>Ga0210051_1006760_pt1 | contig 10770 bp, 4 predicted proteins | sample CryGey092014_all_FD_185464 | JGI IMG/M metagenome (GOLD analysis project Ga0210051, IMG submission 185464) | Groundwater microbial communities from aquifer - Crystal Geyser CG23_combo_of_CG06-09_8/20/14_all (SPAdes) (version 2) | ecosystem: Environmental > Aquatic > Deep subsurface > Groundwater ...
TCCAGTGAAAAACCCTCCTTTGCCTGGTCCTCAGTACTTACCCTTGCATAGATTGCTGCTCTTGTCATCATAGATCATATGCTTATAGGATTATTTAAAATTTATCAGTTAAATCACCATATTAATTTTGTTAAGTCTGTATGCCTACTCAATAGTTGTTGGTAAGTTTTTTGCGTAACTGCCTGCCCTTAATAGGAAGGTTTATTACGAAGGGCAAATAGATGATTGAAAAGGCAACGGCATATTCTCATTAGAGTCCCAACTGTTCGCATTCAAACCAGAATAACCAGAACCCATACCATAACCATATTCATAAAGATTACTTAAACCATCAGCATCAAAATCACCAGAACCATCAGGACCTGTGCGATTCACAAACTCAAAAGTATAATCAAAATCGGCGTAATCATCATTGGCATCTTTCACATCAACCATGCTGTTGATGGTACTATTGCCATTCTCAACATGTCCTATTTCTTCACAACCCCTATTATTATTTTCCTCTAAACCTTTTATATCACCCCCAAAAAAATTATTATTTTCACACACCTCATTTATTCCCTCTACACCAAACACCTCACCATTATTGTTGTTATATATGTTCATCATAGAATTATTAAAATCCTCGTTTGGCATAGAAAGACAATTACTAAACATATTAGGATAACTACTGTTAGAAAAAGAAATATTTGGATTCAAATAATCCTCATAAAGCATACCCATCCTTGTTTTCTCACTCATAGTCCCCAGATTCTGCCTGAAAGAACTGGAAACAGTTTGGTTCTCAAACCAAACCTGTTTCCTAACCCTTTTCTTCACGTAATGGTTTGAGAGCTTGTTATTCGGGACTATATGCATACTTTATCAACCCCGTTATGATATTAAACTGAGGGATTAAAATGATTTTGATGATTATGTAAATAGCACGTCTATTTTTTGTTTAACCTTTTCAATTATTTCTTTATTTTCCAAAGTTTTTGGACCAATTAAGAGATCAACTTCTTTCTGGTACATTCCCGCCAAACTAAACCGTGGCTCAATTCTAAAATTGTAGGTGGGAACAGCAAAAGACGTCATCATAATTCCTCCCTTCTTCTCCCTTGTTTTTTCAAAATCCAATCCGCTATCTTTTAGAATAGATTCTATTGTGCCAAAAACTTTTTCCTCAAACGTTTTAAAATCAATCTTCATCCCTTTAGTATCCTTTAAAGTAGTGATCTTAAATTCTGTTCCTTTCTCTTTTTTGAGTTGATTATATACGACCCAAAAAACAAGAGGAAGGAGAACGACTACCATTGCTCCAACCCACCAGATGCTATACAAAACATCCAGAGTTCTACTTGGCACTGTTATCCAATCATATAGAACACAAAAGAAAAACGTAGCACAAAGGAAGATAAGAACGACCAATCCTTTAAGGTGGTGTTTAAAAGCATCTATCCACACATTTTTTCTCATTTTTATCACCTCACGGATAACTGGGGATTTTATCCCCTACTACAGAACGATATTGTCCAATTGTACCGCATGTTATTATAAGGGATGCGGTCATGAAAATTGCTGAAATAAGGATTTGAGGACCTTTAGATGTTGCAGTGCCATAACACGCAGCACCCGCACCTACTACCGTCAGTATAGTTCCAAAGAACATACCAAGATCTCTTGCAGATTCTCCGCCTTTTTGTGCAAATCCTGTGAAATAAGCAGCAAATGCTGACAGGAGTAATCCTGCTCCTGCACTTGCAACCCCTCCAGTTCCAGTTCCTAAAGCAAAGAAAGCAGCAATAGAAGATACCAACAGTCCTACGATTCTAGCAACATCCTCACCGCTTAAAGAATGGTGCTCATCAGTCGGAGTGATTCCAGTAAGTGTACAGAACAATGCCACAGGATCAGTTATTGACCCTAAAAGATTTTTTATTGTCTCAGCATATTGCTCACCGCCAACTGCTTTTAAAGCAGTGGCAATAATATCCCCTACAAAGTCTGCTACACTCTGTATTCCATCCTGTATGAATTCTAAAAGTGGTTTAACAAGATTTACAACCCACTCAACCGCACCAAATACTGGTTTGAAGACATCAAGAAGTCCTCCCGACAAAGCATTCAACATATCATATACACTACCACTACCACTTACATCATTCTCAGCATCCATGTACTTTATCAAAGCATCAAGTACACCACTGGCCCAATTATCCAGTACATTTACTATCGCATTTATTATCGGGCTAAACATTGCAGTAATAGCATCCCAAATCCAAGAAACCAACGTATTAAGTGCCTCTACCACCTTTTCAGCAACCGCACACAAAGCATTCCAAGCAGCCGTCAGCATGGAAACAGCCAGATCATACGCCTCTCTAAACGGACCATCATATTTCCCACTGCTCTCATTCCAGTTACCAACAAAATCAACCGCTTTCACTTTAATAGTGAAACCAACACTAATATCCAAAACAGATTTAATGAGACTACCAAGGCCCAATCCAAGCCAGAAACCAGCACTATATGTATCACCAGAAACCAAGACTCCACCAACCTTTGTACTGTCCTTCGTGAACGTTACAGACTCAACACCAGAAGCATCCCAAACATCCGCAGTAACCTTAACAGAGATACCATCAATAATACTCACAGAGGCAGTAACCGCAGGCGTAGTATAAGAATAACCAAAAGCAGAAACAGTAACAGAAGGAATAATCGTAACCGTGATACTTGTCCAATGCTCATCCATACTGATTTTAACATTCTTAACAGTTGGTGGCGAACTGTCTTGAATATTAGGATTGTACTGACCAGGATTACTATCCCTATGTGCAACCTCTACATTATCAGGAATACCATCACCATCAGTATCAGGATTTGTTGGATCAGTGCAATTTACGAACTCAGAATAATCACCTACGCCATCACTATCAAGATTATCATCACCCAATGGATCAGAGGTTACAGTTTTCGTGGTTTTCGTACCATCGGTTCTAACAATGAATATCTGCCAACCATTATATTCAATACCATCACTCAATCCATCACTATCAGAATCCAAAATTAATGGACTAGTACCTATCGATAATTCAGTATTATCACCCAAACCATCAGCATCAGAATCCTTAGACGCAGGATTCAAACCACCCCAGTAAATACCCAATGGAAGATACCAGCAGGTCTTGCCATTGAAATCCTTAGATTGAGCATTGTAATCCGATGTGATACCATAACTATACTCATAAAGATTACTTAAACCGTCACCATCAAAATCACCAGAACCATCAGGACCTGTGTAGTTAACAAACTCAAAAGTATAATCAAAATCGGCGTAATCATCATTGACATCTTTCACATCAACCATGCTGTTAATGGTACTATTGCCATTCTCATAATGTTCCAACACAAATCCACTATTGTTATTTTCTTCTTTATGTTTTATATCACCCCCAACATTTTCATTTTCTTTTCTATCAGAAATTGAAAAATCATCAGGTAAAGCAGAACCATGAGGGGAAAAAACAGAAACGGTAAGAAGGATGAAAACAACGAAGAATGCTAAGGATTTCCTTAGCACAACTTTTGACAAAAATTTGAAACTTTTACTCTTAAAACTCATTTATTCACAACCTTTAAACAGTGTTTAGATCATTAACATTTTTTCTGAAATATTCATCACGAGTTTGAATCACTAGATCATAAACCTCTTTGGAACGCACATCAACCATGATTTTCTTGTAGATTCTTAACTTATTCCTATTTTCAACAGAAAATATTATCGCTGGGAATAATGCGACCGTTCCTTTTTGATAAACTATGTTGTTAATTTGATCAAAACGGTAAAAATTACCTTGAGAAATACTTTTTAGAGTATATGGTCGAGGTAAAGCCACGCCATTTGTATATACTCTAAAAACAGCTGCTTTAAAAAGGAATATACTAACACATATTAAAATAATACCAATAATTGTTATAAAAGAGCCAAATACCATATCATCAAAGTCCCCTCTACGAATTCCGCCAATGGTACCTCCAATACCACGACAAGTAATAAAAAACATAAAAACAATAATTAAAATAGGAAGGAATCTGCTTCTCATTTTTCTTTCCAGTATAAGTTTTCCTCTATTTTCTTCCATAATATATTTCCCCCCTTAGGATGAATTAGGCTGGTTGGCATTAGCTACATTATATATCAAGAAACCGATTCCGAAAATGAAACTAATCAGACCTGCAAGTATTGCCAACGCAGCAACTAAACCCTGAGATGCCAAAGCATCAGCACCCAAACCAAGAGCACCTGTAAACGCATAAAACAACCCCAAACCACATATTGCTACACCCACAACCGCAAGCAAAATATCACCTGTTGGTGCCAAACATTTACCAGATGCCCATACAATGATTAATCCTAAAACGGATAATACCAAAGATTTTGCTGCACTAGGGATTAACGCCCAAGAGCCTAAGGCGATAATTGCACCAGCAACAGCTATTACTAAAGATATATGTTCACTAACAGTGAAACTTGTCAAATCAAACATCCACTCAAAGAAAGCCTCAACGGCCTTACCAGTATTGGACAAACTCGTAAATGGGTTATCAACACTTATAGCAACCATACCAATAATCAAAGGGATAATCAGAGTTATTGCTGCACCAACACCAGTGGCAAGTTCTGCAAGACGCACAACAACAGTGAGAACAGTAACCAATATAAGTATAGCATTCACAAATGGTGTAAAAATAGCATTAACCACAGCATCCAATTTCCCTGTACTTATACTACCATTTGTTTTATATTCCTCCCAAGCATCCGCAGCAGCAACAGCAACACCTTTTGCATAATTCTCCATACATGATCCTATTATAGATAATGCAGATGTAACCAGACTAGTAATCGTACCCCAAATCCATGATGCTAACTCCTCAATCGCATTCTTAACTGCTTCCGCAACTTTGCACAAAGCATTCCAAGCCGCAGTAAGCATAGAAACAGCCAGATCATACGCCTCTCTAAACGGACCATCGTATTTCCCACTGCTTTCATTCCAGTTACCAACAAAATCAACCGCTTTCACTTTAATAGTGAAACCAACACTAATATCCAAAACAGATTTAATGAGACTACCAAGGTCTAATCCAAGCCAGAAACCAGCACTATATGTATTACCAGAAACCAAGACTCCTTCAACCTTTGTACTGTCCTTCGTGAACGTTACAGACTCAACACCAGAAGCATCCCAAACATCCGCAGTAACCTTAACACTAATACCATCAATAATAGGAACAGAAATCGTGTAGGCTGTATGCCACTTCCAAGATAAAGAACCCCAATCATAATACCACCAACCAATATCCTGAGAAATACTTGTCCAATGCTCACTCATAGATATTTTAACATTACTAACAGTTGGAGGCAAGGAATCCTGAATATTAGGATTGTACTGAGAAGGATTTGTTTCCCTGTTCCTGATTTCAACATCATCCCGTATCCCATCGCTATCTGTATCAGGCTCACCAGGATTTGTGCAGTTCACAAACTCCTCATAATCATTTAACCCATCACCATCCCTATCACTTGCATCATTAGGATCACCATAAACCCTTTTCGTAGTTTTTGAACCATCTGTTCTAACAATAAATATCTGCCAACCACTCACTTCAATCCCATCGCTTAAACCATCACCATCTGAATCAATATTTAAAGGATTAGTACTATGAATTTTTATCTCATCATAATCTGTGATACCATCCGCATCTGAATCTTTAAGTGCAGGATTAGTCCCATTCCAGTAAACACCGTCAACAGACTCAACCCATGATGCAGGCTTACCATAACTGTACTCCTCAAGATTACTCAAACCATCACCATCAAAATCACCAGCACCGCCTTCTTTTGAATTATAATTAGATGTTGCCTTATAGGTATAATCAGAATTCCAAGAAAACTCATAACCCCCATCATGCAGAGGATTAAGACCAAAGTATATCTCATAAAAGTCGGGGAGTCCATCACCATCAGTGTCCCAGCTATTGGCGTTTAATCCAAGATTAAACTCCTCAAGATTAGACAAACCATCATTATCATGATCTAAATCAGCATCATTCACCAAAGGATTAAGACCATACAAAACCTCATAGCCATCAAGCATACCGTCGCTATCAGTATCCGGATTGTTTGGGTTTGTATTGTTTAGATACTCCTGTAAATTTGTTAAACCGTCATTATCAGGATTAAGACCTGCATCACTGGGATCTAATGGGTTAAAACCATGTTCTACCTCCCAACCATCCCACATATCATCAAAATCAGAATCAGACTTATTTGGATATGTGCTGTAATGGTATTCCTCCAGATTTGTTAAACCATCAACATCAGGATCAAGACCTGCATCACTTGCATCATTAGTATTCAAATCATAGGAGTATTCCCAACCATCTGGCATCCCATCACCATCAGTATCATCACTGCTAGGATCACTCCCCCCAACATATTCCTCATAATCTGAGCCATCTTCGCTGTCTGTGTTATATTCTCTTGGATCAGAGCAGACATGCTTTGTTTCTCCATTTACTATAATATCCCAGCCTTCAATCTCAAAACCATCATTAAGGGTATCTCCATCTGTATCAGAATTACTCGCATTCGTAAACCTATACTCAATGAAGTCAGAGAGACCATCATTGTCAGAGTCAACGTAGTTTGGGTTAGAAAACACATGAACCGTTTTCAAGCCATTGCTTGTATTTACAGAAATATCCCAGCCCATTATTTCCCGTCCATCAGATAATCCATCATTTTCTGTATCAGAATCAGCAGGGTTGGATGGGTAAAGGTTTGGTATGCCGTCTTTCTCAAACAAGTTAAGCTCATCACCATCCCAAAGACCATCATAGTCTGTGTCAGGGTTCATTGGGTTTGTGGCATAATAATGCTGGGAATAGGTATCAAATACCTTGATTATCCTTAGTCCGCCACTTTCATCAGCAATGTAGGCATAATCTCTGGAAATATAGACACCTACAGCATTACCAGGTGTATTAACACAAGCAACATTCACAGGGCTGGCAGGATTAGAGCTATTCAGTATTATTAACCCACTACCATTATCCGCAATAAACGCATGTGCACCAACTACATACACGTCTTCGCCGTATAATATGTCAGATAACAAAGCAACGCTCAAGGGGTTGGTAGGGGTAGATATGTCTATTACTCTTGACTCAAGAGAACCAACGATATATGCATAGTTTCCAGAAACATCAATACTAGATATCATCGTAGGACAAAGATCACTAATATCTGCTACCTTATACGGATTATATGGATCAGATATGTCAATCACATCAAATTTACCCCCGCTTTTCCCTTCACGACCAACAGCATACGCATAATTATTGGAAACATAAACATCATAATATCCTGTATAGCCTGTACCCCCACCAAATGACAAGTCTCCAGTTTCATACGGGTAGTAGGGGTCTGATACATCAATTATTATTAGACCACCGGCCCTATCAGCCACATAAGCATAACTACCGGAAACATACACACCTGTAGCAGTACCAGGTGTATCATAATATCCCACCTCAAATGGATTAAAAGGATTAGAAATATCAATTATTCTTAACCCATCACTACCGTCAGCAATGTAGGCATAGTTGCCTGTTACATAGACATCCTGAGCATTGCCATCAGTGTCATAGTATCCTACTTCAGTTGGGTTAGATGGATTGCTTATACCTATTATTCTTAACCCACTGCCGTTACCAGCAATATAGGCATAGTCCCCGCAAACATAGATGCCAAGAGCGGAACCAGAAATAAGGGCATATCCCATCTCCACAGGAGTAGATAGAGATGCTTCTGTCTTCACAAGCAACATCTTATCAACACAAACACTCGGCTTTATGGGTGAAACATCATACGCAAACAGTGTGAGGCTTGAATCAGAAACTTGGAATGATGATGTGCTGTACCATTGATATTCATCTGAAGCAATGTGTATGGTTTCAGTCAAACCATTAGATGTCTGCAACTGCAAACTATCACCCAAAATCTTAAACTCATCAAACCAAAACTCATTACCAGCAACAGCATTACTAGATGTGTACCATTCAAACTCTGTTACTATGTCTGCACCTGGCCAAAACTCCCTAATACTATCTTTAGCATTTATTGTGATTGTATGCCATGTATTATCATCCACCAATGTGTAAGCATCATTGTAACTATAACTACCATGATTGTGCGAGGATGTTCCACCCAAACATATCCAACCATAACCACTAACATAGAAGAATAAACCAACAGGAACACCTGAAGGAATCTTATATGCAAAAGTAACAACTGGGTAATCATCAATATCCCAGTTAGAAGGGTTAATATCTATAGATAAAGCTGAACTTGAACTTGTTGCATATACCCGCATTGAGTAATCACCCTTATATTTTGGTGATGTAACCCTTTCAAAACCTGTGCTAGCTTGTGCTCCACCCCAACCATCGTTTCCTGTTTCAAAATTTCCATAATAGAAAGGAGTGGATATCTTTGCTCTCACATAATACTGATAACTTCCATTTGGGACATTTAAAGTGACATTGTATATTTCATCTGTGCCTGTCTTGTTTGTAATTGCTTTATTGTTATCAGCAAGCTGCGTATCATTTACTCTGTAGTTTTCTGCTTCTGCAAGCCAGTAAACAGCATTATATATTTCCTCGGCGTCAAGTAAACCATCATTATCAGAATCAACCATGAGCGGGTTTGATGTTACATGTATGAGATGTTTCTCATCTCCTTGTTCCACCATTATGTACCAGCCTTTCATTTCTTGACCATCCAAAAGGGTATCATTATCTGTGTCTGGGTTTAAGGGGTTTGTCAGATAGGTGTTTGGATATCCATCTGTTTCTACTAATCCCATTTCATCACCATCATTAAGTCCGTCGAAGTCTGTGTCAGGATTAAGTGGGTCTGTAAGATATGACTGAAGTACGATACTAATATTTGAAACACTGAGTTTACCTAGTGTGTCAGAATGGAATCTAAGCATGACCAAGATCGGGGTTGACATATTTGTGTATAATAACAAAAACTGATTTAATGCATACGAAAAATCTACAGTTTCTGTTGTAGTTAGTATACCCTGATATTCCCAATCAATATAAGAGTTGTTTCCAACATCCATGCTCGGGTTTGTTGGGAAACCGTATGGAATGTAATACCATGTGTGTGTAACGGGGTTGTACAAACTTATCAGGAAATATCCATCTCCTGTGATGTTTATCTTTGCCTCTGTAACATATGTTGGCTCATCAGTTACAGGAATGTTTATATTTACTGTCTGGTTTCCTGGTGAATCAAATGTTAATGTTTTCTCTGTTAAACCATCTGAAAATGTGTTGATTTCTGTAATATTTTTCTTCACAAGCCACACCCGATCAACATAAACATAACTACCGGATAGAGAGAATGTCACTGAGCTAGCAACAACATTAAACACATCTGTCACATACCATCTATAACTGTTTGTTGAAACAGGGATATTTTCATCAAGAATAAATGAAAAATCATCAGGAGGCACTGCAGAACCACCATGATAAGAATAAGTGCTAATCTGAATTCTGAGATTGCTACTTATGATGTTTGGTCCCAGTTTTGCCCTGATATAACACATATATCCCCCCTCAGAAACAGATGAAGAGGTAATGCCGCATATACGATTACCACCCGTATTGTTTGTCACACTCATATTGTTTGATGCAAAAGCATCGTTTACGGTTGTTCCTGTTGCATAGTTTTCTGCCTCATACCAAAATACAGCAGGGGAGATTTCCTGCCCATCACTCAGCTGATCATTATCAGAATCCCATCTTATTGGTGATGTTTCACCAGCATCCACTATGCCGTTCATGTTTATATCCTCTTCGCCATCGAGAAGACCATCACCATCGGAATCAATATCAATAAAATTTGGAAGATTATCATTATCTATATCTGATAGAGGTAAAAGTTCCAAAGCATCGGGTATACCATCATTATCAGAATCAGGGTCAACCATGTTAGGCAGAGCATCATTATCCTGGTTGTTCTTCCCAGACCACCAGCTCCCACCAAAATACTCCTGACCATCCGTTAAACCATCATTATCAGAATCCCTATCAAGGGCATTGATAATGCCATCATTATCATAATCATTATTCCAGTCATACTCATCCCCATCAAGAACACCATCCCTATCAGTATCATTAACCAGCGGGTTAGGACCATAAAAGATTTCCATGTTTTTGTACCCTGGTACCGGTAGATTTGAGGTTTCCGCTACGAAATTTTGATATTTTATAGAAAAACGATAATATGTTCCTTCAATCCACCCACTGCTGTCAGCATCATTAATATCCGCATTTGGCTCCCAAACACAGATAATGTTGTTATTTGTAGTTAGGTAAATTCCAGTACCATCCTTCAAGGTAAGTATCAATTTAGTCTGATTATTAAGAGGAGAAGCATCTTCATTAACAGAAATATTCGTATGCTTCCCATAGTATATATACTCTTTCCCGTTTGCCCATTCGCTACTATTATAATATATCCATATATATTCCTTATGTTCTAAATCCTCCTTTGTTAATGAACGATAACCATTAATGTTTACTGCCCCATCCTTTATGTTTGTCCTGAACAATATACTGATAATCTCATCCCCATCAAGTAAACCATCAAAATCAGTATCAGGCTCAGATATGTTTGTTCCAAGGTTGTATTCCTGAACATTT
>Ga0210051_1006765_pt1 | contig 10765 bp, 8 predicted proteins | sample CryGey092014_all_FD_185464 | JGI IMG/M metagenome (GOLD analysis project Ga0210051, IMG submission 185464) | Groundwater microbial communities from aquifer - Crystal Geyser CG23_combo_of_CG06-09_8/20/14_all (SPAdes) (version 2) | ecosystem: Environmental > Aquatic > Deep subsurface > Groundwater ...
GAACTGGTAAATCTGTGCTCTTATCCAATATGGTTATTCAGAATATTCAAAATGGGGACGGCGTTTGCGTAGTGGATCCGCACGGAGAATTGATAGAAGGAGTTCTTTCCGCTATTCCTCCGCACCGGATGAAAGATGTTGTGTATTTTAATCCTGCCGATACCGAGTATCATATCGGTTTTAATGTTTTGGAACTTATTGATCCTAAATATAAGCATTTGGTGGCGTCCGGCCTTATGGGTATTTTCACTAAAATTTGGGCGAATGCGTGGAGCGCCAGGATGGAATATATTTTAAACAATACGATTTTAGCACTGCTTGATACGCCGGGGTCAACTATGCTTGGAATACCGAGAATGCTTGTGGACAAAGATTACCGCCAAAAAATAATTTCAAATTTAAAGGATCCGGTAATCAAAGCTTTTTGGGTGCATGAATATGAAGCATGGCAAGATAAATTCAGAAATGAAGCTATCGCGCCGATTCAAAATAAAGTCGGGCAATTTCTTTCAACTTCAATCATCAGAAATATTGTCGGACAATCCATAAGCACTATAAATATCTTTGACATAATGAACGAGAGCAAGATTTTTCTTGTGAATGTTTCAAAGGGACGCATCGGAGAAGACAACTCTTCTCTTCTTGGCGGAATGATTATTACAAAAATTCAGCTTGCGGCAATGGAGCGCGTTCGTATTCCCGAAGAAACAAGAAAAGATTTTTATCTTTATGTGGACGAATTTCAAAATTTCGTGACTGATGCTTTTGCCGGCATTTTGTCAGAGGCAAGAAAATACAGATTAAATCTTACTATTGCCCACCAATATACGGCTCAGCTTGCTACTAAAGAAAGTTCTGCAATGCGTGATGCTGTTTTTGGAAACGTAGGTACGATGATAATTTTTAGAGTCGGAGCTGATGATGCTGAATTTTTAGAAAAAGAATTTGATCCGGAATTTACTCCGCAGGATATCGTTAATCTGCCGAATTATAAAATTTATTTGAAATTAATGATAGACGGCGTAACTTCAAGGCCATTTTCAGCTAAAACTCTTCCGCCTCTAGTCAAACCCGGCAATAAAGAAGTTGAGGAAGAAGTTATAAAATCTTCCCGCGCCCTTTACTGTAGGCGCAAGGAAGTCGTTGAACGGGAGATAAATAATTGGAGCGGAATGTCTCTTGGCAATGAAAGTAATATTGGCGGCGTGGAAAAATTTTCCGCTATGTGCTCTGTTTGTAAAAGTGAGACGAAAGTTCCTTTCAAGCCGGAACCGGGCAGGCCTGTATATTGCAAGGATTGCATTGCCAAAATAAAATCAGGAGAGCTGAAACCGATTAAAGGATCAATAAACCAAATTAAATATGGCGAGTCCAAATTTTTCAAGCCATTGGCGGATCTGGGCATAGAGTTTCGGCCAAAAGGCAATGACGTACAAGAAAGATATCCGGAGAGAGTTAATAATCCCGCTTTACAGGCAAATAAAGGAGGAATTTTTTCAGCCATTAAAAAAGTTTTCAATAAAAATACATTTGCAAAAGCGCCGAGAGACACTTCTGCTTTAAGGGAAGTTTTGAATAAAACTCTTTCTAGGCCTGTTATAATACCTCCACCGATTTCTTTAAACGAATTAAAAATACCCTCAAAAACTGCTCAAACAACTTTAAAAGATCGTTCTGCAAATGCGGAAGATATGAATAAATTAAAAAATATTATTTCAAAAACAGAAATTTCAAAAGAAGAAAAGAAAGAAGAACAAACAGAAAACAAGTCTACTTCTCAGCCAAACAAAGTCCGCGAAGTTCCCGAAGACGTCTTGAAAAAAATTTTAGAATAAAATTCATATGCCTAAACCGAATCGAGTACAGATAATTAAATACGGTCCGCCGCCGCCGGAATTGCCGGTTTTTGGCAGAGTGAAGCCGGAAGAGGCCTCTTTCATCGCGCGCACCAATTATGTCGCTTCCCTTGAAGAGAAAAAATTTATTTTCGGCATCAAACGCATAGATCGCAGGAGACACGTTTATATGGTCGGGAAATCTGGCGTTGGTAAAAGCAAGCTTTTGGAGCTGATGATAAGGCAGGATATTACTTATGGTCACGGATTATGCCTAATGGATCCCCACGGCGATGTTATAGAAGCCATCTTGGATTACGTTCCCAAAGAGCGCATAGAAGATGTCTGCATCATAGATCCTTCGGATGCCGAATTTCCGGCTTCCTTCAATCCGCTCGCGAATGTTGATCCGGCTTTCAAATTTATTTTGACTCAGGGCTTGATTGAAGTTATGCAAAAGCAATTCGGAGCCAACTGGACTCCTCGCCTTGAACACGTTTTTCGTTTTACCTGCTTGGCGCTTTTGGATTATCCACATGCCACGATGCGCGGAATGATTTCAATGCTTACGGACAGAAATTACAGGCAGAAAGTAGTTGAATATATAACAGACGACATGGTCAAAAGGTTCTTCGCTATTGAATTCGCCGACTGGTCGGAAAAATTCGATACTGACGCCATTATTCCTCTCGTCAACAAGCTCGGGCAATTCCTTTCCGATCCATTGCTTCGAAATATTTTCGGCCAGAAGCAGAATAAAATAGACATTGGTCAATTGATGAATGAGCAAAAAATCATTCTTATTAATTTATCCAAAGGGCGCATCGGAGAAGAGAATTCAAGCTTCTTCGGCTCCATGTTCCTCACTAAAATAAAACAAGCGGGAATGGAAAGAGCCAGTATGCCGGAAAAAGACCGCGTGGATTTTTATCTTTACATAGACGAGTTCCATAATATAGTCACTCAGACATTTGAAAATATTTTATCAGAAGCCAGAAAATACGCTTTAAATCTTACCATTGCCAATCAATATATGGGCCAGCTTATGCCTCAAGTCCAGCACGCAGTTCTTGGAAATACGGGAACTCTCATTTGTTTCCGCGTCGGCGGAGAAGATGCCGTGAAATTGAAGCCGGAATTCGCTCCGTTATTCGATGTGAAAGACATGATTAATTTGGCGATAGGAGAAATTTATATAAAGATGACGATTGACGGAGAATCCTACGATCCATTTTCCGCGGAAACTTTGAAAGTTTTGTCGCCGACTCATCCTTCATATAAAGCGGAAATTTACGCCTTATCCCGCGGGAAATATACTATCTCCAAAGATGCTGCGGCAAAATTGATAGCGGTTGAAGAAGCGACAATTATCAGGAGTGTCGAAGAGAAAATGATTATTGAAAAAAGAGCAAAAAGGAAAGAAAAAGAACAAGAAAAAAAAACGGGGAAAAATGAAAAAAAAATAGAAATAGAACCTGCAGATGAAGATTTTGAAGAAGAAAAAGATGAGGAAAATAAAAATAAAAAAGAAAAAAAAGAAGGTGAACCTATGATATAATAAATTTATGAATAAAGATTATTACAATATATTGGGAGTGAATAAAAATGCCTCAAAAGACGAAATAAAAAAAGCTTTTTATAAATTGGCGCAGAAATATCATCCCGACAAAAAAGGAGGCAATGAAGCGAAATTCAAGCAAGTAAATGAGGCCTATCAAGTGCTTTCGGATGACTCTAAGCGCGAAAAATATGACCAATACGGATCCAGTTTCGAGAATGTACAGCATGGTTATACAGGCAGTCAGCAAGGCGGATTTGGGGATTTTGACTTTTCTGGCTTCTCCACCAGAGGCGGACAGGCAAATGGCGATATGGAATTTGACTTCGGGAATTTGAATGATATCTTCTCCGATTTTTTTACAGGCGGAATGGGCGGACGCAAAGCGCAGGCAAGGCGCGGACGCGATATTTCAACTGAAATACAAATTTCTTTCGCGGATTCCATTTTCGGCGCTAATAGAAAAATTTTAATCACTAAAACTTCAAATTGTACGGTTTGCCACGGATCGGGAGCCAAAGTCGGGACTAAAATGCAAACTTGCAAATATTGCAACGGCCAAGGAAAAATTCATGAAGCAAAAAGATCATTTCTTGGGACTATTTCAAGCACGAAAATTTGCGAAGAATGTCTGGGTTCAGGCGAAGTTCCTTCTGAAAAATGCGAAAAGTGCAAAGGCGCGGGAGTGTTACGCCGAGAGGAGGAAATTTCAATCGTAATTCCTACCGGTATTCGCGATGGCGAGATGATAAGGATGTCCGGAATGGGCGAAGCTGTTTCAAAAGGAACTGCAGGAGACCTTTATATAAAAATAAATGTCGCTCCGCACGCAATATTCAAGCGCGACGGCAGTAATTTGGTGATGAATTTGAATTTAAAACTTTCAGACGCTCTTTTGGGAACGGAATACCCGATTCAGACTTTAGACGGCGAAATCAAAGTTGTAATTCCAGAAGGCGTATCCGTTAATGAAATTCTTCGCGTGAAAGGCAAAGGTGTACCAATTTCTCAAACTAAAAGAGGGGATTTGTTGATAAAATTAAATATCAAGCTTCCGAACAAACTTTCTAGAAAATCTAAAGAACTAATAGAACAGCTCAAAAAAGAGGGGATATAATTTACTTGTCCCGTACTAAATTTTTGATTAAAACAAATGGCCACTATTAATAAAAATTTAAAATTTTAGTACTGGGATGCTTCCTGAAAAAATTATTTTTGTCGGAGTTGCTATAAATCTTTTCTGTTCTATTTGGTATATTAAAAATATTATTTATGGCGGAACTAAACCGAATTTAGTCTCTTGGTTCATTTGGATGCTTGCGCCTTTTGTCGGAGTATTTTTGTTATTGAAAGCTGGCGCTGGACTTTCTTCTTTGGGCGTATTTTGGGCTGGATTTGGCCCCTTTTTGGTAATAATTTTTTGTTTATTTAAGAAAAATGCTTTTTGGAAAATACAACTTTTTGATATAGTTTGCGGTCTCTTTTCTGTAATGGCTCTAGTTCTTTATGTAATTACGCATAATTTGGCAGTATCAATAATTTTTGCCATTTTAAGCGATTTTCTGGCTTATATTCCGACATATATTAAATCATGGAAGTATCCGGAAACTGAAACCGGCTCCACATATATCGGCGGAGTGATAAACAACACCCTGGCTTTATTGATAATTAAAAATTGGGTTTTTGCTATATATTCGTTTCCGCTGTATTTAGTATTGGCAAATTTAATTGAAATTTCTTTTCTTTATCGCAAAAAAATTTTTAGAAAAAGACTTGCTAATATTTAATATAATCAAATATTTCTACTAATCTTACGATCGTGAGTATAGTAGACAATAAGATTTTTATAAAATATAATAGAATTATGAAAAATAAAGGCGAAGTATTGCTTAAGATTCTTGATTTTGTTGGCGACAGTGCTGTTGAAATGTGTGATGTTATTGAGGGAACATTGGCCGCTGGTTATGGAGCCTCTTTTGGCAAACTTGAAAGCGAATATAAAAAAAGATCAGATAAACGCTTTAATCAAAAAATAAAAAGGGATCAAAACAGAGAATCTAAAAAAAGACTGGGTAAATATATGTCTAAGCTAAAAACCGACGGTCTTCTTGTTGTGGTCCCAGATGGAAATAATTTGATCCTTTCTCAAAAAGGCAAACAAAAATTGAAAACTCTAAAGAATAAAATGCCGTTTAGGGGGTATGTTAAGAAAAGTCATCCCAGACTGGTTATTATTAGTTTTGACATTCCAGAACTTTACCGCAGAGAACGCGATTGGTTTAGGGAGGCGCTCAAATATTTGGGCTTTAGCATGACTCACAAAAGCCTTTGGGTTGGCAAGATCAGCGTACCAAAACAGTTAATTTTAGACCTTGAAAGATTAAGAATTTTAGAGCATGTAAAGATCTTTGAAGTTACAAAAGAAGGAACGTTGAGGGAAGTAAATTAAATTGGATATATTACCATGCCCTAAAATGAAATATGTCTACTATATTCACGATCGTGAGTGTAGTAGACAAAGAGGAAATTAAAATATTAACTTGCTTGCCTTTTTATTTTAATTTTTTCCGAAACTTATTCGTAATCATAGCATAGCAAAGTTGTGCTGCGCCGTATTCAGTAAGGACTGAAGATTCCTGCGGGGAGACTTCTACAATGTCTGCGCCTATTACATCTTTTGCTTGAAATAATTTTTCAATCAAATTGAGAGTGTAATTCCACTCTAATCCTCCTTGGACAGGCGTGCCGGTTCCAGGCATAAAGCTCGGATCTATGCCGTCTACATCAAGAGAAAGATAAACTTTTTTTGTTTTTATTGATTTTACAATTTCATTTATTGCCGGTATTTTTGCATTTTTTGTCCACGGAAAAACTTTTATTGTATTTTTATTTTTTTGCCAAAAATTGTATTCATATTTGGAAAAAGTGCGAATGCCAACTTGCACAATAGGGAAGCCAAGTTCATGAGCTCTTCGCATTACGGCAGAGTGCGCATATTTACTGGGATTATTGCTGTAATCTCTGTCGTCGTCTCTTAAGTCTTGATGAGCGTCTATTTGCAAGATGGTAATGTCTTTTGATTTTTGTTTTTTTGAAATTGCATTAAATGCGCTGAGAGACACGGAATGTTCTCCGCCGAGCATAATTATAAATTTTTTGTCATTAAATAATTTTTCGTATTCAGTTTTTATTTTTTTTATGGCTTTTTTGGGCTTGAGTTTTTTAAGATTGGGAATTTCTTTATGGGCTGTTTTCAATATTTTTGCCGGCTCACAGAGCAAATTAACATCAAAAAGTTCCAATGTTTTATCCAAACAGCTTATTATTTTTGCTGGCGCTTTTGATGTTCCGCCCATAAAAGAAATGCCTTTTTCATATGGAGCGCTTAATATGACTATATCCGCCTCTTTTGTATTTTTTGTATTTACAACCTTATCTATCATGAAAATTATATTTATTAGTAACAGAATTAATGATACTAGATTAATGCTTTTTTGCAAAGCATTCGTAAATTTGTTAGTCTTAAGTTTATATATGAGCATTAAAACGGCGGAATTTGTAAGCCCAGGCCATCCAGACAAGATTTGCGATTTTATCGCAGACTCTATTTTGGATGCCTATTTAGAAGGGGACAAAAATAGCCGAGTCGCAGTAGAAGTAATGGGAGGGCATAATTTAATAACTGTTAACGGCGAGGTGACAAGCAGTACATCGCCAGATTTGGAGTTTTTGGTGAAGAAAATAGTCAGTAAGGATTATAGAGTAATTGTAAATTTATCAAAACAAAGTTCTGAAATTTCGCGCGGAGTAGATACTGGCGGAGCGGGAGATCAAGGGATTATGAAAGGTTATGCCACGGCAGAAACTGAATCAATGATGCCGAGGGAGTATGAACTTGCAAGAAATTTATGCATAAAAATTTATGAAAAATATCCGTATGACGGGAAAGTGCAGGTGACATTAGACGGAGACAAAATAAAAACGGTTGTGGCGAGCTTTCAAAATTCAAAAAATGCGGATCTTTTACTGCTTGTTCAAAGCATAATAAAAGCAGACGAATATTTGATAAATCCGGCAGGCGAGTGGACTGTCGGCGGTTTTGATGCAGATGCCGGATTGTCGGGCAGAAAAATTGTAATAGATAATTACGGACCGGAAATTCCAGTTGGCGGCGGATCTTTTTCAGGAAAAGATTATACAAAAGTGGACCGCTCGGGCGCTTATATGGCTCGTAAAATTGCAGTAGATATTGTGAAAGCTGGCAAAGCGAAAGAAGTATTTGTAAAGCTTGCGTATGCGATAGGAAAAGCGGAACCAGTAATGGCTGTTGCTATTTTAGACGGAAAAGAAATAAATATAAAAGGATATGATTTAACTCCGAGAGGAATTAGGAAATTATTGGATTTAGAAAATATTAATTTTAGCGAAACATCAAGATGGGGTCATTTTGGAAGACCTATTTTCCATTGGGAGAAATAAAGTTGTATAATTAAAATATTATGACATGGTTTTTTATAGCTTTGGCTGCTCCGTTTTTGTGGGCAATAGTGAATATCGCTGATAAATATTTAGTCGCCAAATATTCAGAAAAAGAAAAAGAACGCAGTTCCGGCGGATTAGTGCTTTTTTCAAGTTTTATCGGCATTTTTATCGCTCTTTTGATATGGATTTTTTCTTCCGGTGTGTCTAATATTCCTTTTGTTGATAAATTGCTTTTATTTATCACCGGTATTTTAACTATTGTTTGGATTATTTTATATTTATTTACCCTTGAAACGGAAGAAATTTCAACAGTGGTTCCCTGGTTTTTAACCGTTCCGATTTTTGGCTATGTATTGGGATATATATTTTTAGGAGAGACGCTTTCAGGACAGCAAATAATTGGGTTTTTCGTGACATTATTAGGCGTATTTTTAATTTCCTCAGATTTTTCTGAGGAGGACAAGAAATTCAAATGGAAACCGGTAATTTATATGTTAATTGCCTGTTTTTTAATTTCAATTTCTGGAATTATGTTTAAATATGTAACTATTGGAAATAACTTTTGGGTTTCGTGTTTTTGGGAATATACCGGGCTTGGAATTTCCGGCCTGTTTATCTTTTTATTTATTCCCAAATATCGCTCGCAATTTATGCATATGAATAGGACAGGCGGAAAGAAAATTTTTATCGTGAATATTGGCAGTGAATTGATAACAATTTCTGGAAATCTTTTGACAAATTTTGCTTTATTATTAGCTCCGGTAACAATGGTTTATCTTATCGGCAGTTTCCAACCTGTGATGGTTTTATTTTTAACTATTTTTTGCACAAGCTTTTTCCCGCATATAGCAAAAGAAAACTTGAGCAAATATATTATTTTTCCCAAAATAGCCGCCATTGGTGTCATGATTATCGGCAGTATTATATTGTTTATGTAGATTTTTAAATTCGATTTATTTTATATCCGTTTTCAGCATCGTCTATTTTATATCCCAAAGAAAATAATTTTTTGCGCAATTCGTCGGATTTTTTAAAATCTTTATTTTTGCGAGCTTGTTCGCGTTCTTCCCCAAGTTTCTTTATATTTTGGGGAATTTTTTCTTCCTTCAATTTTTCAAAGCCCAATCCGAAAATTTTATCAAAATCAAGAATAGTGGCTTTTTTGTCCGGGTCGGAAATTTTATCGTCTTTGACCAAATCCCAGAGGAGCGAAAGCGCTCTCGGTGTGTCTAAGTCGTCTTCTATAAATTCCTGAAACTTTTTTCTATATTCTTCATTGACAGTTCCAGTCTTTTTTCCAAGCCTTTTATAAAGCCCAAAAAGCCGTTTTAAAGCATTTTCCGCGCCTTCTAATGCTTCCCATACGAAATTCACTTTGGTTCCGTAATTTGCCATTAAAAGCCAGAATCTATAAGCAACTGGATTGATATTTTTTTCTATCAAGCTTTGAAGCTTCAAAAAATTACCGGTTGATTTTGCCATTTTTTCGCCTTCTGTATCCACAAATTCATTATGCATCCAAAATTTAACAAAAGGCTTTTTACCGGTGGCGCATTCCGACTGCGCTATTTCATTCGTGTGATGCGTGGGAATAAGATCAATGCCTCCAGTATGAATATCAAACTGCTCTCCCAAAAATTTCATGCTCATAGCCGAACACTCTATATGCCAGCCTGGGAAACCTTTGCCCCACGGAGATTCAAAACCGATTTTGTCATTAAATTTCCAAAGAGCAAAATCCTCCATATTTTTTTTCTCTGGATTTTTTAGAATTCTAGTCTGATCTTCATCGTGAATCCTTTTTCCGCCCCAGAGGGCGCCATAATCAGGCATTTTAGAAGTGTCAAAATAAATTCCGTCGCTGGTTTTATAAATATATTTTTTTTCTTCAAGTTTTTTTATTAATTTAATATCTTCTTTTATATAATCGCTGGCGAAAAGCATTTTTGAGGGCATTTCAATATGAAGAGCTTTTAGGTTTTCTTTAAATCTTTCAGTATAGAATTCAGCAAGCCGACGCATATTTTTTAAAGTTAATTCTTTTCCTTCGCGCAAAAGCCCTTTTGTCATTTTATCTTCGCCGGAATCGGCATCACTGGAAAGATGTCCGATGTCCGTGACATTCATTATTTGTTTTACTTTGAATCCACTATATTTAAGAATGCGGCGCAATGTATCGGCGAAAACAAAAGAGCGGAGATTGCCTAGATGAGTATAATCATATACCGTCGGACCGCACGTATACATCCGGACTTTTTTTAGATCAATGGGAGAAAAAATTTCTTTTTTTCTTGTGAGAGTATTATAAAATTGTACTTTGTTTGAATTCATTTCTATATATTGAGATAAGAGCATAAAGCAAGCTTATGGTGAGCGGTCCAACTAGAATACCGACAGGGCCCAGAAGGGAAATTCCGCCGAGTACTGAAAAAAGAATCAAGAATGGAGAGATTTTTATATTTTTGCTGATTAATATCGGGCTCAATAAGTTATCAATAAGTCCGACAAAAACTACTGCCCATATTAAAAGGCCTATAGCTGGTATTGTTTGTCCCGTTGCAAAAAGAAAGATTATTGCAGGGATAGAAACGAATGCTGTGCCTATGGAAGGTATAAGGGACGCCACGGCGGCTACAATTCCCCAAAGCGCCGGATTTGGTACGCCGAATATTCCTAATCCTATTCCCATAAGCAAACCTTGCATTAAGGCAATCAATAAGTATCCTTTTATTACTCCATTTACAACTTGGGAAAGCTTGGCAACTATTTTTTTATCGTCAGTATCTGAAAGCGGACTCAAGGTAATTAATGTTTTTTTCCATCTTTCTCCATCTTTCAAAAAATAAAAAATACTTAAGAGCATCAACATAAATGAAAATAAAGCGGTAAG
>Ga0210051_1006770_pt1 | contig 10762 bp, 8 predicted proteins | sample CryGey092014_all_FD_185464 | JGI IMG/M metagenome (GOLD analysis project Ga0210051, IMG submission 185464) | Groundwater microbial communities from aquifer - Crystal Geyser CG23_combo_of_CG06-09_8/20/14_all (SPAdes) (version 2) | ecosystem: Environmental > Aquatic > Deep subsurface > Groundwater ...
GCAACCAGTCCAGGTGTTGCTGTTCCTCTCGCTTAAGCCTCATGTCGCGTCTCCTTCGTGCCGACCGCGCCTTACCTGTTTGCCTCCCTTCTCACGCTACACCACATTGACCAGCTGGATAACTTTGGCGTACGTCTCTTGACCACCCTCCCGCTCGCAACCCGCGTTATGAAGCTTCCGCAACACGAACTACTTAGCGCGAATGTGCTCGGCGAGGGTCTCCTGACCCCGCCGCTCCCCGGACCGACAGGTCTCCTCGAATCCCGTGGATTCGCAGCCCTTTGAGACCTTCCGGTCAAGCGTTTCGGGGCGGTCGGAGACCTGCCCCGAGCTAAGTACGGTTGTAGTATTAAGAACACACCGAAGTCCCGGTGCGACTTCGGCTTCGTCTGGGAGAATCCCCTCTGTCCTACGTCTGCTGCACGCCTGCCGGGGAAGTTCCGCGAACTTCCACTTCGGTGTGTTCTTAACCTTCGCGGGTATAACACACAATACGTGCCCAACAACCGTCGCAGGGGGGTCTCTCGGCCGGCCCTGCGACCGAGAGGGGAGAAGCCTCGCCTCTGCGGCAAGCGGAGGGAGGCTTCTCCCCCTCCTGCTCAGACGAGCGTCACCTGTTGCCGCGGGCCAGCCCGTTGCCGATCAGGTACCGGTAGCTCTCCGCCACCGCTTCGGTCATGTCGGTGTCACAACGGTCCAGCTCGACGATGAGCCACTCCGTTGTGTCGGCGGCTGCGCCGATGACGGCGGACCAGTCCACGATGCCGGCACCGACGGCGGTCATGGCTTGCTCTCTGTTGCCGGGGCCGTCTTTGATGTGGAGCAACGGAGCGCGGGCGCCGTACTGCTTCACGATGGCGGCCGGGTCGGCGCCGCCGACTTGGACCCAGTAGGTGTCGAGCTGAGCGAAGGCGCCGGGGGCGGCCTCCATGAAGACCTCGTGCGGGTACTTGCCGTCAATCTCGTGGTCGAACTCCCAGTAGTGGTTGTGGATGCCGAAGGTGATCCCGCTGCCTTCGAGCAGTTCGGCGGCCTTCTGGGCGATTGCTGCCGACTCGAGGATGGTCTCCTTCGTGGCGAACTGGGCAGGGCCGAACCCGGCAACGTGACGGGTGTAGCCGAGGGCATTGGCCGTGTCGATGACCTCGCTGAGGTTCTCCGCAGTGGGCATGGGGCCGTGGGTTGAGGAGACGACCAACCCGAGGTCGTCCAGGATCTTCCGCAGGTCTGCCGGGGCGAAGTCGTGGAGGCCGGCGAACTCGACGCCGACGTACCCCATCTCGGCGACCTGCTTCAGGACGCCGGGGAAGTTGTCTTTGGCTTCTTCGCGGAGGGAGTAGAGCTGGAGAGAGATTGGATAGGGTTTCATGGGTCACTTCCTTACTGGGGTTGCACTCGATTGGGGTCGCGATCTGACTGGGACCGACCGGATGATAACCTGCCCAGCGCTGGCCGCAACCGGTCAGCCAAAGGAACAGCGATGAATGTCGACACCGGCGAGCGGGCGTGCCCCACCTGACCGCCGCACCCGACCTCTAAGCGATCAGCCGGGACGGTCGTCTCGTGGGACGGAGAGCCGCCAGTTCACGTTGCGCGTCCTGGTGCTGAGTAGTTGCAGCGTTAACGTTCGGTCGGCCTGCAAGTGTGCGTCGACAATCTCGGCCTTGTCGGCGCGCGCAGACTGAAAGGCGAAGCCTGCGGGCACGTGGAACACCAGCCGTGTCGGGTGATCCCTCACCAACTGCACTGTGCCGCTCAGAGTCTCGGTCCGGTCGTCCCAGCGGAGCCTCTTCAGCGAGACGCCGCCCTGAGTGACGTGTCGGTCCGTTGAGAGGAACTGCGGGCGCCCCGTTGCGGGGTGCACGGCGAGCAACTGGCTCGACCGCGGCGGCAGTGTCGCGCGGAAGCGTCCTTCGTGAGCGCCACGGAACTGCTGGGTCCAGAATTCGTAGAGCAGGTAACGGCCGCCCTCGGGCAGCCCGAGATCCTCGAAGGTGAAGTTGACTTCCTGCTCCCGGTCCGTCCAGTTGAGCAGAGAGACCACGTCCCACTGGCCGAAGGGGCGCCGGATCTTCACGTCCCAAACTGGCGCCAGATCGTAGATCGGGAAGAGATCCAGCGGCCGAATGTCGCAGACGGGCAGAGCCTGCTGGAGCAGCCGCATCCGCTCAGCACTCAGCTCGCCCAGCTTGTCGCCGGCGAACATCATCTGACCGGACAGGGTCACGATGGAAGTGGTCATGCGGGCGACCTCAACCGTGTGGTAGTCGCCGACCAGCAGCGTGTCCGGGTCGCCGTACCAGAGGAGGTTGTTCACGAAGAGTTGGTTCAGCGTCCACCGCGCTTGCGCGAGGACGTTGTGCCACTGGGACGGCTGGTTGGGGGAAACGATGTCGGCGCCGATGCGGGCGGCGTCGCAGTACGTCACCTCCGGGGCGGTATAGTGCCCCTGGCAGGCGAGGAAGATCGCCTTCTCGCCGATGCCGTCGCGAAACGCCTTCACGCACAGCGCAAACGGGTCGCCGGCCGGGTGCCGGAAGGCGGCACGCACCTCGGGGCGCTCGAAGAAGTGGGCGGAGTAGCTCGGCCCGCGGCCGGACATGCCGTCGATTTTGAAGAACTCGTAGCCCCATTCATCCGCCATGACCCGGTGCATCTCACGCAGGTGCTTGCGCACGGCGGGCTGCGACGGGTCGAGCACGTAGTTGCCGCACCAGTTGCTCATCGGCTTGCCGTCGGCGTCGTGGAGGAACCAGCGCTTGTGGGCTTGGTAGAACGCCTCCTCGCCGGTGCCGAAGGGCGCAGTCCAGATGCCCGGCCTGAACCCGAGCTTGCGGATCTGGTCGGCAAGCCACTTCATGCCGTGGGGGAACTGACCGGGGTGCGCCTTCAGGGTGAGGTTGTGGAACTTGCGCACCGGCAACGTGTCGGAGTTCTCTTGCCACGACTCAATGGACCAGATCTCCAGACCGAACGGCTTCAGGTGCTTCGCCGCGATCCGCGCTTCGTCGAGGTTCTCTTTCTCTCCGGCCTGGTCGAAGTAGACGTTCCACGACATCCAACCCGTCGGCGCAGAAGGACAGCGCCGCTTGTTGCGCGGCCGGTAGCGGGGGACATAGCGGTCCCGGTAGTAGTGCTGCTCCACCGAGAACACGAGGGCAGACGCGCCCGCCGAGTCGATCCGCGCTGACAGTTCGATCCCGAACGTCGGGACTTCGTTCCCCTGTCCGGAGCTGCTCGTGAGGGCGACGCTGTCGCCGCCGAAGCGGAGAACGGTGTCGCCGACGACGTCAAAAAGCGAGTCGTTCAAGCCGCTGTCGGCGGGCCCGGACGCCATCTGGACGACGGTCGAAATTCCTGGCGGCCGCGTCCGACAAGCGAACGAGTCAGCACCGAGCCGCGCCTCTCCCAGCAGCTTGAGGGTACCGGGGTAGTTCTGAGCGGCGCGGTGGAGGCAAAGGAGACGCAATGTGCCGCCCGTCCCGGCGAACTGGACGTATCCCTGAACGTCGCCTCTCCCGTCCACCAGCGCCAGCCGGTCAGCCACAGCGTCTCGCGCCAGGGCAACCGACCACTCGCCGGCAGCGCCGTCAAAGGTCGCCTCGAAGCACAGGCGGCCGTCGACCCGCGCGCCTGAGGATGGGTGGGCGCACGACAACAGGCACGTGTCGAAGTCGAGGGCAACCTGCCAGTCGCCGCAGGTGGTCTCGAAACGGTGGGAGGAGGGAATCGGGTTGCTTGTCATGGACTGCCTACCGCAGCTCTCTCCGCTATAGCCCGGGGTGCGACAGTAGCCCCTCGACGGCCCTGGGTTCCAGTCGTTCGGCCAGCGTCGCTGCTGCAGACCGGCCGGCTGCTGCCGCGGAAGTCGCCATGAGTTGCTCGAGCATGGACTTCCGTCCGTACCGAACCAACGCCGGCTCGCCGTGGATGCCCGCCAGCTTGGCTGTGAGGCGGACCGCCGTGGAGAACGTGCCGATCTCGTCCACCAGCCCGAGCTTCTGCGCCTGCCGGCCGGAGAAGATGCGGCCGTCGGCGAGGACCTTCACCTTCGACTTCGGCCAGCCGCGGCCCTCGGCGACGCACGTGATGAACTGGTCATGCACGTCATCCAGCATCGCCTGGAACATCTGCCGTTCCTCGGCTGTCATCGGGCGCGAGGAAGAGCCGAGGTCCTTGTGCTTGCCCGACTTGATTGTGACCGGCTGGTAGCCGACCTTCTTGTACAGGCTCGTCAGGTCGGCCATGTGCATGATGACCCCAATGCTCCCCGTCAGCGTGGAGGCGTCGGCGACGATCTTGTTCGCGGCGGCGGCGACGTAGTAGCCGCCGGAGGCGGCCACGTCAGACATGGACGCAACCACCGGTTTCCCGAGGTCGCGCACCTCCTTGGCGGCTTGGTAGATCTCTTCGGACGCTGCTGCGCTGCCGCCGGGGCTATCGATCCGCAGGATGACGGCCTTCGTGCTGTCGTCCTTGCGCGCCTCCGCGAGCTGCTTGATGATGTCCTGCGCACCCGCCGCTCCCGATCCGAAGATCCCGCCGCCCCCCGAGCCGCTGACAATCATGCCGGACACGTCGATCACGGCGATCTTGTCGCCGCCCCACCGAGAGCCGCCCTCAACGCTGGTGCCCAGCCCAAGCACCGCGGCCATGAGCGCCACGAAGCCGAAGAACGCCAGGGCACCGGAGACCAGAATGATCAGCACCCATGGAATGTGGCGCCTCGGTGCCTGGGGCGGCTGTTGGTAGGGCGGGAACGGGGGTGGGGGAGGGGGAGGTGGCGGAGGAGAGGAAGAAGGCGACGGCGGCAGGAGGTCAAAGGTCTGTGAGTCCATCGGGGTTTGCTCCTAATGAGAATGCAGATTTGAGATCTCAGATTGCAGATTGGGGGACCGGTAACACGGCGACCGTATCATTCTCATCCGACGTGGCGCCCAACCAGCGGGCGGGCAAGGACGATTCCTTGGTGGTGAACGCAGCGGGAAGGCAGAGCGCAGCCCCTTCCCCTTGACTTTGGTCCCGGGCAAGCATATACTTTGAGTCTGTGCCGGAGTGGTGGAACTGGTAGACGCGCTGGACTCAAAATCCAGTGGGGCTTAAACCCCGTGTCGGTTCGATTCCGACCTCCGGCACCACCCCATTCTACACGATCCGGGTCCCTACGTCCTTCCCCCGCCGCCCCTCGGCACGCGACCTGGGCACGTGACAGAGAACACCTGCAACTGCCCTCACGGCTCTACGCCATGCCGGCGAACGAACCGTCGCTTGTTCCGTGCCAACGAGCCCCTCTGGTCTTTCTCGACCGGGTGCTCTTGGTGGAAAGCGACGGGGCCGACGAGGGGACGAAGCCCAGCCCGCAGCGCCCGATACGTGAAGTCGGTGTCTTCCACGCCCCAGCCTCGATAGCCCTCATCCCAGCCGCCGAGCGTCCGAGCCGCTTCACGGCGGAGGGCAAGCAGCGGTCCACTGAACGCGGCCCACGGGCGAGGCCCGATGGCGGCAGCGCACAGGCGGCGAGTGTCTTTTGCGCTGCCACGGATCTCGGGAACCAACGAGAGCCACCGCTTCATGACCGGCTCCAGCAGGCAGGCGCTCAACCCGCTCGGCGTCTCGATGCGTTGACGCTGCGGAACAACCAGAACGTCGTCGTAGACGGCCAGACCCGCCGCAACGCGTTCGAGGGCGTCCCGCGCCAGCAGGCACTCGGCGTCAAGGAACACGATCAGGTCGCCGCCGGCCGCCTCCATCCCTTCGTTGCGCGTCGCCGACCGGCAGTTCTGAAGACGATTCTGGCGGACCAGCCGCGTGTCAGGAAATGTCTCGCTCAGCCAGACCGACAGCGCCCTTGCGTCGCTTGGCGACCCATCGTGGACGACGATCACCTCCCGCAACGGGTACGTCTGTCGGCGTAGCGACTCCAACGTGTTGCCGAGCTGGTCGCGCATCGGCCTGCCGCACGGCAGGACGACGCTGACGGACGGCGCGCCATGCCACGGGCGGCCGAGCAGAGCATCGACCAACCACAGCCAGCGTTGCTGCATCACGCGCTCGTCCAGCCCTGCTACTTCCGTCGCTGTGCGGGCGCAACGTCCGAGCCGAGCCGCCGTCCGGGGGTGCGTCAGCAGGTGCGACAGGGCGTTGCCCAGGCCGGCAGCCTCTGTGGCGACAGCGGCTGAGGTGCCATCCTGGAACACGACTGGCACGTCGCCGACAGGCGTGGTGACGCACGGGACGGCCCTGCCGGCTGCCTCGAACGGCACGCGGAAGAACCCCTCCGCCGTCTGGGAGGGTGCCAGGATCACGTCGGCGGCATCGTACGCCAGATTGGGGTCATCCAGATAGCCCAGCACGCGGACGCGGCGCTTCGCGCCTCGCCCCCACGCCAGCGCCTCAGCCTCGGGACCGGCGCCCGCCACCAACAGGAGGGCCGACTGCGGCGCGTGCTGGAAGAACGCGTCCGCAACCTGCTCCAGCCCTTTGTACGCCACCAGCCTGCCGACGTACCCGACAACAGGCACCTCCGCCGTCAACCCAAGCTCCCTCCGGGCCGCACGTCGTCGGCCGAACCGGTCTCGTGGCTCCGGCTCCGCCAGCGGGACGCCGTTCGCGATGACTGCGACCCGCGATTCGTCTGCCCACCAGTGGGGGCGGTCCGCTGCCGCCACGTCTGCCAGGCGCTGCCCACAGAAGGCCAGCAACTCGCACAGCCCCTGTCGGAAACCCGCGTCGATTCGCTCCCAGCGAGTCCTGGCAGCATTGCGCACGCTCTCGATCACCAGCGGCCGGAAGCGCCCCAGAGCGGCTGCTTCCTCGCCCGCCCGGCCCGAGCCCTCGCCGATCACAACGTCAGGCGACAGGGCTTTGAGCAGGTCCGCCACGCCGTTCTCCGAGCACACGTGGACGAAGTGCACGCCCGCTGCGGCGGGTGAAGGAATCCTGCCGTGGACCGGGTGGGCAGAAGGCTGCCGGATAAGCAGGTGCGTCTCGTAGTGGGCGCTCAGTCCCGCCAAGGTCGCAGCCCCACTCCGCTCGGCGCCCCCGCCCGGCGCGCCCTCGCCCAAGAGGAACACGACCCGCCACCGAGAGGGAGCGCGTCTCGACCGCGACGGGACAACCGGCGCGCTGGTCGGCGGGCGCTCGGGTGCGGGTGAAGCGCCGCGCTCTGTCGGGCGGCCTCCCTGTGAGAGCCCGAGGAGGCGCGCCGACACCGCCCGGGCCAGTCGGTCCGGGTCTATCGCCTCCTCACGGCGACGAAGGGCGGAGTCGCTCAGTAGCAGTCCGCCCACGAGACCGACCGGTCGCGGAACCGGCGCAGATCCGCCAGCACGCCCGCAGCGGTCCGGCTCTGCAGCGAGTGCTCATCCACTCGCTTGAGCACGGCGTCAATCACGCCATCCAGGGCCGCCCCCCCGAACAGTGCGGCGGCGGCCACCTCTGCGCTCTGGCGCAGGAACTTGCGCCGGTCGTAGTCGGCCAAGCCCTCCGATTCTCTCCTCATTTTGCAGCCTCCTGTGTCTGCGCGTTGGGTCCCGCCAGCGGCGGGACCGCAGCTCGCGGCTTCTCCCGCTGAACAATGGTTGCGCCCAGATGGTGTTCGATGTCGTCCCAGTCAGTGGCCTTCTCGGGCCAGAAGATCAGGTCGCCAAGCCCGGGGTCCTGTTGACGCAACGCCTCGACCTGCGGCTTCACGCCCACCCGCTGGTACCGGCACGTGGGCGAGATCACCGGGGACAGGACGCAGTCCTTGCCGGTCTCTGCGGCGAGCCGCTTCGACACCTGCCAGGCGCCCGCCAAGCGTGGGTCATCCCAACGCCCCGTCAGCAGCACGCCCTGCACGAAGCCGCGGCGAACCCACGCCAGCCAGTCGCAGGCGGCGCAGCCCATGCGCACCGGGTCGACGATGTACTGGTCTCCGCGGGCAACGGCGAGGACCCGGTCCTGCGGCTGCTCGGCGCGGTAGGCGGCAACGACCTCTCCCACGAATTCCGTCAACTCGTCCTGCCGCCAGCGGCACCAGTCCAGCAGGCGCGTCCGTTCCTCGGAGGCCTTGTCACTGAGGGTGAGATCCATGGGATCAAGCGCCGCGTGCCGGAGGTAGGCGGCCCGCTGCGCCTGACTGTAACCCCGCAGGTACTGCGCACACCACTCCGCGCGAACGGCCAGCCCGTCCAGCCAGGGGAACCGGCGGCCTACTTCGCGGACCATTTCGAGCAACGCCGAGCGCACCTCGGGAACGTGGAGGGACACGTACTTCTCGTCGGCCTCCTGCCCCGGGGTGCCGTATCGGTCCACCTCGAAGTACTCGGGATGGGAGACGCGGAAGGGATGCGGCTCGGGCGCGGTCAACTGCTCCCACTGCAGCAGATCGACGACGCCGTACACGGCGACCCCGCCGCCTGGCGCTCCCTTGGCGCCGCGCAGCGCGCCCACGCACCGGAGCCAGTGCGTGTTGCGCTCGAGTTGGTGCGGATCGGGCTTGGGGAAGAAGCTGACGGCGGACTCGTACTGAGGCCGGCCGCTGCTGAAGAGATGAACGAAGTACGTCCGGCCGAGCGCTGGCGGCGTCCACTTCTGCCCGCCGGTGCGGTTCATGGAAGGGCTTGCCGTGTCCAGCACGTAGCCGACGGGCAGACGCGGCTGGCCCCCCGCAGGCTGGCCGAAGGCTGCCGAAGCAGTCAGCGTTGCCCAGAGGGCGGCAGTCATCTAACTCCCTCCTTGTGCTCGGTTCGCCGCGCCTCAGCCAGCCTCTGGTAGTGCGACGCTACCAGGAACAGCACCTCCGGGTCCGGCGGCAGGTCCTCGCGAACGGCGTGGAGCTGCCAGTCCACCTCCAGCCCACCCGCTGGTAGACGCCGCAGGCGCGCCGCGCCTACTGCCTGGCCCTTCGCGGGAACCGGCAGCAGCCAGGTGTGGCCGATTTGCTCCGGATCGCCAGCGGGTGCCGGCCCGACGCTACTGACGATCACATCCACCCGCGCCTCCGGGGGAAGCCCCCGGGCGAACTCGCGGTTGCGCTCGACGGGCAGCCGGCTCAGCAGCGCGACGAGGTGCGCGCGCTTCCCAAGCTGCACGATCAGCGGCGCCAGCGCGTGCGCGGCGGTCGCGTCCGTCTCCGCTGCCGAGAGCGCCAGCACCGCCACGTGCCAGCCGCCCACCTGTTTCTCCGCGAAGGGCAAGGCGCCGGGCAGGGCATCGCCCGCCGGCTCCGAAGAGAGCGCCAATACGCCGCAACGCTCCGCCTCGGCAAGGACCGTCTGGCGCAGTGCCAGGTCTTGGTCGCCCAAGGCCATGGCGTCGTAGTGCATCGCGCCCATGGCCGCCAAAACGACCTCCACCTCTTCGCTCCGCGTCGCCACGTTGCCGCAGTCGAGACGCAGCGCGGGCTGGTCCCCTGCGAGATCGCGCAGGAGCCGGGCGCGGTGGGCGAGCCCTCCCGTCTTCGACGCGCACCCGCACGGGTGTAATTGCCCCAGCGTGTCGGCGGTGCAGAGCAGAAGGAGAGGTTCCGCGGGCGAGGGTCCCGGCTGCTGCCCCGAGGCAACCGGCGACAGCGCAAACAGGCAGGTGAACGAAGGGAACAACGAACGCGCGCACGCATTGAGCAACGACCACCCGCCCGCGCGAGTGCGAGTGTGCCGGGGCGCCCCCCTGACCGCCTCACGTGGACTGGTGCTCATGTTCGGCTCCCCGCTCGGGTGCGGCTCTGTTGAGGCCGCTTCGTCGCGTTCCGCCCTGCGGGCTTCGCTGCGCGAGCGCCGGTCGGCGCTTTACGCTTCGGCGACTCGACGCCCGTCGCGCTCGGTCGCCCGTCGCGCGGGCGGGCGGTGGGCAACAAAGGCTCCCCGGCTGCGGCGCTCTCGTCAAGCCGCGCCAGCACCGCCTGCGCGATGGCGTCGATCTGGTCGCGCTCATCGATTCTCCGCACCACCGCTTCGGCAATCCGGTCGATCAGCGCGTCAACAGGGTCGGTCTGCTGCTGCAAGAATCACCCTCCGAGGCGGCGGAACTGGGGGAATGGAGTGTTGGAGTAGTGGAGTGGCGCAGTCTCCTGCATCTCGATCACTCCACTACTCCACTACTCCAACACTCCGTTGCCGTCCGGTCACTTCGGGTCGGGCACGCCTTCGTAGAGCCAGACAGCGACGCACCGAGGACCGTGCGTGCGGCGGTCCGCCGGTTCGGGCGTCTCCAGGGACGCCGTGAGAGCGGGCGTCAGGTAGACGGCTCCCGACAGGGTCGGCGGGGCGTTGCCGCGCGCGGCCACCTCGCCGGCCCAAGCCCAAGCGCCGAGCTCTTCGGGCAGCGCGGACAGCGCGCACTGCCAGGGCCGGCCGGCAGACGCGCCGGGACACGCCGAGAGCATCTGGCCGGCGCGCCGGAAGCCGATGTCTTCCGGCGCAAGGGGCCGCAACACGCACACGCTGCCCACCTGGCGGACGCCGGCGCCGCAGGCGGCGCCGACCGCCTCGACGAGCGCTGGCGCCTCGCACCGGCCGGGCGAGATCAGGATCCGCTTCTGCTCGCAGCGGGCGTCCACGATCACAGCCTTGTTCAGGCGCTCGCCAAGCTGCCGGATAACGGCGCCGGCTTCGCCTTCCAGGCACTCGGGAATAGTGACCTCCCCCGCGAGGGCATCGTCAGCAGCCGGGGGCGTTCCCGGCGCGGCGGCAAACGTCTTCAGCGAGCGCGCCAGTCGCGTATCCTGGATCACTCCCAGGCGCCCGGCAGCGGCGACCCACGCGCGGGTCTCGATGCCGAG
>Ga0210051_1006774_pt1 | contig 10759 bp, 7 predicted proteins | sample CryGey092014_all_FD_185464 | JGI IMG/M metagenome (GOLD analysis project Ga0210051, IMG submission 185464) | Groundwater microbial communities from aquifer - Crystal Geyser CG23_combo_of_CG06-09_8/20/14_all (SPAdes) (version 2) | ecosystem: Environmental > Aquatic > Deep subsurface > Groundwater ...
GTTATAAATTAAATGATGATGATTATAGTACATCAGAAGATCTTGGTAGTGATAAAACAATTGACCTCAACCTTGATTTAAAGGCTGGGACAAATACTTTAATAGTAAATGCAACAGATTTCCATGGCAATAATAACTCATTTTATGTTGTGTTTAATTTTGCAACATGCTCTGATGGCATAAAAAATAGTGATGAAACAGGAATTGACTGCGGAGGCCCATGCACTGCCTGCATTGAGTTTAATGTAACTACCAGCAAAATAACCTATGAATTTGGAGAAGATGTTCTGGTAACAATTTTATCAAGGGCAAATTCTATTGTCAATTTAACAGTTTTCTTTGGAGGATATGTTGTTGATAGTAAATCTATCACAGGTTATTCTCCAGATTATCCAATATTCATGACAACTGTTCTTAGTAATATAACTTCTTCAGGAACCTATGCTCTTAATGCAACCTCAAACTATATGGGCAATATCAATAATAAGACAATCTATTTTTATGTCAATCCTCCCTCTAATACATTGAGAGTAAATATAAATGCAAATGCCACAACAATAAATGAGGGAGATACAGTTAAATTTACCTCTACTGTAATTGGTTACACTGGCACTTTGTATTATAAATGGGACTTTGGAAGTGACGGCTCAATCGAGTATACATCAACAGAAGTTACAAAAACATACAGCAACAATGGAACATACACAGTAAATCTTACAGTAACAGATGATACAAATACTGCCTTAGACATGGAAACAATAGTTGTAAAAAAGATTTTTAATGTTACAATACTAGTTAAAAATGATTCAGGGAATATTGTAAAGGATGCTGATGTTGAATTTAATGATATCCATAAAAATGCATCAGATGATGGAAAAGCAAGCTTCCTTGTTAACAGCGGCACATATGAGCTGAGGGTTAAGAAGAGCAACTACATAACCTACTACAATAACAGTGTTGAGATAAACTCAGACAAGGATATTGAGGTTAAGCTAAAATATGATGAAAATGATTATGAAAAACCAAAAATCACTTTGATAAGCCCCAATCAAAACCAGAAAATAAGCACCGACAGCGTTAAAATAACCTATAAGGTAGAAGATAACTCAGAGGTAAACTGCTCTTTGCAGTTAAATGAATACAATGACTCATGGATTGAAAAGGGAAACCATGAAAACCCCGAAAGAAACAAGGAAAACTCCTTTACACTTTCTGAACTTAAAAATGGAGAATACCAATACCAGATAAAATGCATTGATAAATATGGAAACACTGGATTTAGCGACACAAGGGCATTTTATGTTGATGCTAATACTGCTGAAATGACTAGGCAGGATGAAGATATAAATTCAATCATAGATAAGATCAATAGGCTATTAGCAGAATTTGAGAAATTAGACAAAGCAGAAAGAGAGGTTTTTGACAGCTTGAAAATCCAGAAAAGGCTGGATGATGCAAAAACAGAACTCAGCAGATATAAGCGTGATTTGAATAATCTTGTATGGAGAAGGCTTAATGAAACTGAGTTAAAGGAAGCTGAAATAGATATCTATGATAAGATTGAAAAACTAAAAGACGAGATACCAACAAGCCTGAACGTTGTTGACTCAACAGAATTTGTTGCTTACCCAAAAGAAGAGGATATTGAAAATATAACATTAACATATCTCAATTCAAAAAATAAGAAATATTCAAAAAAGCAGGAAAAAAATATAGTTGAAGACATCAAAGAACTTCAGTCCCTGATTACAGTGACAACAAAGGCAAAGATTGTTGAGATTAGCTATTTATCCAATAAAGAGGAAATGATAACATTAATAGAAAAAGAATTGAAGATTGATGAATCTTCAACTGGATTAAGCTTAATTGAATACATACCAAAAGAAATTGCAAAAGATATAAGCGAAATTGAATTTTTGTTTGATTATGAAGTAATTTTAAATGACCCCCTGATAAGTATAAATATTGGAGAATTAGATAAATTTGCCTATTACCTAGGAAAGGAAATAAAGCTGGAAGATACTAAAAAAACAAAGTCTATTCTGATAAATGAGGGAGGGATTCCAAGAGAAAATCAAATCACTGGGTTTAGCATATTAACCAATCTAAAACCTGGTTTTATAAGTTCAAGCACCACAAGAATATTAATAGAGGTTTTAATAATAATCATCCTCTCTTTGGTTTATATGGGTTATTCAGCCAATGGAACAAAAATAAAGTATTACCTTACTGACAGGAATTCCCTCAAGAATCTTAAAGAGATAAAAAAATTTATTGAAAGCGCTAAAAGCGAGCTTGGAAATAATAATTATTACGAAGCCAAATCTTTTTATGGGAACATTAATCCAATATTCAAGAAACTCCCAAAAGATATGAAAAAGGAGATTTATAAAAACATAGTTGGTCTGTCAAACAAACTAGATTTATTCTACATAAATAAGCTTTTAGATCAAGCAGAATTCAGCATCCAGAACAAAAATAAGGCAGCTGCAATATCAGCTTATAATGAAATAACTGGGTTGTACAAAAGAGTGCCTCTTGGATATAAATCCCAAGTACTAAAAAAATGCAATGAACTAAGGCTAAATTTATCAGAAAAAAATGGAAAATAAGAAAAAGAGATTTTATGCATATATCCTATTTACTCTAACATTCTTAGTTATATGCTCCTCTACAATTAAACTATCTTCTGCTCAAATAGAGAATGAAAATTACAAGATATCAGACAGTGAGATTGACAAAAGACTAAAGATGGGCAAGTTTGAAGAGCATGTAATCACTATTGAAAACAAAAAAGACAGTCAGGTAAATGTCATGCTGTCTTCAGAGGGAAATATAACCCCCTACATGAAACCAGATATAAATAGTATTAATATTCATGCAAGGTCAAGTTCAGATGTAAAGATAATTTTTTTTGCAGATGCCATTGGTTTTTTTAATGGCTCTTTTGTTTTATCTGGGGGAATAAATGAAAAAATTCCTGCTTCTATATCTGTAGATGAGATAACAGGAGTGCCTGTTAGTGCTGTTGCAATAAGGATCAAGCCAGTATCAGAGAGGGTTTACGTTAAGGATACACTCCAATACAAGGTAGATATCCAGAACCTGCTCATGGACAAGGGATTTAATGTTACATTGCATTATTCAATTGACAGCCTGGAAGCCAAAAAAACATATCTTGTCAATAAAACCTTTTTAGAAGAAACAGAAACCATTGTTCTTGAAAAATCAACAACCCTAATTAAAAAATTTGAAATACCCGAGTTTTTAAAACCAGGAGAATATGTCATAAATGTAAGGGCCGACTATCTTGGAATATCCTCCTCATCCAGTTCAAGGTTCTTTGTTTCCGAACCATTTTGGGATTATTTAATTTTTGGAATACTGCCTGTAAGATGGATTTTATTTACTGCAACAGTGCTATTAATTGCTGTTGTATTATACATTATTTATAGAAAAAGAATGGAGCAAAGAAAGCGCTATAAAGCAAAAGTTGACTTTAAGCTATTGCCAAAGCCAGGAGGGAGATCTATTTTTCTGGGAACTGTGGCAGAAACAAAGGTCAATACATATTTTGACTTGGACCAGCTAACTATGCATACTTTAGTAGCAGGCTCTACTGGCGGAGGAAAGACCGTATCTGCAGAGGTTCTTGTAGAAGAGGCTTTGATGAAAGGCATATCAGTAATTGTCTTTGACCCAACAGCCCAGTGGACAGGCTTTTTAAGGAAATGCATAACTAAAAAGATGCTTGCATTATACCCTCAGTTTGGTATGAGGAAGAATGATGCAAGGGCATTTAACGGCAATGTGCACCAGATTTTAGATGCAAGGCAGATAATTGACATTAAAAAATATATGATTCCTGGTGAGATACATGTTTTTGCAATTAATAGGTTAGCGCCAAAGGATATTGATATTTTGGTTACTAATACAATAAGAGAGGTTTTCAAAGCCAACCTTTCTGAGAGCCCTGATCTAAAGACAATAATAATCTTTGATGAGGTGCATAGGTTACTTCCTAAATTTGGCGGCTCTGGAGAAGGGTTCATACAGCTTGAGAGGGGTGCAAGAGAGTTCAGAAAATGGGGGGTTGGCCTAATCCTCATAAGCCAGGTATTAACAGACTTTATTGGGGAAACAAAGGCAAACATAAACACAGAAATACAAATGAGGACAAGGGATGAGGGCGACCTGAATAGAATAAAAGACAAATATGGGGGCTACATGCTACAGTCATTGTTGAAATCAGCCACTGGTACTGGAATGGTTGAAAATGCCTCTTACAATAAGGGAAACCCATATTTTATTGGTTTTAGGCCCTTATTGCATGAGCATTCAAGGTTGAGTGATGAAGAGCTTGAAAACTACAACAAGTATAATGAGATTATAGAGGACCTAGATTATCAGATAGACCAGCTTGAAAAAGAGAAAATAGATGTATTTGACCTAAGGCTTGAGCTTAAGATGGCTCTTGACAAGGTAAAGTCAGGAAGGTTTAACATAGTTGATATTTATTTGCAGGGACTTACTCCAAGAGTTAAGGCGCACTGGGAGAAGTTAGGAAAAACCCCTGAAAAGAGAAAACTAAAGTTGGTTTCAGAAGAGGAGCTTAAAGAGGAGTTTGAAAAAGCTAAGAGGGAAAGGAAAAAATATGAAAAAGAGCACCCTGAAGAGGCTAAGAAAGCATTAGCCAGGCAAAAGGCGGCAGAGGCAGTTAAACTGCCTCCACTAAAGCTGAAAAATGGTGTTACTGTGATGACGCCGCAGGAATTAGTGGATTCTATAAACACCATGGATGATTCAACTTTGGGTGCTCATGTTAGTGACGAGGAAAATGTTTTTGCAGACTGGATATCCAAATCAGATAAAGCTACTGCAGACAAACTAAGAAAGGCAAAAACAAAAGAGGAGATAATAGCCATTATTGAGGATAGCCTTTACAAATAAACCATACAATCCTTTTTTAGCTGTTTTTTCATAGTTCCTGTTTAATTCCAAAAAACTAAATTCTATTTCTTTTAGAGCCCCTTCAAAATCTATTTGCATTCTAATTTTGCATATTCTCTCTATAAAATGAGTTTAATTAAATAATTAATTAAATATTATTAATTTTTAATTTGTTTATTTTCAAAATTACAATACTACTGTAGTTAATTAATAATCGAAACATTTATATATAAGTTATGTCTATACTAAATCAGTATAGGATTTCAGCTATTGATTTAGAAAAAAATGGATATTGTAACACTATTCACAGAACAGAGATGGAACATCCTAAGATTTTTATCAGAGGAAAAATATTCCCCTCTGCAGCTGGCTGAGAAATCAAACACAACAATGGCGAACATAAGCCAGCAGCTGAGACTGCTTGAGGCCTCAAATCTTGTTAAAAAAGAGAAAATCTCCAACAGGGATAAGGGAAAGCCGAGAACACTTTTCTCTATTTCAGATGACTATGCCTATATTATTTCTGCAATGAAGGGATTTGCTGATAAAAAATTAATGATATTAGATGATTTTCATAAGATTCTTTTCAGAACCTGGTTTATAGAGGACAAAAATTTAAGAAATTGCACTGAAAAATTCATTTTGGGAATTGAACCATCTATTGGAAATATTGACCTGATTATTATAAAAGATGAAGGAGGTTATGTAAAAGTTTTAATTGCATCAAAAAACCTAAAATCTATTGACAAGAAAATAAAGGATACAGCAATAAAAAATCAAAATAATGAAACAAAGGATTTTAAGGTAGACATAATCCCTTTCGAGCAGGCAGAGAAGTTTGCCAGGCAGGGCAGGGGTTTATTCTCATCATCATCAGGGCTCAATATAATTTATGATCCTTTTATGCTTACTTCAAAACTTGGGAAAAAGGGAGGTAGTGAAAACTAAAGGTTTGTGTTGACTAAGGCCTCAGGAAAACATCTAAAACACCTCGCAAATGTTTTTAATTTTCCTTGGGCCTTTTTTATTTTTTAAGCACAAAAATCATATTCACAAATAAATTGTGAACGTAAACGTTGGTAAACGTGAACGTAAACGAAAGCGCGATTGTATTAAAAGGAGGTAAATGAAAATGAAAGCGAGAAATGAAACAACAATAGTACTGCTAGCTCTGTTTGTATTTGCATTAATGGTAAAAATAGTAGTAGCAGTTCCAGGCGGACCCAATGAAATAACAGTGGAAAAAAGCGAGGCAGGCAACGTAAGCAATATAGGTGCAAAGCAGATAGAGGCAGAGGCAGGCAATGTGACGCAATTGACAATTAATGCATCCATCATAACAACCAGCTGGCAGGGCTACTATGGTAATATAACAGGGATGATAGTATTATCTGATGGAAGCAGCAGCACCATGTACGACTGGACGTCAGGTTCAGGATTTTCCCCTGTTGGAGAGATTTATGCAGGTAATTACACAGTCACAAACTGGGGCAATGTTATATGCGTTAATTTGATTGGGGATGGGGTGCCTGGCCAGGATGGTGTCAATGCAACTGTATTAGAAGACTATTATGGCATGGACTCAGCTGATGCAGACGGCATTGATGAAACATTCCAGGGCACAAACAGCATTACAATAGGAACAACTACACTTTCAAACTGTCCGGCAACAAACACCTATGTAAACAATGCCTCCCAAAGCACTAAATTTAACGAGACATTGTTAACACAAAACCAGACTGGCACTGTGATATTTGCAACACAGGTTGAGAATAATGAACCAGGTTATGATGGCAGTGCATGGGACTTCCAGATGATTGTCGGGGAAAATGGAGCTGCAGGAACAACAACATACTACTTTTATGTGGAGCTTGTATAAATAAAATAACCTGTTTAGGAGATACAGAATAAAATGAAAAGTAAGAATAATGCAGCAGTTTATCTGTTTTTTCTTTTTATATTTCTCTTTGTTGTATTCACAGCAACAACGATGATTTCCTTTGATGTATCTGGCGCAAACAATTCAATTACAATAACAAAGGTCAATGTTATAAATACAGAGCCTAATTTATATTATGTATTTGTAACCCCTGCTTCTATCAACCTAGAGCCAGGAAATACAACCAAGATAAATTGCACTGGCTATGTTAGTGACCCGGATGGATATCAAGATGTAACAACAGTGAATGCCACTTTTTATGATAGCTCAAACGGGGACACAGGAGGGTTTGACGGCGCTTACAGGTATCTTAACTCAAGCGGCACTTGTGTAGAACTGAGTACATATAATGCCTCATGCTCCTGCTTGTTTGATGTGCAGTATTATGCAAACAATGGGACATGGCAGTGTAACATGACAATTGCAGATGATTATGGGGTTTCAGATAATGAGAATTCAACTTATTATGATGTAAATACAGTTGTTGGAATCAACGTTCCTGCTGAGCTTGATTATGGAAATCTCTCTGTTACACAATATTCACTAGAAAAGGGTTTAAATATTACCAACTACGGGAATGTTCCTATCAATATCTCAGTAAGGGGCTATGGGGGAACAACAGACCCAACTAATCCAGATAACCTCTCAATGATATGCGCATCTGGCAGTAATATAAGCATGGAATATGAGAAATATACCTTGACAAGCGGTATAGGCTATGAGAGCATGACTACTTTAAACAATGAATCAATAGAGATGGGCTTTGCAGTAGATGTCAAGAGCAATGACGCGGCAGTAAACAACCTTAACACAACTTATTGGATGATTTACATACCTGCAAGCGTGTCAGGATTCTGCAACGGCACACTGGAATTTGTTGGCCATGAAAATCCCCAGTAGTTAATTTTTATTTCTTTAATTTTTTATGCACAGAAATGCTTGCGAAAACCTCTTACTTTAGTATGAGGATGAGCATTTCTGGCATGCTCAAAAATGCTCTGCATTTTTGGCACACCGGAAAACTAAGTTTTCCTTGTGTCCTAAAAATCCATTGTCAAAAGAAAACTCCGCCAAACCAGCATCTGTTTGAAATGGAACATTTCTAACATCCTCAGAAGCGTAGCTTCTGGGACACCAAAAACACCTTGTGTTTTTAAGTGTGCCAGAAATCTTTGATTTCTGAGCATTTAGATGCTGGTAGGAGTTTTCTATGGATTTTTATGATTTCTTTTATCTTTTACTTTTAGAATTATAATTAAATAATTGATTAACTAGTTAAATATTATAATTAATATAATTAAATAATAAATTAATTAGTTAAGTTAATTAATTTATATACAATAACTTATATTAAAAGAAACCAAGAAATAGAATAACACTATCTTAAGCAGGTCCGAACTTTCTAATGCTATAAATATAAGTGGATATAGCAACAACCAGAATAAGAGCGGCTGTTAAAAAGTAGAAATCATATGATTGTTTTTCACCTGCTTTCATAACAACATACCCGGCAATATTGTTCCCAGCAGGTTTTCCAGAAATCAAAGCAAATGCCCCCAATACAACTATTGCAAAAAGAACCAGAAACAAAATATTTTCTTTTTTCATTGCATTCCCTAAGTAATATAAATTGTATTAATATAAAAGGTTTTCTAAAAATTTGTCAAGCTACAGATAGTAGTATAATTAACCCTAACCCAAAGAAAACAGAAAGATTTAAATATAATCTCATAGGTTTCATATTAAAAAAGGGGTAGTATCTTTATGAAAAAACTTCATTTATTTTTGATTATATTTGTTTTTCTTTTAGCTAACACATCTTTGGCCCAGACCATAATAGTCAATTCCGAAGACTGGAGAGATGTTTATTCAGCAATGCTTTACGGCAGCCTTGAGGGAATACCAACAAACTTCTTGGTGAGTGCTAGACATGGAACTTTAATTTTAAATGCTATACAAAAAGCAACACCCATAAGGGCATTTAGTTCAAGGAGATATCCTTTTTTAATTGGGTATGAATCAATATTGGAAAGCAGGGGTTATTCTGCTGAAGAATTTGTGTATGACAATTTTAATCTAGAGTTAGCAGAACTTCTTGATATTTCAAACTTTATAATAATAGATGATTCATACGGCTATAATGCAATAAGCGTTGCTCCTTATGCTGTTGCTTCAGAATCATTTGTTTTATTTGCTGATAGAACAAATATTAGGCAGGTGGACAGTTTTCTTTCAGGAAGGGTTGTAAACAACATAATAATATACGGCCATGTTGACAGGGAAGTTAGGAATACTCTGCAAAAGTACAATCCTGAGGTAATCAACAAGGATGGGGACAGGTTTTACAATAATATTGAGATAGTAAAAAAATATCAGGAGATCAAGCACTCTAAGCAGGCTATTTTGACAAACGGCGAATTTATTGAGAAAGAGATAATGTCAGGGGTTGAACCTGTTTTGTTTATTGGAACAAACAATGTTCCGGACTCAATCAGGGAATATATACAAGGGAGTGAGATAGATATTGGCGTATTGATTGGTAACGAGCTGGTTGGAACTGCAACATATATCAGGAGAAATGTTGGAATAAGTGTTTTTGTCAAGTTTGCCCAGGGTGCAAGGGAACCAGCTGGAGCAATCTCACAGGTTGAGGCATTAGACATGTTTTATCTGCCGACCTATATCTTGAATATTGAGGTTGAGTCAATTAAATACAACAAAGCAACAAACATGCTTGAAATCTCAATAAGGAATACAGAAGACCAGGCAGTTTATTTTAAAGGCACTTATTCATTAACAGACTCAGCTGGATTTACACAAAGGGTTGGCGACATCTCCCCTATCTTTTTGGATGGAAATGAACTAAAGACAATAACATATGAAGTGGAACCAATGGCTGAGGGCAAGATAATTGGAGAGGTTTATATCATCTATGGCGAGTCAAAAGGATCAATGGAAAAAGTGATTGATATTACATTTGAAATAGAAACAGTTGAGATTTTAGATGAGTGTGATATAAAAATAAACAGTTTGGTATATGACAAAAGGGGGAAGAGATTCTATGTTGAGATAGAGAATGTTGCAGATGTTATATGCTATGCTGATGTAGAGCTGGTTGATGTCTTATTGGATGGCGAACTGAAAAACCTGGGAAGTGTGGATATAGTTGAGATAAAACCAGGAAAAAAGGCCAAAAGCAGGATTAAAGCCGCTCTAGAGGAAGAAGATATTGAGGATAATGAAATAATAAAAGGAAAGGTACATTATGGCGAGAGAAAAAATGCCTTGATTAAGATTAAGGAATTTCAGTTTGAACTTGTGCTGAAAGGCATTGACTACTGGACATTCACCTTAATCTTAATAATAATCATATTACTAATATTAATATACTTAAAGAGAAGGAAGAAGAAAAAAGAGGAAGGAAAATCTTAAAATAAGTTCTATAATGCCTACTTTTATTACCAACATTATAATTTTAGCAGGGTTAAAATTTGTATAATAGATTTTTATAAGGGAAATTATTTCTTAGTAACTTAAAATTTTCTTCTTCTTTTTGTTTTTATTATGTTTCTTGCCAGGAATATTATGGTCACTATTATTATTATATAGACAATTAGTGGCAGGAGTTTTATCCTTTTTTCCAGCCCCGTAGGATAATTTACGTTCATGACGCTGGCTTTTTCATAGCTTAGCTTGCGGTTATAGATTACCCTGCCGCTTATGATATATCTTCCTGGCTTCTCTGGAGTAAAATAAGTTATAAAGTCAGCTGTTTCCTGGCTTAAAACATCTATTTCTTCTGTTTCAATAACCTCAACAATCTTGTTGTCAAGCTTTATATCTCCCTTGAATTTTGCATAGACTGTTCTT
>Ga0210051_1006775_pt1 | contig 10757 bp, 7 predicted proteins | sample CryGey092014_all_FD_185464 | JGI IMG/M metagenome (GOLD analysis project Ga0210051, IMG submission 185464) | Groundwater microbial communities from aquifer - Crystal Geyser CG23_combo_of_CG06-09_8/20/14_all (SPAdes) (version 2) | ecosystem: Environmental > Aquatic > Deep subsurface > Groundwater ...
TCGGACAATAATATTTTTAACAACTGTATCAAAACATCCTGCCTCAGAAGTAGAAATGAGTGTAATTGCATAATTATTAGCCGTAGTAAAAGTATGAATGGGATTTTGTAATGTTGATTCATTGCTAGTTCCACTACTTGGGTCACCAAAGTTCCAGTTCCAAGCTGTTATATTGCCTATTTGATTAAATGTATTGTCGTGAAATTGCACTGAAACATCACTGCAACCATTAGTTGGATACAAATCAGCCATTGGTATAGAATAAACCAAAACTTGTTGTGTTATTGAACGCAAACATCCAACATCGGAAATTGCAGTAAGTGTCGCATTATAGAAACCAGCTTGCTCATAGATATGTGTTGGATTTTGAATATTAGAAAAATAACCATCTCCAAAATCCCATTGCCATGCAGTAATTGTATTTGGTGGAGCAACTGAAGATTCATCAGTAAAATGAGTAACATCGCCCATACAAACCGAATCGGAAATAAAAGAAGTAATAGGAAGTAATCCTTTGATACTAATTTCTATTGTATCCACTGCGATGCAACCTAAATCATTAGTAACTGTAACCGAATAGGTTCCTGCGTTTTCAATAACAAAATAAGGATTAGTAGAATTATCATTCCAAAGGTAAGAAGTAGCTTGTGAACCACCCCAAACCAAGCGAAGGGTATCGCCCGAACATAATGCAGCGTCAGGACCCAAGCTGACTTTAGATGGAAAAGAATCTATACTTACATAAAATGTATCTGATATGGAGCAACCAAGTGTGTCGTTTACTGTAAGCCAGTATTTGCCAGCATTACTAATTGTAATTGCCGAATCCGTTTCGGCAGTGGACCAAAGAAAATTGTAATCGTGGTTTAAATGAGAATTGATAATAGCAGAAGAAAATTGGCAAATAGTTGTGTCGGTGAGAATGAGGGAGGGTTTGTTGACAATGATGGTATCCGTGGAAGTAAAATTGAAAATGTCCGTACACGTAACCGCATAAGTTCCGCCATTATAGACAATTAAAGTAGGTAATGTATCGCCAATTATACCGGTATTCCAAATATAATGCAAAAAGTGATCGCCCGCTTTTAATGTGTCTTGACAAACACCATACGATTTATTAATGTCAGCACCAAGATTGACAGGGGGGGCGTATTTATATCTCAGGTATTGTTCTACTCCCTTTCTTTCTATGTTTGTTAATGAATGGTTATAAATAATAATCTCAGCTATGTCGCTATTAAATTCATTTACCCATACTGGGCTAGCACCAATTTGAATATTATTAAATATTTGGTTCGAGTTATGAACTCCAGCAATAATATTATAACTATTTAATCTTTCAAAATGATTAGTTTGAACTGTGTCAATATAATAATCATTTGTAGTAAAAAAGGTTTCACCAGTAACACGGAAATCTGCAGTTCCTAATTTAATAATAGAAATGTATTTGGGTGGCGATTCCGAACACCCTAATAAAATAGGGTAGCTAACAGCTATATTTCCACCATTATATTTGTAAACAAAGAAAACCGTTTGAATATCAATAGGATTAGTAAAGGATAAATAATTAATCGCATTCGCAAACCGAATAACAGGTTTATTAAAAATAGCGCTATCTGCAAAAACGGGTTGATTGTTCGTAGTGTTTTGAAAAGCAAGATTATTGTTTCCACTTAAATCCGCCCATGAGGTCACTTTTTTTGTAATGGGAGTATAAACTACACCATTGTCAGCTGACAACCAAATTTGAAGTCCAGTAATTGAATTGGGAATAATAATTGTTTGAGCTTTGATATTGCATGGGAATATACCAAATAATACAAACAAAAAAGAAGATAAAACAATGAAATATTTAAATTTCGTTGTCATTGGTTTATTTTTATAAAGTTAATCCAAAAAAACTAAAAATTGATTCTGCAATATACAAAATTTCTGCCTTTTTTAATTCATAAAAAAATGGAAGTCTAATAATTGTGTTTGAAAAATGTTCAGAATTACTTAATGCTCTCCCATCGTGTTTTGGAGCATAATATGGGCTGAGATGCAAGGGTAGGTAGTGGAATACAGCCATTACATCCTTTGATTTTAAGTATGTCAATAAATTATTACGTGTTTTCTCATCATTACAAAGAATATAGAACATATGCGCATTATTAGTAGCGTAATCTGGGATAAATGGTAAATTAATTAATCCTTTTAACTCAATTGGTCTTAGGAGCTCATAATAAGATTGCCATATTTCTTTTCGTTTTTTTTGAATTTCATCAATTTTTTCAAGTTGGGCAAATAAAAAAGCAGCAATAATTTCAGAAGGCAAAAATGAAGAACCAATATCGACCCAGTTATACTTATCGACTTCTCCTCTATAGAAAGAAGAACGATTGGTGCCTTTTTCACGAATTATTTCTGAACGATTTGTAAAACTCATGTCATTAATTACTAACATACCTCCTTCTCCTGAAATAATATTTTTAGTTTCGTGAAATGAAAAAGTGGCTAAATTTCCAATACTACCAATAGCCTTACCTTTATAATAAGAATCTATTGCTTGGGCTGCATCTTCAATTACAAATAAATTGTATTTTTTTGCAATGCTGATAATCTTATCCATTTCACAAGCTATACCACTGTAATGCACGGGAATTATAGCCTTAGTTTTAGGAGTAATAAGTTCTTCAATTTTTTCAGCATCAATGTTTGGATGCTCTTTCATACAATCTGCAAAAATAATCTTAGCTCCTCTCAGCACAAAAGCATTTGCAGTAGAAACAAATGTAAAAGATGGAACAATCACTTCATCGCCAGGTTTTATATCAATTAGCAGGGCTGCCATTTCTAATGCGTCAGTACATGATGTAGTTAAAAGGCATTTTTGAAAACCATATCTTGAAGTAAAAAAATCCTGACTTCTTTTAGTAAAACTCCCATCACCAGATATTTTTCCATTGGACACCGCTTCTCTTATGTACTCCAATTCTTTTCCAGAAAGAAATGGTTTATTAAATGTAATCATATTTATGAGTTTTGAAACGAGTTCTGACATTTTTAATAGGGAAAATAGATTTTTTAGTCTCTTCAAATACAGCTTCTTTTAATAATAAAAGTCCTTTATTACAAACAACCACTGGAAATCCATCTTTTATAAAAACTACTTTCCCTATATCTCTTATTTCAATATTTACATCTTCAATTTCGGTTGCATCATATATTCTTATAAGTTCATTATTCATGTATGTAGAAGCTCCTTTATATGGGAAACCTATGCTATCAATAAATCTTTTATTGTATGTCGAAGAGTTTCTCCAGTCAATAAGATAATCAAAATCATCTCTCCACAATGAATATGTAGCTTCTTTATTATCCTGAACTTTTACCTGTAAATCAGCTTTTTCATTTAAACGATTAATTATATGCAAAACAATTTCGCAATAAATAAGCGATATAGATTTGAAAACTTCAATTAACTTAATTGGATATTTTATTGTCAATGATTTTTGAAAAATAATTGGACCAGTATCATAACTTTCATTTGCAAATAAAGCAGTTGCTCCAATAGTTGTGTCTTCATTCAATAGAGCAGTCACAATTGGAGAAAAACCTCTATATTTTGGCAATAAAGAATCATGTATTATGATTAAATTCATCACATCAGGAATAATCCACTTCCATGAGATAGCAAAACGATATGTTACATTATCATTAAATTTTTCTTTTGCATTGTAAAAGACTATATTATTCTTTTCAGTTAAACTTTTTATTTCATTATACCAATCTTTTTCAACATTTATATCTTTTGAACTAACAACATATTTAATTTGATTTGCATCAATGTTTTCAAGAACAATTTTTAATACCTCAAAGCCTTTGCAGGACATTAAATAGAATCCGAAAGTTAATTTTTTAGCATTCATTATTGATAAAATTAATAAAGTAAGCAACTTGTTTTTTGGGTTTTAACATTGAAAGAGCTAAATTACGACAATTATCAACATAATTAATGTAATTTTCATTCGTCTGAAACAATACTTTTTTGATACCAAAAGCCAAATCTTTATAATCTTTAAGTATGGCTCTATAACCTGTTTCGAAATTGAGCACTAAATCTTTTGCAACACCATTATCAAAAGCAACAACAGGTGTTCCGCACATAATTGCCTCATTGATCATCATTGGACCTGCGTCCTCAATAGAGGAACATACATATAAGTCAGAAGCCTGATATATCATTGCTAATTTTGCATCATCATTTATCCTTCCAATAAATAAAGTTTCAAATGGTAATTTTGTATGAATATCACCTTTCTTTTCACCAATAACTAAGAGTAATATTTCTTCCCTTGTTTTTCTATCAATGGTTTCATTTAAATGATTTAAAGCTTTTATTAGATATGAAAACCCTTTTCTTTTTTCTTCTATATCAAGAGAACCTATAAGTATTATTTTTTTATTTAATGGAATATTCAATATTTTACGAACATCATTTTTATTTGCAGGTTTAAAAATATTGTTATCAATAGATAAAAATATTTTAATAATGTTTTTTGATGAGAATAAAGAACTTTGCTTTGCCTGCTCTTCTAAAGAAGAGGTTGGTGCAATGAATGATATTTTGCTATCAGATAAGTATTTATTTTTTTTCTTTAAATTTTTAAATGCTCTGTTTTTTTGTTTAACATTCAAAATTGCAGGACAGAGATTACAATCCTTTTGATAACCTTTACATTCCCACGCATAATGGCAGCCTCCTGTAAGCGGAGCCATGTCTAATCCACACCAATATATCGCAGCTCCTGTATATTTGCCAAATTTATATATATCTCGTGCTATTATAAAATCCGATATCCAATGAAAAATAATAACATCAGGTTTGAAATTTATTAATTTTAATGCTTTTTTTACACTTATCATAGAAAAAGCTTCAGATAAATTGTAGAAATAATAATTTGGATCGGTTTTTAATGCAAAAACTTTATGTTTTAAACGGTATGCTATTCGATAATGCAAATCCACAGGGTATTGAATAATATTTGGGTCTTCTATAGTTTTATTTAACACCAATACTTTTGAGTTAACACCGAAATTCAACATGGCATAATGTAAATTTAATGCAGCTCTTGCTGCACCTAGCTTATCGTAAGTGTTAACATGCAATACATTCATTTTATTGCTTCAATGTAAAGTGAATTTGGTTGGCGAATTGCTCCATCTATTAAGTCTAAATTTTGTTGTTCCCAATTTGGTATCATACTATGGAATGCATCTGTTAAATTGACCTTTGAGAAATGGCACTCTTGCAATAATTTACTTAAAGAATACCGATCATACATCCATAAATGATTTTCCCCTATAGTTCTGAATTTTCCAATATCTATTAAGTGGGATTTATTGCCTAATATAATTTTTGCAAATTTAAATCTAAAACGAGATATTACCCTAAAAATTTCTGATTAATATTATTTTTCAAATGATATGTATTAGGTGTATGATTAATGTTACGTAAATCTTTTACTTCTGAACCAATTCGGTTAATAATATAATTTTCATTAATTAATTGTTTATTTTTAATATAGTTCATCATTTCACCCCCACTTTTATTTCTAATCATCTGGTCTATCATTTCTATAACAATCCATTCATAATTAGTCTGTGCATTTTTATCTCCCAATAATGATTTTTCTAATTGTAGCAGATATTCTTTAGCAATCCCTTCTAAATCTGGGACAACAATTCTTAGAATGCCATTTGGTTTTAATACTCTGTAACATTCTTTTATAAAATTTATACCATTATGTTTGTTGAAATGCTCAAATAAATGAGAATTATATATAACGTCTATTTCATCATCCTTAAAAGGAATTCCATTCAAAAGATTACAAGGAAAAACATTTTCACCTGTTTTTGTATAATCAATATTTATCCATTCGGCATGATAATGTTTACCACATCCGAGATTCAACAATTTCATTATTTTTTTTTAATTAAAAGTCTTTAATTTAAATATTATTCTGTCAAAAATAGTTGGATGATTATTTTTTTTATACCACTTTGTAATTTTCTGATATGCTTTTTCATTATGTTTAACTTCTTGTTTAATTATGTTTAATTTAGCTACTAAATCTTTATGGTAAAATATATTTGACGATTTACAGTGAACTCCACTATTATCATGTCCAATATTTTGGACAAGTGATTTGCCAGGCCATAAACCATAGCCTTCTTTTAAGAAAACGCTCGCATACCATCTGATGTCATAAGGCCAATTATTGTTAATTGATGATTTTAACATCCCGATATAATCAACGTTATTATCAAAATTAAATTGCTTTATTTTATCGAGGGGTAAATCAATAATACTCTCATATAATGATCTACTATCAGAGTTAAAATATTTCCAAGCACTTTTCCAGGTGCCCCATCCCCATGGATTGGTGCCTCCATAAAGAAAAAAAGTATCAGGTAAATTATTTAGTTTTGGAAAATTATAGCCTGATATCACCATTACTTCATTAATGTTTTCATAAAGATTTAATGAACGATTCATATATTCTAAAAAGTATGAAGAAGTAACTATGTCGTCTTCCAAAACAATAATTTTTTCGTATTTATTAATTATTTCAGTAATTCCAGTTATCATAACATTTTCAACACCAATGTTTTTTTCTCGCTCTATTATTTCAACTTGCTTGCACCATTTTTTTTCTCTAATCAAACATCTGACTTCTTTTATTTCATTTAATTGTGCATCTGTTGCATTTTCTTTTGCTCCATCCGCATATATATATAGTATTGATTGATCTGCAAGCGAATTCTTAGACAGTGCTTCAAGTGTTTGTCTTGTATGCCAAGGTCTGTTATAGACAAATAAAACTATAGGGGCTAATTTTTTTTCCATGCTTCATTTTATTATTGGCAAAATTACGTAATTATTTCACTAAAAAATTGTTTAAGAATTTATAAAAAAACAATTGTCATTAAAAGCAAAGTTTCACGAAGTATTGCGATAATAACCTCGTGAAACTTTGATCATTTCTTAGGGCTGTCTTGTCGTAAAAATCTTAATTCACAAACTGCTTAGCATAGTATTTTGCGGTGAGCTTTTCGCCTGTTGCTTTTTCTATCATATCATTCCAGTAATACATTTTTCCGGGCATAAACACTTTTTCTTTCAAAAATTTCCCAACTTCTGCATTGCCATAGAAGCTTTGGTTTTTATAATCTTCCGATTTAATAATATTTTTGGTTATATAATAATACAATTGAGAAGCAAGCAATTCGCCTAAAAGATAATTATGGTAATAGCATGGATAAGCAGCAATATGTATTTTAGTTGCCCAATCGGGTTCGTTTCTATCTGCAGGTTTTTTAATCATTTGATATTTTTCAACCATATCCCACCATAGTTTATTTAAATCTTGGTCGGGATTGGTGTACATTTCTTTTTCAAAATGATACATTACTTGAGCCCAGCGGCTAAAAACTAATTGTTCTAAACGTAATACCTTAAAACTTTCTTCTGCAATCTTTTGTTTTTCTTGATCAGAAATTCCTACAACATCTTTTAACCATTGTGGGTTTGAAGAAAAACGACCAAACATCATTGCAATTGCTTCAGTAGTAAAAGTATGTGCTGGTTCCCTTAAGACATAAGGTAAATTAATATCAATATATTTATCATAACAAGCATGACCAAATTCGTGTAAGGAAGTACCCATCCAATTGGCATTGGGTTTAATATTACATAACACTCTTACATCTCCATTATTATCAATGTCAGTGCAAAAAGCATGTTGATTTTTCCCTGGTTTTTCATAAAGGTCGCTACTTTTAAGCATATCTATAATATCCAAACCAATACTGCTGTAATAATTTTGAGTTAGTGCAGCAATATCTTTGCTTTTATAATATTGGTCTAAATCAACTTTGTAAATTTTAGGTGCGGTCTGAAAATACCTATCCTGATAATGCCAAGGCATAATGTCTTCTTTCTTAATTTTAAGGCGTTTTGCTAAATAAGAATCTATTTCGTCTTTTAAGGAAGCATAAGTGTTTCTAGTCAAGCTATCTAATTCATTGAAAATTTTATCAATATCTTGTGGATTCTGATCGCTAAGCGTAAGGCTCATTTCGTGATAGTTTTTAAAACCAAGTTCTTTGGCAACTTCATTGCGCAATTTTACAATTTTAATAACATCAGCTGAAACAACTGGTCCAATCTTTTTACAAGCCATCCAAGTATTTTTTAATTGTTCCGAATTGGTTGATGTGCTAAGAATTTCTTCTACCTTATTATCGGTAAGTGTATCTTTGCCAATTACGGTACGAAAAGTGTTAAACTTTTTTTCAATTTCATTTTCCAAGTTCACAATGTCTTCCATTTTTTTAGGGTCGGCTTGTTTTTCAAGGTAAATATTATAAATAACATCTAATTCACGTTTTTGAGTAGAATCTGTTATTGAATTAGATGCCTTAATTTTTTTAAGCAAGGCAAAATCATCTTTGTTGGCTAAGACCTTATTACGTTGAATTTCTATATCTGCATTTTTTTGAAAGTCTTCACTTTTGCCAGTTATAGAAGCATTCCAATAAGCAAGATTAGCATCTTTATCCATTTGAGCAATGGTGTCTTCATACCTTTTAACAAAAGCCTCAAATTCTTTTTTCATATCTTTATTTTTGTTAGAATTACCGCATCCGGTAAATAAAATAATCGCTATAATAACTGATAGCGAAACTAAATAATTATTGATTTTCATACACTCTATATTTTAGTTAATAAACTTCAAAATTAAACAGAAAGATTGAGAATTTGATTAAAAAAATAAAAATCAGAGAATTCTTAAATTCGTTCACTTTTTGCATAGGCTCCATGATGCATAGAACTTAATAAAAATGAATACACAGCCTATATTTTTAGGCTGTGTCATATAAAATTGTTACCCTAACCAATAAAACTGCTGTATTTATTATAATTTAATTTTTATAACTATTAAAAAAAAATTAAACTTACTCAAATTAATAATTTTATTTAATTTTGAAGCATCTATGAAAACACTTTTTTTAGCACGGCATGCCAAGTCTTCTTGGGAACTTCCAGAAATAGACGATTTGGATCGACCTCTTATGGAAAAAGGACTTATTAGAAGTCAAAAAACCATCGCTTTTCTGCTTAAAAACAATGTTAATATCGACTTGATAATTTCTAGTCATGCCAAACGAGCGATTGAAACGGCAAAATTATATGCCCATGCATTAAAATACCCTATTCAGAAAATAGAAATCAATACTTCTATTTACGCTTCTGATACCGAACAGCTCTTTAGCATTATTTATGGATTAGCCGATGAAACTCAGTCGATAATGTTAGTTGGTCATAATCCCACAATGACCCAATTTTCTAATTGCTTTGTTGATAAACCTTTTGAATATATGCCCACCTCAGCCATAGTCTCAGTGGAATTTGACACCAACAAGTGGACAGAAATAGAACTTAGCAAATGTAAAACCAATTTTATTTTTTTCCCACAAAAAATATAGATATATTTAACATTAACTTAACATTAATATCAGGAAAAATATAGATATTGCAAGCAATTTATAACTAATGGCTAAAGAACAAAAGAAATTTATCAATCGCGAAATCAGCTGGCTCTATTTTAACGAAAGAGTATTGCAGGAAGCATCCGATTTGAATAATCCTTTGAATGAACGTATTAAGTTTCTTGGTATATTTTCTAACAACTTAGATGAATTTTTTAGGGTGCGTGTTGCTACTTTGAACAGAATGATTGATTTGAAAGACAAAGAAGCTATTTACGATGAGTTTTCGCCAAAAAAAGTGTTAAAAGAAATAACAAACATCGTTTCTGAACAACAAAAGAAGTTTAATGTCATTTATAAAGACATCCTTAAAAACCTTGAAAGCAGAAATATATACATTATCAATGAAAAACAGCTTAACGAAACTCAAGGTGATTACGTAAAAAAATACTTTCGCGAAAAAATACGCCCCAATCTTTTCCCAATTATGATGAGCAATCTAAACAATACAGATTCGCTCAAAGATACTGCCATTTACCTTGCTGTTCATATGAAAAAAAAGGATGGAAGCATCAAAGATAATTATGCATTGATGAAAGTGCCTTCTTCCAGCGTTTCGCGATTTCTTGTGCTTCCTAGAATTTTAGAAAATAAATATATTATACTGATAGATGATGTGATTAGGTATTGTTTAGAGGATATTTTTCTGATGTTTGATTACGACACCTATTCTGCCTATACCATCAAATTTACCCGCGATGCTGAACTCGACCTTGACAATGATGTTTCTAAAAGCTACATTGAACTAATTTCTGAAGGATTGAAACAACGAAAACTAGGACGACCTGTGCGTTTTATCTACGACAAAGATATACCTATTGATTTATTAAAGATATTATCAAAAAAATTTAATATATCCTCTAAAGATATTCCGATTGCAGGAGATAGGTATCATAATTTCAAGGATTTTATGAGCTTTCCAAATCTTGGTTCCAAAGAACTTGAGTTTTCCGCTACTCCACCCCTACCCCATAAATCACTTGTCAATGCAAAAAGTATTTTCGCTGCTATTAGGCAAAAAGACATTATGTTGCATTACCCTTATCATTCATTTCAATATATTATTGATTTGCTTCGCGAGGCTTCTATTGACCCGTATGTTAAATCAATTAAAATGACCTTTTATCGTTTGGCACGTAACTCAAATGTCATCAATTCGC
>Ga0210051_1006779_pt1 | contig 10754 bp, 8 predicted proteins | sample CryGey092014_all_FD_185464 | JGI IMG/M metagenome (GOLD analysis project Ga0210051, IMG submission 185464) | Groundwater microbial communities from aquifer - Crystal Geyser CG23_combo_of_CG06-09_8/20/14_all (SPAdes) (version 2) | ecosystem: Environmental > Aquatic > Deep subsurface > Groundwater ...
CCCCCGCCGATGAGGCGGGCCAGCCTCGCCGGCTAGGCGGGGTCAGGATGACAGGAAGTTGGCAAAGCCCTTAGGATTACGGAAAGAAAGCTCTCAGAGCCTGTCCCGAATTCATTTCAGGATAACGAAAAAAAACTGTTCAATTGTTAAATTGATAAATTATTTATGAAAAAAACACATAACCTAAAAGCGCTTTTTCAACCAAAATCTGTTGCCATTATCGGCGCTTCAAGAAACCCTAAAAAAATCGGCCATCTTATTTTTAAAAATATTATCGACGGCGGCTTCACCGGTCTTGTTTATCCCGTCAATCCCAAAGCAAAAAATGTCTTAAGAAGACCGGCTTTTGCTTCTGTAAAAAATATTAAAAAACCGGTTGATTTGGCTATTATTGCTATTCCTGCTCCTGTCATTCCTCAAGTTCTTAAAGAAGCAGGACAAAAGAGAGTTAAAACAGCAATTATTATTAGCGCCGGCTTTAGTGAAAGCGGTAAAAAGGGAAAACTATTGGAAAAACAAATTCTGGCTATTGCCAAAAAATACCAAATGCGCATTTTGGGACCTAATTGTTTAGGAGTTGTTAACCCGCAAATTAAATTTAATGGTTCTTGGGGGGGAATTACTCCCAAAAAAGGCAATATCGCTTTTATCTCCCAATCAGGAGCGATTTATTCACCCGTTGTCGAACTTCTCAACCAATCGGGAATAGGCCTCTCTTACTTTGTTAGTTTAGGAAACAAAGCTAATATCAGCGAAAATGATCTGATCAAATTTTTAAAAGACGATCCCCAAACCCAGATAATTATCGCCTATTTAGAATCGTTCCAAAAAGGCCAACAGTTCATTAAAATAGCCCAAAGCGTTTCTTCTAAAAAACCAATAATTATCTTAAAATCCGGAGCAACAATGTTAGGAGCTAAAGCCGCTCAATCCCACACCGCCAGCTTAGCTACACCAGGTAAAATTAGCGACGGGGCAATGCAACAGGCAAACGTTATTAAAGCAGAAAACTTGCGCGAATTTCTCAACCTCATTATCTCTTTCTCCCAAATTTTATCTTTTAGAAAAAAAATTGGTTCCAGGGTAGCTATTGTTACCAATGCCGGCGGTCCCAGTGTTTTAGCTACTGACGCCATCGCCAAAACTAATAGTTTATCATTAGCTAAGCTTTCGCCCCAAACCCAAAATAAATTAAAGAAAATCCTCTCTCCTGCGGCCAGCCTAAAAAATCCCGTTGATATTTTAGGCGACGCTGATGCCCAAAAATACCAAGAAACCATTAAAATTATCGCCAAGGACCCTCAAGTTGATATCGTTTTAGTTATTCTCACTCAACAATTAGGAACAGAAATTGAAAAAACTGCCGCTGTCTGCGCCCAAATTAACAAAAACATTTCCAAGATAATCATTGCTAATTTTATGGGCGGCGAAAATATCAAAAAGGCAAGAAAAATCTTCCAGGAAAATAACCTCACTAACTTTGACTTTCCCCAAGAGGCGGTTAGAACCCTAAGCAAACTTCACCATTGGCAGGTTAACAAAGAGAAAACAACCGCAAAACAACAGCCAACAAATAAAAACCAAAAATCAACCGCTCAAAAAATAATTGCCAAAGCAGCTAAAGAAGGTAAAGAACAATTAAATGAAATTGAAGCGGCTAAAATATTAAATGCCTATCAAATCAAAACACCTAAAATGATAATGGTAAAAAATTTCCATGAAGCCAAAATTGAAGCAAACAAGATTGGTTATCCTTTATTTTTAAAAATTATTTCTTCAAAGATCCTCCATAAAACTGACGTAGGTGGAGTGGCCAAAATTAAAAACGCCAAGCAATTAAAGCAATCTATCAGCTCAATGGCCCAATTAAAGGGCGAAGGCTTTGTCCTTGAAGAAGCAATCAAAGAAAATATCGAAATAATTTTAGGGGCCAAAACTGATCCCTCCTTTGGCCATATAATCATGGCTGGCGCGGGAGGAATTTATACAGAGATCTTAAAAGATACTGCTTTTCGGGTAATTCCTATCAGTAAAAACAACGCCCTACAAATGCTTAGGGAATTAAGGATATATCCTATTCTAAAGGGAGCACGAGGGAGTAGGGGAGTAAATTTGGGAAAAATTGAACGATATCTTTTAGCAATCTCTCAACTAATCATTGATTTCCCCCAAATTAAAGAATTAGATTTTAATCCGGTTATTTGCACCTCAAAATCAGCTGTGGTTGTTGATGCCAAGATTGTTCTTTCTCCTTTACCTCCCAAGATGATATAATTAAAAGTCAATTGATAGTTTTGCTCCCGTAGCTCAATGGATAGAGCGACTGTCTTCGGAACAGTAGGTTGCGTGTTCAAATCACGCCGGGGGCACCGAAGAAACTAAAAGTTAAAAGTCAAAAGTTAAAAATTAAAAGTAAAGAGAACATATTGTTGAATTGTTACATTGTTAAAAAGCTCAAAGCTCCCCGCCAAAAGAGCAAAACCCATTTAGGCGGATAAAATCAAAAAAGTCATCATTCTGGCCCGCCTAGCCGGCGAGGCTGGTAATCCGCTGGCTGGCGGGCAGAATGACAAGATAAATAATTTTTTAAAACAGAGATTATCTTTATCCTTTATTTTCTCTTTTTAAAAAATATTTTCTCCCCTTAAGTTTTTCTGGTAGTAAAGACTTATTTTTAGGATATTTTTCATATCCCTGCCCGTAACCAAGGTCCTTCGTTAATTTTGTCGGCGCATTTCTAAGATGCATTGGAATGGGAAGATTACCATATTTTTTAACATCACCCCAAGCCTGCATATAGGCATCGTAAGCCGATCTATCTTTTTTAGCCAAAGCTAAATAAACTACCCCATGGGCCAAATTTTCCCGGCACTCCGGATAGCCAATCGTCTCGCAAGCCCGAAACACACTATTGGCTACTACCAAAGCCGTTGGTTGAGCAAGACCAATATCCTCAGAGGCAAAAATAACCATCCTTCGAGCAATAAAAAGCGGATCTTCACCCACCTCAACCATCCGCGCCAAATAATAAAGAGCGGCATTGGGATCAGAGGCACGCATTGATTTAATAAAAGCAGAAATTGTATTGTAGTGTTCTTCGCCGACACGATCATAAAGAAGAAACTTATTTTGCAGCGCCTCTTCAATATAATGAAGTGATAATATTTTATCCTTATTAGTTTTATTACTAATACAATATAATGAATTAGCAACTTCTAAAATATTGAGAACTTGCCGAGCATCACCATTGGTATTTTTTATTAAAAATTGACGCGCCTTCTTGTCTATCTTAACGTTTAACTCTTTCAAGCAACGATTAACAATTTCATTTAATTCCTCTTCGCTTAATTGTTCTAAAGCTAATACTCGACAACGGGAAAGTAGGGGACCAATCACTTCAAATGAGGGATTTTCGGTGGTCGCACCAATTAAAATAATAGTCCCGTTCTCAACATAAGGTAAAAAAGCATCTTGTTGGGCCTTATTAAAACGATGAATTTCATCAATAAACAAAATTGTTCGCCACCCTCTCTTTTTATCACCAATAATTGTTTGCGATCCTACATCTAATCTTTCACGCGCTTCCTTAATAACTTTGCGCACATCAGCTAACTTCGCGGACACAGCTGAATATTCCACAAAATAGGAGTAAGTTTGATTGGCAATAATCCGCGCTAGAGTTGTCTTGCCGCACCCCGGCGGTCCCCAAAAAATAATTGAAAATAGTTGGTCGCTTTCAATCATCTGCCGCAAGATTCTCCCCTTTCCCACCAAATGATTTTGCCCAACAAACTCACCCAGGGTTTTAGGTCTAACTCGATCGGCTAAGGGCTGAATATTACCATTCATCAAAATAAACTTTAATTTACAAATAAATTATGAAACCATCTCTCTTTTGTAGTGGAACTATTTCAGCTTTAGCTATTTCCTTTTTTCAACAATTCAACAATGTAACAATGCAACAATTATTCCTATACTTCTATTTCCATTCCATCATAGCCAATATGCCAATTTTGTCCGCCCTTGCTTTGAACAAATTTATCTAATTTCTCATGAGGCGCAGAATTACAACCATGACCAATATGAGTAAAAATAACTTGAGCAGGGCTTGTTTTTCTAACTAACTGTTTAACCATTTCCCAATCAGCGTGACCCCAATCAGCAATATTTTCCCGACGCATCAGTAAATTAGTTCCATCTAAAATGAGAATATCACTCCCCTTAATCAAACGCTGTGATGCAACGGGGGCACTAACAACATCAGGGAGATAAGATAATATTTTCTCTTCTCTTATTCTTATCCCAAAAGTGGGTATCCGGCTATGGACTACTTCAAAAAAAGAGATTTTAGCTTTATCTACAGCGAAAGTTTCATTTTTTCGCATCGTGTGAATATTAAAAACAGGGGAAAAGGGGAAATTTAACACCTTTCTTATTCCTTTTAGGGTGCTTTCGGTTAAAAAAAGATTAAAATACTGCCGCCGATTAGCCTTTTGGTAAACATGAGTCAAATCGTAAAGTCCCAAAATGTGGTCCAAATGGGCATGGGTAATAAAAATATGTTTAATTTTATTGATTTTTGATGGATAGCTTGATAATTGACGATAAATATCCGGCGGGGCATCAAACAAAAATCGATTATTAACCAAAAGTGCCGGCCGCAAACGACGGTCGCGTTTATCTGAAGAAGAACAAATAGGACAATCACATCCTAAACGGGGCAGAGGCCAACTAGCGCTAGTACCTAAAAACAATACTTTCACCAACCTATTTTAGCACAAAAATGGGGTTATCATGTTCACTTCGTTCACACCAACCCCATGAGTGGGGTTATCATGTTCACTTCGTTCACACCAACCCCATGAGTGGGGTTATCATGTTCACTTTGTTCACACCAACCCCATGAGTATATAAAAAGAGAGATTTAAGTTTTTAATTGATAATTATTATTTATTTAGCCTCGCAAGGAGTCACCCTGCGAGGCTATTTGAGGCTATTTTCAGTTATTGTCATTCCCGAAATGAATTCGGGGCAGGCTCTGAACTTGCCTGCCCCGTCGAATGACTGGGGTTTCAGGATTGTTTTGATTCTGAATTAAATTCAGAATGACGGTTAACAATGTAACAATTCAACAATATAATAATGTGTTTCTCTCGTCATTCTGGCTTACTTTAGCTCTGCACCATAACATATAGTGCTAGCTGGCTGAGAATTTCAAGCTACTTTCTCAAGCGAGGATTAAATAATCTTTTTAACCGCCAAAAGTGAACCGGCCGCAAACCAAGCCCTTGGGTAGTACGGACAACAATCTTTTTCGCCCAAGAATTTAAATGCTGATAATCAGCTAAAACCGGTGTCAGCGTTAAAATTCGACCAATCCGCCCTGAAGGGGTAAAATAAGCACCCTTATCTAAAATCCCTTCAGTAATTAAAAACTCTTTCTCTTTCTTTAGGTGACTCAATTTATAACCATCACGAATAAAAATCATTTCCTGGTCATTATTTAACCGATAAATACCGGGTCGCATTTTCTTGCTCACTTGCACCTGATTATTGACCAAATTATGTAAGAGCATCTGCGCGCCCTTTCTTTGCATTCGCATTTGCTGATTAATTGCCTTAGTATCTATTTGATAATTGGCATTTAAAAATTCTAAAATGTGAAAGGCTAAAATAGGCGGCTCACCATTGCTAATTTGAGCCATTGTCAAGGTAGGAAATGAACCCAAAAGGCGAGGGTTGCACTCCACCACATAAACCTTTTCTGTCCTTTCATCCATAATAAAATCCAAACCAAAAATCCCTTTATAGCCAATCTTTTGCAAATACTGGCCGACCCTCTCTGCAATTTCATAAACCTGCCGGCAAACATATGGAGAAAAATGAGAAAAACTCCAATCATGACCGCAAAATAAACCCGCTCCGGAGCGATTATTAAGCTCAGGCATACTCAAAACTTGATACTGGGGCGAGGTGGAAAGAATTCCCTGACGAGTAACACAGCCAGTCACGCTGGGGGAAGGACCTTTAATAAATTGACTGACAATCATCTCTTGATTATCATCAATCTCGCCTTTGGTTAAAGCAATTAACGATTCCCGAGCCTTTCTCAAATCCTTAGCAGTTTTAATAAAAAATGTTCCCTTGCCGCCACCGGACAGAGGATACTGAATCACAAAGGGCAAGTTATATTTTTGGGCTAAAGAATCAAAATCAAGCTGACCCAAAAAAGCTATCTCCCCCGGCGGGCAGGGAGCACCAATTACCTCTAAAATACGCCGAAATTTTACTTTATTATCAATAGATTTTTTATCTAAATCAGGCGGATTAGCCGCTAACTGCCAATCGTTTTTTTGACAAGTTAATATCATTTCCGAGGAAGACTTATAGGGAAGCAGTAAGGGAAAAGAGTGCTTTGCTAAATATTGTTTAACTTTAAAATGACCAATAACCGAAGTAGAATTCCTTTTAACCTGCCAACGAATCTTTTCGCCCATTTCTCTCTCCAAAGAAAAAACGGGGATATCTTTCTCTATTAAGCAAGTGTCCAAGCTATCATATAAGGCCAAAAGTTGATATTGAGGGATAAAATCCTCCGGGCCCAGGCGATTAAAAGCATAAACTCCTACCCCAAAAATTGGGGTGTTCACCTTTTCCCTAAAAAACTTCCTTAACGTTTTTAAGTCTTTAATCATTTTTAGCTAATTTAATCAAAAAATCTATTATTGCCTTGGGGATATTAACCCCCGTCGCTTTCATCAATCCTTTAAATTGAGGAGAGCGGTTAACCTCTAAAATAAAAGGCCGACCATTTTCTTTATCTAAAATAATATCCACACCGGCAACCTCTATTTCACACACCGAAGCCGCCTTGATGGCCATCAACAGCATACTATTAGGCAAAACTGCCTTTTGAATCATTCCCCCTAAGGAAACATTATTACGAAACTCATTTTTATCGACTCTTTCCCTCTTCATTACCCCCAAAACCTGATTACCCAAAACTAAAATCCGATAATCACCATCATTATCAATAAATTTCTGAGCTAAATAATATTTTCCACTCCTATCTTCATATTTTTGATATGATTGGTAAAATTTCCGAAGAGACCACTTATCTTTTACCAAATAAACTTGCCTTCCCTGCGATCCTTCGCTTCTCTTAATTACCAGGGGAAAACCCAACAAGTTCGCTCTTTCGTAAAGCAAATCCAGCGAACCATAGATAAAAGGAGTAACCGGTAAATCATTAGATAGTAAACGCCGATATTGAAATGCCTTAGTCGCCCGATAAACACCCCCCTTATTGATTCTATCTACCACCAAAACTTGACTATCTATATAATCAACAATTAGATTAACCCTTTCCATATTATGTTTGACGGTGCGGAAAAAAATCAAAGAAAAATCTTTTTGAACATCAAAAATTTCTCTTTCCTTCTTAATTAAAATTCGCCCCTTATCGCCATCCCCAAAACAAATTTCCCTATAATTAGCAAAAACTACTCTCTGCTTGATATCCGACGAGGCTTTCTGAAAAGGAAGTAAATTCTTATCACTATTAGCAAGAATCAAAATCGGCTTCATATCCTTATCTACTCGGATTAATAACAAAATCTTTTATATCGCGGGCCCCTATCAACATTTTTGTCCGCAAACTGCTTCTATCAACTACGTCGGCGACTGTTTCAATTTTTTTACCGGCCAAATAAAAAGTTAAAGAAATAACTGGCCTTTTTTGATGTTTCCCTATAGCGCTCTTGTATTTTCGGGTAAAAATAATATTATCTTCCCTTAATAAACCCAACTCATCGGCAAGCTTTCTATCCAAGCTACTCCGATCGGCTCCGGTATCTATCTTAGCTAAAACAGAAATTTTTCTGCCCTTACTATCCAATATCTGAACTCTCTCATAGGCCCCAATCACCCGAGGTGATCCTAAGGTTGATACCTTGTCGGCAAAACTAGCCCCAAAAAGAGCCTTAGTAATTTTAACCCCATGTTCGGCACTGCGCACCTCCAATCTCTCCACCCGCTCCAACCTCTTGTTCAAACCGGCGCGATTGCAAATTTGGATAGAAAGGCCGGGGCGAGCATTTAGTTCTAAAATCAACGGTCCACGATTCTTGGAGATAACAAAATCAATTCCTAAAAAACCTAAAAAGGGAATTCTCTCTTGGGCTCGCACCGCCGCCAAAAGAATTTCGTCCCAATAGGGGATTCTCAACCCATTAAGTTTTCGGCGCGTTCCTGGCACATATTTAACTAATTCATTATGACGAACACCATAAGTAGTCACTCCTGTCGCCAAATCAATACCCACACCAATCGCCCCTTGATGAAGATTAGCTTTTCCCCCCGATTCTAATGTTGGCAAACGAAGCATGGCCATCACCGGCACTTTATTAAAAACAATCACCCGGATGTCAGGAGTCCCTTGATGAGTGTACTTTCTAAAAACTTTAATAATTTTAATCCGCTCTTCTATAAAAGCAATATCAGGAGTGTTATGAAGACTAAAACGACCGGCTAAAATTTCTTGAGCGTGGAATCTTAAATCAGCAATATCAACAATCTCCCCATCCATTAACTCCCACTCTCCCGCCCACCGACTTTTTTTCCTAATCACCAAAATTCCCTCTCCACCATATCCACCAGAGGGTTTCAAAACAAAATTATCGGGCAAATTCTCCCAGGTAAATCGGTGAATATCATCCCTATCTTTAAAAATCGCCAACAACTCAGGGCAGGAAAGAGAATAATGCGATAATACTTCCTTAGTCTTTAATTTGGAATCGGCAATTTGCCGCCCCCGCCAGGTATTATAACTAAGATAATGACTATTACGAGCATTGATACCCAAAATATCCTGCCATTTTTTCATTAATCTTGACAAAATTATTACTTTACAACGGAACGAAAACGCTGATATTCCAACAATCTTAAACCAGAATAGCGTCCAATTAAAACATTTACCAATAAAACTAAGAAGAGAACTATTTCCGGATTAAGAAGAACAAAAAACTGTAAAAATTGCCAATTGAGCAAGAAATATCCCAAAATAGCCACCAATAGTGTCTGCCAAGTCATTCTCCAGGCTTCACGACGGCTCTTGCCAATTAAAACTTCAATAAAATTCTCTACTAAAAGAATAACAATTAAAATGGGAAAAATGGAAATATCGGTAACACTCTCAAAGCCTAATTGAGGCCCTAAAAACAACAAAACCAAAACACCCAAACAAATCAACCAAAGTAAAATTGACATCCGCGGCAGAAAATGAACCCGAATTTTCTTAAGAATCAAACGCGCCAAATTAGCAATAAACAAAACCACTAAAAACAAAACCAAACCTGGCCCTAAACCAGTGGCTATAAAAGCGACGGAAATCATTACCGGCGTAAAAACGCCAAAACCTACTGATCCGACCACATAACGAAAAACGGTTATTAAAGTGGCAATAACAGGCAAAAGAAAAATCAAAACAATAGTGTTGGGAGGAATGTCTTGAGAAACTGCCTTACGAATAGCGTATTTTAAAAAATTCGTCATTCCCAAGGGCTTCAATTGCTGGCTTTCTAAAATAGACTCCAATCTACCCTTAACTTCCTCTGTTGACTCAGTAAGAGGCGGGGTTTTTTCTTTGGGTTCAGCTTGGGCAGTCGCTTCAAGAAAAACAGTTGCCTCGGGGGTAATAGTTAAGTCTGGAGTAGGGGAAAGAGCAAAAGATTGGCTAATAAAACCAAAAAGAAAAAAAATAAAAAACAAAATAAAGCAGATAATTGTTTTTTTTGTTAAAAAAGGCATACCAATATCTTAGTCAATCTTAAAAATTTAGTCAACTCTACAACTTGTCTTTATAGTGCCCAGGGTGGGAGTCGAACCCACACCCCACGAATGAGACGACATTTTAAGTGTCGCTTGTCTACCAGTTCCAACACCTGGGCTTATCTTTTATTTCTTCCTCGTTAATTAGGCTTTAGACTATGGCAATTAGGGCAAAGTATTTGTAAATTTTCCAAACGATTATCTCTATAATCGCCGTTAATGTGATGCAAATCTAAAGGCAACCGACCATCTGGGGTATACTTAACCCACACTCTTCGCAACGAGGGGTCTTAATACCCTCTTTTATTAATCTCTCCTTTAGCTTATAACTCTGAAAATCACTATTCTTGGTTAAAATTTCTCCTAAGGGAATTTTAGGGTGAAAAGGAAAGCTCATCCCTTTGTTCCAACCTCTCCCTTTAAAATGAGAAATATCAAGCCTATATTCATTAATATATTTTTTAATCTGAGTATAATTACCGCCCGATTCTTTTAAGTCAAGCTTCATTAAAGCTTGACGATAACTCCGAGAAGTCTTAACCGCCTCAATTAGTCATTCCCTTGTCCAAGATCTTTTTCTCATTAAAGCAATAATACTTCTCTACAAGCTAACGTGTCAACCTATATTGCGCGTCTGCCTCCGCCTCATCTTAGCATTCGGCTTTAGGTATTATTCATACACGCCTCATGCGGCGATGTCAGGCGGACCGCGCTTTGCTTGAATTCCGCCACCGCGGCAAATCACCATTATTTTACCAGATCTTGTGCCCTGGGAGAGAATCGAACTCTCACGCCGTCACCGACACTAGCTCCTAAAGCTAGCCTGTCTACCAATTCCAGCACCAGGGCACACGGCAATAAAAACTCAAAACTCAAAAATTGTATATGGGGTTATCATGCGGAAGAAAAAATGCTGAGACATTTTT
>Ga0210051_1006780_pt1 | contig 10754 bp, 9 predicted proteins | sample CryGey092014_all_FD_185464 | JGI IMG/M metagenome (GOLD analysis project Ga0210051, IMG submission 185464) | Groundwater microbial communities from aquifer - Crystal Geyser CG23_combo_of_CG06-09_8/20/14_all (SPAdes) (version 2) | ecosystem: Environmental > Aquatic > Deep subsurface > Groundwater ...
GACCTCGTAATCGCCTTCTAAAATTTTTCTTTTTTTTCTTCAACGTGGGAATACAATTGGCAATCAATTTTAGAAGGCGATTACGAGGTCAGAATCAAGGCAAAAGATTTTATGAATAATTGGGAAAGTCCGCGTAGTTTTAAGGTAAAAGCAAGTTTTGTTGTTGAACAGCCGGTTGTAGAAGTCCCTGTTGTTGTAGAGGTTCCTGTTGTTGTAGAGACACCCATTGTCGTGGAAGAAGCTCCGGCTATTGTTTTGGCTCCTGCTAAGCCGATGTCTGAAATGACAACTGCTGAACTACAAGCCGAAATCACCAGATTGCTTGGTTTGATAACCCAAATAAAAGCGATGATGGCTGAAATTTTTGGAACAACAACAACAGGCATTTCTTGCACAATTACATCTTTCAGCCGAAACTTAAGTTTAGGGATGTCCGGCGATGATGTAAAATGTCTGCAAAAAGTTCTTAATTCCAGCGCTGATACAGCGGTGGCAGTCACGGGGAGCGGTTCTTTGGGGAAAGAAACAAATACTTTCGGCCCAGCCACTAAGGCTGCGGTTATTAAATTTCAAACTAAATATGTTGGAGATATATTAACTCCGGCCGGACTTGTGGCCGGAAACGGTTTTATCGGTTCCTCGACCAGAACCAAACTGAATTCGTTATTGGGCAAATAACAGGCAAAAGAGCAAGTATTTTCTCTTCCTTGTAGAGAAACAAAAAGTTCCCGACAAAGGGAACTTTTTGTTTCTCCGCTGATTACCGCTGATACACGCTGATTTTCACTGATTATTGATGTTATTGATGTTGATGTGATGTTGATGTCTGACGTCAACATCATCAATGTCACGTCAACGTCACTCGCCTCAAACGTTCTGCATGTTTATTTTTTATTTGGTTTGTGATACGCTTACGTTATGACTACGATCAAAAAAAATATAAAAAAAAGGCTTTTTTCATTTTCGGTTATTTATGAAAGCGCTCCTGAAGGCGGTTATGTTGCCTTTGCGCCAGTTTTGCCGGGTTGTCATACACAGGGGGATACATTAGAGGAGGCCGAAGAAAATATTAAAGAGTCAATAAGTCTTTACTTAGAGAGTTTGATCGCCAGCAAAATAATGCCCCCAAGAGAGTCAAGAATTTTGCAGGGCAAAGTTGAAGTTGCGATTTAGACATGAAGCAACTTCCATCTTTAAAAGCTAAAGAAGTAGTCAGGATATTGAAAAAGCTGAATTTTGAAGAAGAGCGTCAAAAAGGCTCTCATCTTATAATGTTTAATCCGGTTTCTAAAAGGAGAACGATTATCCCCATTCATTGCGGAAGAGATATCAAGAAACCTCTTTTAAAGAAAATAATAGAGGAAGATGCCGGACTGACGATAGAGGAGTTTTTGAATTTTTTGTATAAAAGTTAAATATTGATGTTGATGTCTGACGTCAACATCTCTCGCCTCAACCTTTCTGAGGATTTCTTTTTTTTATGAAAAAGAAAACCGCCCTGCAGTAATGCGGGGCGGTTTTGGAATTACTTTTTCTTTCTTGCTTTTTTTGCTTTTTTCTTTGCTGCCATTGTTTTGTTTAGTTTCTTAATACTTCGCGCATTCTGAAACTTTTTTAGGATGAGAAGTTAACAAGAGACTATCCTCACTAAACTTCCCTATACTTAAATTTTATTCTTAGAAAGAATATATGTCAATTGTGGAAAACTTTTTTTTGATATGATAATATAAAAATATGAAAATTTTTTGGCCGGAGGCCAACCTCGCCTTGGCGGGGAAAATCAAACTGATGGTTTTCGCAGGAGTAATTTTCTGCTGTCTGCCGTTTTTTGTTTCAGCCGCTTCATTGGGGGAAAAAATAAATTTTTCGGTTGACCATCTTTACGATAAATATCAAAGGGAAGAAGTTTCAGCTGTTTTGAAATCAATGGGCGGAGGTCTTTATTTTTACATTGACGAGGAATGGTTGAAGTCATTAAGTCCTGCTAAGAATGAAGGGCTTAACATGTTTTTGTATCTTTTGGGAAGCGAGTTTTACAACAATGCTTGTCCGAAGTTAATCTCAAATTATGGAGCTGAATGGAGGCCGGGAATTGATAAGGATGAAAGAGTTACTGTTCTGCTTCATCCTCTCAAAGCCGGAGCAGGGGGATATTTTAATTCCGGAGATGAATATGAAAAGACACAGAACCCCAGATCAAACCAGAGGGAAATGATTTATCTTAATACGGATTATATTGATAGCCCTTGGTTGAAAGGACTGCTTGCCCACGAATTTGTCCATTTGATCAGTTTTAATCAAAAGGAAAATTTAAGAGGCGTGGCTGAAGATATCTGGCTTAATGAAGGTAGAGCTGATTATTCCTCAACCCTTCTGGGTTATGATGATGTCTACGGGGGGAGCAATCTTGAAAAAAGAGTGAGGGTTTTTTCGCGTAATCCTTCAGATTCAATCACCGAGTGGACGAGCCAGGAGGAAGATTACGGGGCTTTGAATCTTTTTATCCAATACCTTGTTGATCAATATGGAATGAAAATATTAAGCGATTCTTTGAGGATGAAAGAAACAGGAATTAATTCCATTGACATTGCCCTGAAAAATAACGGCTTCAAGGAAGATTTTTCTCAAGTTTTCACCAATTGGACCATTGCCATGGCGGTTAATGATTGTTCTTTGGGGGAAAGATATTGCTATAAAAATAAAAATTTGACCGGATTAAAAATCATACCCTCTGTTAATTTTCTGCCCTTAAACGGGGCGAGCACTTTGGGCGTTTCCAATTTCGTTAAGAATTGGTCAGGGAGCTGGATTAAATTTATTGGAGGGAAAGGCACATTGAAAGTGAAATTTGTCGGCAATCCGGAAAATCTTTTCAAGGTTCCTTATATCTCCATTGATTCTTCCGGCGTCCGCGTCCTTAAATTTTTCCAATTGAACAGCTACCAAATCGGAGAAATTTCAGTTTCCGATTTTGGAGCCGGTATTAATTCAGTCATTATTATTCCCTCCATTCAAAGCAAGATATCCGGGTTTGTAAATCCTGAACCGTCATTTCCGTTTTTCTGGGAAGTTTCGCTGGTTCCGGCGGAAGAAAAAACTCAAAGTTCCAATCCCTTTGAAAAGCCGGTTTCGAATATGTCGAAACAGGAAGTTTTGGCAAAAATTTCAGAAATAGAAAAGCTTCTTGGCCAGCTTAAAGAAAGATTGGCGCAAATTGAAACCCCGCAGAAGCCGGAAACCTCAAAAGAGCCAAGTTCTTTTTCCTGCAAGGAATTGGGGAAAAATCTTTCCTTTGGCTTGAATAATGATTCTGATGTCAAATGCCTTCAGGAATTTTTGAAAGCCCAAGGGAGTGAAATTTATCCCGAGGGAGTTGTCAGCGGGAATTTTTTCACTTTGACAAAAAATGCAGTTGGTCGTTTTCAGGAGAAATATGTGGCTGAAATTTTAACTCCTTTAGGATTAAAAACAGCGACCGGTTTTGTCGGGGCAGGGACAAGAGCCAAGATAAACAAAATGATGAGCGGTGAGCAATAAATTATTTAGAAATGAAAACCCCGCGCATAATTTATGCGCGGGGTTTTCTGTTTCCGATGGACGGATGAGTAGACTCCAATATTAAGTCAATAGTGAGTGCTACATCCGTCCTTTTATATTTTAACTGTAAAAACCGATAAAAGCAATTTTTTTAATATGTATTTTGTGTTAAAATGATGAATATGGAGGAATTAAAGGGAATCAAAAAAAATGTTTTATTGAAAGATCACACCACTTTCAGAATTGGCGGTCCGGCTAAGTATTTTTTTGTTGCCGAAACAAAAGAGGAATTGATCAGAGCGATAAGTTGGGCCAAGGAAAACAGTATTCCATTTTTTATTCTTGGAGGCGGGAGCAATACGCTGGTGAGAGATGAAGGATATGAGGGGATAGTTATTAAAATCCAAATGTCAAATATCAAATGTCAAATCAAATCCAAAATTCAAATTTCAAATTGTTTTGTTACGGCTGGGGCGGGAGCGTCTTTGGCGAGATTGGTCAGCGAGGCGGCTAAAAATGGGTTGACCGGCATAGAATGGGTGGCTGGGGTGCCGGGGACAGTCGGGGGAGCTATCAGGGGCAATGCAGGAGCGTTTGGAGGCTGTATGGCAGATAATGTCAAAACCGTAGAAATATTAAAAATCTCAAATTCCAAAATTGAAACTGTAATTTTAAATAAAAAAGAGTGCGGATTTAGTTATAGAGATAGCCTATTTAAACATAATGGGAATTTGATAATTCTTTCAGCGGAGATTGAATTAAGGAAAGGCAGTAAAGAAGAAATAGAAAAACAGGCAAAAAAAACAGAAGAGCATCTTGAGCATAGAAGAAATTTTCAGCCCTTAATTTATCCGTCAGCCGGCAGTATTTTTAAAAATCCAACAGCCGGCCCGCCCAAATTTTCGCAAAGCGAAAAATTGTGGCGGGCAGGAGCTCTGATTGAAAGATGCGGACTGAAGGGGAAAACAATCGGCCAGGCTCAAATTTCAGAAAAGCACGCTAATTTTATAATCAATCTTGGAGGAGCGGAAGCGAAAGACGTTATAGCTCTTATTGATTTGGTAAAAAAGGAAGTTAAGGAAAAATTTAATATAGTACTTGAAGAAGAGGTGGTTATGTTATAAGGTTAAATAGGTCGCTGAATATCAATTAAGAATTTCGGCCAGAGGCCGACCCCGCCTTGGCGGGGAAAATAAAAAATAAAAAAACTATGCGTATCATAACCAAAGCGACAAATATCAAATCAAGCGGAGCTCTTAATGCTTACATTGAGGAGAAAATGGGTTCTCTAAAAAAATTTTTAAATTTACTTGAGGAAGATGAAAAGGGTTTTTCAGCTCCAGGCGGGAAGGAAAAGCCGACAGCAGAAATATGGGTGGAGATTGAAAAGACAACAGATCATCATTTGCAGGGGGAAATTTTCAGAGCCGAAGCTCAATTGAAACTGTCGGGGCGGGGATTGAGGGCGAAAGCAACTTCAGGGGATTTGAAATTGGCCATCAATGAAACAAAAAACGAATTGGAAAGACAGCTGAAAAAATACAAAGATAAATACATCGCTAAAGTGAAAAAGGGAGCCAGAAAGATCAAAGAAGAAGTCCTCCCCAATTTGAAAGGTTAATTAAATTGCTGATATTCTGAAATTTTGATATTGCGAAAATTACTAAGAGGGGGGGGGGCGACTCATTGAGTCGCCCCCTATTGTTTTTTCTTGACAAACTATTGACATTAAAGTCAAGGTATGCTAATTTATTTTTAATATTTAAAGTTCTTTAAAAATAGTCGTGATAAGCGTTGAGTCGCCTTTGAGAAGGCGTTTGAACGCTTATCATGACATTATAGAATAGAATTTCCAGAACGTGCACATAGCGCCCAAAAGGACTATGGAAGACAGAGGCGTCAGACTTAAAGAATGATGTTGTGAGACGGCAAAATGAAAAGGAAAAAAATAAAAGAAATCAAAAAAAATTAAAAAAATACGGAAAAAAATACGAAAAAATGAAAGAAAGAATGAATGAGTTGAAAGGAAAGGCACCGGCGTTATTGGTGTTGCTGTTGCTGTTGTTATTAATAGCAGTGGTTGGATGCATAGAAGATAATAAGAAAGATAGCAGTGGCGATTTACTTACCGAAAAGGCAGAAAAAGTAGCGACCTATTTGGGGCCCGAAACGATCGGAATATTAGTGATAGCTTTGATATTAATTGTTCTGGTAGCTATTTTTATGGAAACCGTTAATTTGGATAATAATTGGACTATAGCAAGAGTCGCTAAATATGCTTTTGGCATGTGGGTATTGGTTGTAGCTATTGTACTCTGTACATCTCTGATAGTAACTATACCAGCGGGATTTGAAGGAGTAGAGTATAGTTGGTTGTCCGGCGGGGTTCAAGATAAATATTATGGCGAAGGGACAAGTTATAAAAGCCCTTTTTCAGAGATATGGAAATATCCTGTCAGAACTCAGCAGAAGACAAAGTCTATGCACGCTTTATCCAACGAAGGACTAAGTATACAGATGGATGCGACATTAACATATAAAATTAGTCCGGGTAAAGCATATGAGATACATAGAGGGATAGGCCCTAGCTATGAAGAAGTTGTTGTCTTGCCACAGTTTCGGTCAGTCGTAAGGGAGGCCGTAGCTGAATATCAGGCAGCAGACATCTACACCGAAAAAAGAGCAGTTCTGGAACAAAAGGTGGTCGCTGATATCACACAGAGATTAAAAGGAAAGGACATAATCGTTGAAAATGTTCTTTTTAGGAATATTGAGCTCCCCCCGCAGTTAAAAACATCAATTGAGGAAAAGAAAAAAGCGGAGCAGGATGCGTTACGTATGGAATATGTTTTACTGAAAGAAACGCAGGAGGCCAAAAGGAAGATAATAGAGGCGGGAGGAATAGCCGATGCAAATAAGATAATAGCGTCAGGGCTGACAGACCAATATCTGAAATGGTATTGGATGAAAGAGTTCTCCGATAATGACAACGTTATGTTTGTCCAATTGGGGGCAGATGGAACTCCGATGTATACCAATACTGGAACTGGGAATATTGGTAATGTTTCAGGCGTAGCAACGGTATTTGACATAGCTTCTCTTCTCGACATGGAAGCCAAAAACTTTTCCCAGCCGGCACCGGCGTAATTGCTGGTCGTGGAAATAGCATACGGATAGTAAACTATCCGTTTTTTATTTCTTTATTTCTCATCTTCGTTCTGTTTTAGGGGAATTTATGATACAATGACAAAATTGGGGCAAGTGCTTGATACTTAATACTTGCTACTTAATACTAATCTATGTCATTTTTTACTAAAATTTTCGGGGAGAGCAGCGATTCTTTTGTTAAGGAAATTCAGCCCATTCTTGAGAAAATAAATTCTCTTGAGGCGGATATTGCGAAATTTTCCGATGGACAAATTAAAGAGGAGGTTTCAAAAATTAAAGAAAGAATAAAAAACGGAGAACCGCTTGATGAGGTTTTAGCTCCTGTTTTTGCCTTAGTTAGGGAAGCTGGAAAAAGAACTTTGAATCAACGCCATTATGACTCTCAAGTAGTCGGAGGAATAGCCCTGCATCAGGGGAAAATCGCTGAAATGAAAACCGGAGAAGGAAAAACTTTGGCCGCTACTTTGGCTCTCTGCCTTAACGCTTTGGAAGGGAAGGGCGCTCATTTAATAACAGTCAATGATTATTTATCCAAGAGGGATGCCATCTGGATGGGACAGATATATTATGCTTTGGGGCTATCAACATCCTGCATAGTTCATGACAGCGCTTTTATTTATGACCCGGAATACCAGGACGAAAAATTCCAAATCCCAAATTCCAAATTCCAAATAAGCTCCAACAACCAAAATCTAAAATTAGGAGAAAAAGAAGATGAACGCGATGAGGAAAGGGATATAAAGGGAGGGTTTAAGATTGTTAAGAGTTATTTGCGGCCGGTATCGCGAAAAGAGGCCTATGCGGCCGACATTACTTACGGAACGAATAACGAATTCGGCTTTGATTATTTAAGGGATAATTTGGTTTATGATTTGGGACAAAAAAGCCAAAGAGGATATAATTTTTCCATTATTGACGAGGTTGATTCAATTTTGATTGATGAAGCCAGAACGCCTCTGATTATTTCCGCTCCGGATATGGAAAGCTCAAAATGGTATCAGGATTTTGCCCGCATCATACCTAAGTTAAATTCCGAAACGGATTATAAAATAGACGAAAAGATGAAAGCGGTTACTTTGACCGAAGAAGGAATGGAAAAGGTGGAAAAGATTTTAGGTATGGGCAATATCTATGAGGAGAAAGGAATAAAATATGTCCATCACTTGGAGCAATCTTTGAGGGCGGAAGCTTTGTTCAAAAAAGACAAGGATTATGTTTCCAAAGACGGGCAGATAATTATCGTTGACGAATTTACCGGACGGCTGATGCCCGGTCGGCGCTGGTCAGGAGGACTTCATCAGGCCATTGAGGCCAAGGAAGGAGTGTTTGTTCAGCCGGAATCATTGACTTTGGCCAGCATCACTTTTCAGAATTATTTCAGAATGTATAAAAAATTATCAGGAATGACAGGAACAGCTCTCACTTCAGCTGAAGAATTTGATAAGGTTTACAAATTAGAAACGGTTTTAATACCGACCAATAAACCAACCATCAGGAAAGACCTTCCGGATAAAGTTTATAAAACCGTGGCCGGAAAATTCAAAGCCGTGGTGGCGGAAATAAAAGAGAAGCACGAAAAGGGTCAGCCGATTTTGGTCGGCACGACTTCAATTGAAAAAAACGAATATCTGGGGAAATTATTGGAAAGAGAGGGGATTGCCCATCAAATTCTGAACGCCAAGAATCATGAGAAAGAAGGAGAAATTATTGCTCAAGCCGGAAGATTCGGAGCAGTGACCATCGCCACTAATATGGCCGGCAGAGGAGTTGATATCATACTCGGAGGCAATCCGCCGAATCCTGAAGAATCTAAAAAAGTAACCGAAGCGGGCGGTTTACATGTCATCGGCACAGAAAGGCATGAGGCGAGGAGAATTGATAATCAATTAAGAGGAAGAGCCGGAAGGCAGGGAGACTCGGGTTCTTCACAATTTTTTCTTTCCTTGGAAGATGATCTGTTAAGGGTTTTTGGCGGGGATAGAATTAAATCATTAATGGAGAAATTGAATCTTCCCGAAGATGAGCCGATTGAAGTGGGAATTCTTTCCAATGCCATTGAAAGCGCTCAAGCGAAGATTGAGGGTTTTAATTTTGATTCCAGAAAGCATGTTTTGGAATACGATGATGTTTTAAACAAGCACAGGGAAATAATTTACAAAAGAAGATTGGAAATTTTAGGAAAAACAAAAGAGGAGGGGTTGAGGGATCAGATGCTGGAAATTGTCGCGAAGGCGGGATTTTCCAAAGATGATTATGAAAAAAAAGAGAAGGAACTTGGTCCGGAGGTTATGCGCCATGCCGAGAAAGCAGTGAGCTTGAGGATCTTGGATTCGTTGTGGATGGAGCATTTGGAAAATATGGAGTATTTGAGGGACGCCGTCCGATTAAGGGCTTATGGCCAGAGAGATCCGATTATTGAATACAAAAACGAAGGGCATAAAGCTTTTCAGGAGTTGCTTAAGCAGATAGAATTAACTACTGCTGAGACAATTCTTAAAATTACCCTTGCTCCTCAAAGAGAAAATCCTCAATTTTCCCAGCCGGCGCCGATTGTTTCTCAAAAACAATTAACCGGCAGAAACGACCCCTGTCCCTGCGGTTCTGGCAAAAAGTACAAAAAATGCTGCATGAATAAATAAATTTATGGAGAAGATTATTGATGTCAACTATGTCTGATTATATACGATTATATATGAAAAGTAGGAGAGCAGTGACACGATAGATACAAACTGATATACTTTGTATATATTCAGAGAAAGATAGAAACAAATTATATGAAACCGTTAGAGTTAGGAAAATTTATAAGTCAACCACAAGGTTTTAAGGCTTTTACCCCCAATCCCTTTCCGCCAAAAGGAGGTTTTGATTTTGATCCTAAAATTCTGAAAAAGAATGATGAGGCGACGAGATTATTAGGAAAATTGGATGGGATCACAAAGCTTTTGCCGGATGCTGATTTTTTTCTTTTAATGTATTTAAGGAAAGATGCGGCTTCATCAAGTCAGATTGAGGGAACAATGGCAACGATGATTGATGCAATAGAGGCAGAAGCAAAAATTATAGAAAACGTTCCGGAAGATGTAGATGATATTCTGCATTATATTAAAGCGCTAAATTATGGGATAAAAAGGATGAAGGGAGATAATTTTCCATTAGCGCTTCGATTTATTAAGGAATTGCATAAAGAACTTTTAGACAAAGCAAGGTCTACGCATTTTTCAGATCCCGGAGAATTCAGAAAAAGTCAGAATTGGATAGGCGGAACAAGGCCGGATAACGCTCGTTTTGTACCGCCACCGGTTGAAGATATGAATAGGGCGATTTCAGACTTAGAAAATTTTATCAATAAAGAAGACACGGTGCCGGTCGCAATAAAAGCTGGATTAATTCATGCCCAATTTGAAACAATTCACCCATTTTTAGATGGCAACGGTAGAACCGGCAGAATGCTGATTACTTTTTATTTATGGAAAGAAGGTTTTTTGGAAAAACCGGTTTTATTTTTGTCTGCATATTTCAAAAAACATCAAAAAATATATTATGAAAAACTTTTTGCATACCATAACGGGGGCGTTGAAGATTGGATAGATTTTTTTCTTGATGGAGTGATTGAAATCGCAAACGAGGCAATTAATATCGTAGGCAAAATCACGTATTTACGCCAAAATGATATGGGAAAAGTACATACTTTAGGGAAAAGGGCTTCTGAAAGCGCTATGATTGTTATCCCAAAATTATATGCTCAGCCGATAGTTAATAACGCTATCATCCAAAAATGGACCGGTTTCACGCGCGCTGGAGCGCAAAGAGTGATTGATAGGTTTATTGACATAGGCATTCTAATCCCAAAAGATAAAAATGTGACCTATGGGCAGTCATATGTTTACAAAAAATATCTAGATATGTTCACCGTTGAATAAACAAATATGAAGATTGCTGTTATTTCTGATTCTCACGATAATATGCCGAATTTGAGAAAGGCGCTACGCTGGATTGAAAAAGAAAAAATAAAAACAATTCTTCATTGCGGAGATATTTGCAATTCCGAT
>Ga0210051_1006782_pt1 | contig 10753 bp, 6 predicted proteins | sample CryGey092014_all_FD_185464 | JGI IMG/M metagenome (GOLD analysis project Ga0210051, IMG submission 185464) | Groundwater microbial communities from aquifer - Crystal Geyser CG23_combo_of_CG06-09_8/20/14_all (SPAdes) (version 2) | ecosystem: Environmental > Aquatic > Deep subsurface > Groundwater ...
AATCAACATTAGTTCTTGTTTTTACAGTAGCCACCAAAAATCAGGGAATGGATGATCTTCTTGACGAAGCGGTTAAATTATTTGAAGGCAATACTGAAATAAAAAGAACTAATGTTGATTATGGTAAAGAGATTGAAGAGGAACTGAAAAAAATAGAGGATATTATTGTAAAAGATAAAAACCTGATACAAAAATATTCTCCACATTGGCTTGCAGTGAAATTATTGGAAAATGATAATGAAGTTATTAAAAAAATGGATGAAAGTACCTATTCCAGTGAAATTTTATCTCAAATAAAAAAAAGCTCTCATCATCTGCAAGGGATATTTAATGATACTCCTGATGCAATAATAGCTGACAGACGCTACGGATTTATAAGTGGCGCCTGTTCTGAGGCATTGCAAAGGACTTGCGAGGTTCACAGCACTATTTCAGATAAAATAGATAAGGTGTTAGTTAATAGAATATTGGGCTTGCCCATATTTCTTGTGGTGATGTGGCTGATATTTAAGTTTACTTTTAAGTTAAGTGAACCCCTGATGGGCTGGATTGAATTAGGACAAGAATGGTTGGGAAATCTATTTGGCGGACTTCTACCTGAGGGAAGTGCAATTCAATCCCTGATTGTTGATGGAATAATAGGTGGAGTAGGAAGTGTCCTCATTTTTGTTCCTATAATATTTTTGCTATTTCTGGTTATGGCTTTTTTAGAAGATTCCGGATATATGGCTCGCACTGTATTTATTATGGATAAACTTATGCACAAGATTGGTCTTCATGGACGTTCGTTTATTCCTATGATATTGGGATTTGGCTGTAACCTGCCTGCAATTATGGCTACCCGCACCATAGAAGATAAAAAAGACAGATTTGTAACAATACTCGTTAATCCCTTTATGAGCTGCGGAGCACGGCTTCCTGTTTACACCTTGTTTATTGGTGCTTTTTTCTCACAAAAAGCAGCTGGGAATGTCCTATTTTCCCTTTATCTTTTAGGAATTGCAGTAGCAATTATTATGGCTAAAATATTTAGAAAATTTCTTTTTAGGGGACAATTGGCTCCTTTTGTTATGGAACTTCCTTCATATCGGCTACCTACTATAAAAGGGCTTCTTATTCATATGTGGGAAAGGGGAGGTGTTTACTTAAAAAAGGCAGGAACAGTTATTTTTATTGGTTGTGTTTTGGTTTGGTTTTTAAGTAATTTTCCCTGGAATCCCCAATATTCTAAGGATTATAATACCTTAATTGAACAGACACAAGATAATGAGGAAATGGTTATGCAATTGGAGAATGAGAAGGCATTTGAGAAAATGGAGAAAAGTTATGCAGGTATGATAGGAAAGGCAATATCTCCTGTTTTTAAGCCATTGGGTTTTGACGATTGGAAATTATCCGTAGGTTTATTAGGCGGATTTATTGCTAAAGAGATTGTTGTGGGAACATTGGGAACTCTTCATTTTGTAGGTGAAGCAGATGAGGAATCTGAAGGTCTGCGTCAGTCATTGCAGAATCAAACCCGTCCTGATGGAAGCAAGTTCTTTAATCCATTAGTTGCTTATGCTCTTATGGTTTTTGTTCTTCTCTATATTCCTTGTGTAGCGAGCATTGCAGTAATAAAGAGAGAGACAAACTCATGGCGTTGGCCTATATTTGCTGCTTTTTATACCACTGCTATTGCCTGGCTGGTTGCTTTTTTTATCTATCAAGGCGGAAAACTCTTAGGATTTGGAATTTAAGGATGTAAATAAAATGAATAAATGAAAAAGCATTTTTTGAAAAGATGAAAGAACGGAACTGATGTTTTTAAAAATAACAAAAAAATGACAGTTGGATAATAAAAGTACACAAAAAGGAGAAAAAAATGTTAAAGAAAATGTTGTATTTGTTTGCAGTTATTGTTATGTTTACAAATTATACTTTTGCTGAGGATGATGCCGTCTCCAATACTGAATTAACGGGGCAAGTATCTCAAGTAGAAGAACAATTTGAAAAAGAGAATGTCCTACCAGAGGACAAGATAAATAATATATCCATAAGCGGATTAATAGAATTAGAAGCTAATTATGAAAAGATGGATTCTAATGACATTTCACTGGCAACTGCGATGCTAAATATTGATGCAGAGGTTATAAAATATATAAAAGGTCATATTACATTTTTATATGAAGACGGTGAGGATCTCTTATTGGATGAAGGATACATCTTGATGGATGGTGAAAATATTTTGCCGCTGCATCTTAAAGCGGGAGAAATATGTGTGCCTTTTGGGAAGTTTGAATCATCTATGATTTCCGACCCGCTTACACTTGAAATGGGTGAAATGCATGAGACGGCTGTGGAGCTCGGCACTCAATATTTCGGATTTTATAGTTCTATTTATGCTTTTAATGGTGATATTGATAAATCTGGTAACAATCGCATTGACAACTATGGTGCATCGATCGGGTATGTTATAGAAAAGGAGCTTTACGGACTGGATGTTGGGGTGGATTGGATAAATAATATCATTGACTCTGATAAGTATAGTGATATTATTGCAGAAAAAATAGAAGAGTACAATACGAATAATATTGGCCTTGAACTTCGCGATTATGTGCCGGGATTCTGTGCCCATGCTATTTTTTCACTAGGTCCGGTAACTTTGATTGGTGAATATATCTCCATGTTAAAAGAACCGGAATGGAACATAATCACTGATCTCTTCTTGGATTCCATTATCAAAGATAAAAAGATTGTCACTTGGAACTTTGAACTGGGCTATACATTTTCTCCTCTCGGAAAAGAGACCACTTTTGCTGCTGCCATTCAAGGATCAGAGAATGGAGATAAATATTTTCCAAAAGAAAGATATATAGGGTCTATAGGTGTTAATATTTGTGAAGGGGTAACTCTATCTTTGGAATATCACCGTGATGAATATGAAACCGTTGACAATGTAGATGTATTGACTACACAACTTGCAATTGAGTTTTAATAATTATATTAGAGAAAATAGAGAAGCGAAGCCATTCAGAGCATAAAGAATGAATGGCTTCGCATTTATCCTATATTACTCAATGTAGTATGGTATTACATAAATTTCCTGACAATTAGAATAAAAAGGTATAATACTTAAACAGAGGTAAAAAGTATACAGAGTCTACTTAACAGTAGCTGAGAAAGTAGTAGAATGTTCAATTATGAAATAGAATATTCCTAAACGAAGGCGGAAAAAAAATGTGACAGAGAATTTTGATTTTATCAGTCGTCTCTAAATAATTAAGGGCTTGTAAAAGTGGGCGCAGTACAAAAGAACTAAATGACGACCTCCGCACGGGAAGAGAGTTCTAACGAGAATAATACAATATGCATAAATAATAAAGTTATAATTAGAGGGTTATACAAACATAAATATATTAAAATTCATAATCAAAATTCCAAAGCGTTTATAAGGATACTTCTATCAAAAGCATTCTGGATAAAATTTCAAATGTCAAGAACTGTTAAATCTTTGCAATAGTATAATAAAGAATATTTAATTATGGAAATAATAATTTATAAATACAGAAAAAATTATTATTAGGATAAGAGAACTTATAAAGACAAAAAACAAACCCAGCTGTAAACTATTCCGCTCCTATTGACAAGCATAATAAAGTTATATATAGTAAAATATTATAAGAATTATTGAAGAGAGCTTAATGCAAAGGAGTATTAGTTGAAGCATAGATTTCACATTACTACTTATGGGTGTCAGATGAATGACTATGATTCTTTGGTTATTGAGTCCATTCTTCTATCAGAAGGTTATGAGAAGGCATTGTCAATTGATGATGCTTCATTAGTCATTGTCAACGGATGTTCTGTGAGAAAACACGCAGAGGATAGGGCTATGGGATTCTTAAGCTCTGTGCGGAAAGAATCAAGACAAGAAAAAAAAATAGTGCTTGCAGGTTGTCTCGCCCGTTCGGTAAAGAATATTCCAGATTTTGTAGATATTGCTGTCCCTCCAACTGAATACAAAAATCTTCTTGAAATTCTGAGAAACAATAGAAATTCAGTTGAAATCAAATCAGAGGGAGATTATACAGGAATAAGCATAAAATCAGGAATCACTCTTCTTATTTCCATAAGCAAAGGATGTGATAATTTTTGCTCATACTGCATAGTTCCTTTCCTAAGAGGTAAAGAAATATCATTTTCGTCTGAATCTATTATTGAACAGATTAAAAAAAGCGTAAATGAAAATACGAGAGAGATTCTGCTAATGGGACAGAATGTGAACTCATACATTTACAAAGGTTTAGATTTCACATCACTCGTTTCTATGGTGCTTAGTGAATTCAAGGGTATGAGAGTGAGATTCGTAACATCTCACCCTAAGGATTTTTCAATAAAGCTCATAGAAATAATGTCAGACAACAAATATCTTTGTTCCCATCTTCACTTTCCTCTTCAGTCTGGCTCTGACAGGATGCTCTCTTTGATGCACAGGAAATATACTCTGAAAGAATTTAAGTCCCTTGTGGAGTTATCACGGACTATTCTCCCTGATATTGCAATAACAACTGATGTGATGGTGGGGCTTCCAAAAGAAAGCAAGGATGATTTCAATGAGACATTGAATGCATTGAGAGACATTAGATTTGATGATGCTTTTATGTATAAGTATTCTTCAAGAAGATTCACTCTTTCTCGTTATATTGACTCTCCCTCTTCAGATGAAGGATTGTCGCGTCTCAAAGAATTGATAGATATTCAAAAAAAAATAAAAAAGGAAAAAATAACTGCTTTGAAAGGAAAATTGCTTAATGTGTTAGTTGAAAGAAAATCAAAGAATCGTGACACTGAGTATTATGGAAGAGATTCTGGCAATAGAAATGTGATTGTTAAAGGTAAATCCGTTGAAAAAGGAAAGACATATAATGTGAGAATAAACGAAATATGCGGATTAACTCCGACAGGAGAAAAAACGGAGGAAAAATGAAATTCATTATATTTTTAATTTTCATTATTCTATCAGCTATGATTGTCAATGGGTCATTTCTTGACCTTTATACTAATGAAAATATTTCTGTTCTCATCGCAAATCTTGATTCACTTGAAAAAAGCAAAGGCGATATATCTTGTTCCCTTCTTTATTATTCAGCCGAACTTATGAATAATGTGCAGAGAAGTGTTGCTCTCTACACTCAGATAGTCAATTTCCACACTGACTCTCCATTTTTTAATATGTCTCAGTTACGGTTGGCAAAATACTACACTCTATTGCAGGATTCCGCGAAAGCATCTCTCTATCTAAAAAGGATAATAGCATCAAAGGATTCTTTCATATCGCAGATTACGTATGTTTCTATGATAGCTCTTTATGAGAGGTATGGTGATCTCTCCAACACTTCAAAGTATATAAAGGAATTTCAGACGGATTATCCGTCTTCACAATTTTTATCCTACTACACCACAGATAAAACATCTCACTCAATAATAAAAGAAACTTTTTATTCCATACAAATTGGCTCCTTCAAAAGTTCTGAAAATGCAAATAATCTGATTGAAAAATTCAAAAAGAAAAAATATGATGTTTACAAAGTGAATGAAAATGATTTGATTAAAGTGCGCATAGGAAAATTCAAAACAAAAGATGATGCAAAATCCTTCCTTAAAGTCTTTCAAAAAGCAGAGACAATTCCCGCTTGGATAGTGAAATTGGAGTGACATTGGCAGAGACAACTCCGCTTCTTGAACAGTATAATGAAATCAAGAAAAATTATTCTGATGCAATTCTTTTATTCAGAATGGGTGATTTTTATGAGACATTCTATGATGATGCAAAACTGATTTCAGAGATATTAAATATAACACTTACATCAAGAGAGTATGCATCCAAGAATGTTCCTCTTGCAGGATTTCCTGTAAAATCAGCTGACCAATATATTATTCGCCTTGTAAAGACAAATAAAAAAATTGCCGTCTGTGAACAGCTTGAAGAGCCGGATTTATCAATGAAACTTGTAAAGAGAGGAGTCGTGGAAGTGATAACCCCGGGGACCATAATGAGGGAATCTCTATTGTCGGAGAAAGAAAACAATTACATTAGTGCTCTTAAAATAAATGAGGAAAAGGCAGCTCTTGCTGTCTCCGATATCTCAACAGGAGAAATGTATTCAATAGAATTTAATGATATTTACACTGCAAGAGATTATCTGATAAAACTATCACCAAGCGAGATTCTCACTGATTCAAAAAATAAGGAAATACTGAATCAGAATATAAGAGAGATTGACAAATCGTATTTTGATTTGAATGAGGCGAAAGAGACTCTCTATGACCATTTTAATGTAAAAACACTTAAAGAAGCGGGCCTTGATGAAAAAAACATTCTCTCTGTGGAGACAGCAGGAGCTCTCATATCATTTCTTAAAGAGAGCCAGAATAAATCACTTAATCAGATAAAATCTATAAAAAATGAATCATTGAATGAGAAAATGTATATTGATTATCAAACCATTCGGAATCTTGAAATATTTGAGAGAATGAACGGAGAGAAGGAAAACTCTTTTATACAGATAATTGACAAAACTGGAACTCCTATGGGAGCGAGATTTCTAAAAAACTTGATGAGATCACCTTTCAATAATATAAATGAAATAAATAAGCATCTTGATATGGTTAAGAAATTCATTGATAATATGCAGGCAACAAAGGACCTTCGGAAAATATTTCAGGAAATAGGAGATATAGAGAGAATAAACACCCGCATAGCTGCAAAGAGAGCATTTCCTCGTGACCTTATTTTACTTTCTGAGACTATAAAACGACTTTCAGAAATTAAAACCCTTCTTCAATATTTGGGTTTTGCAGATCTTTTACCTGAACCGGAAATATTTTTACCTGCAATGGAACTCATAAATAGTACTTTGGATAAAGAGAAAGTGCTTGAGAATAGGAAAGAGAGGTATTTCAGAAGAGGATGCAATGAAGTTTATGACGAACTTATAGACCTTTCATCAAACACTTCAGAGATGATATACAGGATGGAGGAGAAAGAAAGAAAGAATACAGGAATATCAAACCTTAGAATCGGATATAGTTCCGTAATGGGTTACTATATTGAAGTAACAAATTCAAACAAAGAGAAGGTACCAAAAGAGTATATCAGGAAGCAAACACTTAAAAATGCTGAAAGATACATAAATGAAGAACTGAAAAACTATGAACATAAAATACTCTCCGCAGAGGAACGTTTGAATGTTCTTGAAAAAGAAATGTTCGCATCATTAGTTGACAGCATATTCAAATATTTTTCCCAAATAAGGAATCTATGCGGACAAATAGCACTCATAGACAATCTATGCTGCAATGCTGTGAATGCGTATGAAAATGATTGGGTTAAACCTACAGTAGGAGAATTTGATGAAATCTATATTGAAGACGGGAGGCATCCGGTGGTGGAATGCGTTGACAGGACAAGTGCCTTCACTCCTAATTCACTTTCAATGGACAAAATGAGAAGAGTAATACTCCTTACAGGACCGAATATGTCAGGAAAATCAACATATTTGCGACAGAATGCACTTATAATTTATATGGCTCATCTGGGTATGTTCGTTCCTGAGAAATCTGCAAAGATTCCTCTTACTGACAGGATATTTACACGAGTAGGAGCAAGTGATGACATATCAAGGGGGGTCTCCACTTTTATGGCAGAGATGTTTGGGAGTGCCAACATAATCAACAACATAACAAAGAGGAGCTTCATTGTGCTTGATGAAATAGGAAGAGGAACCTCAACATTTGACGGGCTAGCTCTTGCCTGGGCGATACTTGAATACATACATAATTCACCCATAAGTCCCAAAACTCTCTTTGCCACACACTATCATGAACTTACTGAACTGACTGTGAAATTTTCAAAAATGAAAAATTACACTACCAAAGTAAGAAAGACATCAGATAAAATAATTTTTCTAAGGAAGATAGTTGAAGGTTCCACTGATGAAAGTTATGGAGTTGAAGTGGCAAAAATGGCGGGTCTTCCGCGTGAGATAACTGACAATGCGATGACTATTCTTAAACTCCTTAAAGAGAGTGAAATGAACATAAAGGATAAAATGCGGGATGTGTCACAAATGCACTTGTTTGCAAAGGAAGCCGGTTCGCCTGAAAAAGAAAATAAATACAGGGAAATTGCAGAGAGAATAGAAAATGCTGACTTAAAGAACACTACGCCTCTTGAAGCGCTTCTAATACTTGAAAAACTGAAGAATATGCTGAATGAAACAAAAGTGGAGAAAAAATGAAGAAATCGGTTTTATTTGCCTTTATAATTCTAATATCAATGTATGTTTTCGCTAAGAGGAATTTTTCTGAAGAGAAAGGATTCATTCCTATATCTGAGAACACAAATGTAGAGATTTCCGTTGTAAAGGGGAACATTCTTATAACTCCGACAACAAGAGATTCAATATTCTTCTATTGTATAAAATCCGCAGGGGAGAAACTCTTTACAGATGATATAATTGTTTCTGTTGATACGAACAGTGAAAAGGCAGTGAAAATAAGGTGTTCATGGGAAAATATAAATGATGATTACAGGGGAGACATTGAAGTGCTTATTCCGGAAAATGTATTTTTGTCCAGAATATTTACTGCGTCAGGAAACATAAACTTAGAAGACATTAAAGGAGATTGTTCTGTTGAATGTCTTAAAGGAAATATAAATATAAAAGGATTCAATGGGAGATTGAGTGTCTATAATATGAATGGGAAGACAGATATTATAAATTCATTTAAAATAAAAGAAGTAGAGAGTTTAGAAGGTGACATAAACATATCTCTTTGTGAGAATCTTCCTGACTCGTCAAATGTTAAAACCTCTAATGGGAAGATAACTATATCCATTCCCCAAACAGCGTCAGTAGAAATAAATCTTTTGGCAAAGTCCGGAAAAATAACAATTCAAAATGATTTAACCCAAAAGGAATCATCTTCAAGAGAAAATACAAAGAGAGTCAAATTAAATGACTGCAAGAGCAAAATATTCATAGAAAACGATGAAGGGAATATAGAAGTCAAATATTCAAAATGATCATTTATTCAAAATGATCATTTGAGAATTTCAGATTTTTCTTTGTGTTTCACAAAGTTTGTGAAATAAGCTATATAAGGGAGATTTTCTCTTGTGAAATGAAAATTGGAGGGTTTCTCATGATCTTTCTTGAAATGAAGTGTATCTGAAAATGTGCTATCTTTAATGATAAAAAGTGTTTCATCTTTCATCTTTAAGGTATCTACTTTAAGGTCTTTCAAAAAAAGATTCAAAATACAGATTATATGCGGTTTTATTGTGAGAGATTTCATATCAGTAAAATCAGAATCATTTGAGGAAACCCTGAATTTCATTGAATCCTTAAATATCATCATTTTGAAAAACTCAAGTTCACATAGTGAATAATCTCTGCAAGTTTTCACATATCCGTCTATCTGTAAGGAATCAAAATCAGTATAAATATATTCTCCTGAAAGGTAGATTGTAAAAAAAAGAATAATGCTAATCAAAATTGTTTTTGACATTTTCATATACCTCCCTCGGTTTGGACCCATTTGCAGGTCCCACAATCCCTGTCCGTTCCAATTGATCAAGAAGTCGGGCAGCACGCGGATACCCGAGAGCAAAATGTTTTTGCAGCATTGAAGTTGATGCCTGTTTTTTTAGGAATACAAAATCCCTTGCGGCATCAAATAGAGGGTCAAGTTCATCATTATAAATCACAACTCCGTTTTCATCCCGGGCAAAGTTCTTTGTAAATCCCGATTCCTCTATAGGTATATGATAAACAATATTAGTAAGAAGTTCGGTGAGTTTATTTCCTTCAATTTCAAGTTCTTCAGAATATTGTTTGACGAACTCTTCTATTCTCACTTCAAAGCCCGGAGTATTTGCAGGATTTGCAACACACTGAACCAGTTCGTTCTCTATTAGAAGTTTTGCCAACTTAGTAGAATCCTTCACAGAGTTTTCAAAAAGCTTCTTCATATATGTCTCAGCCCAAAGGTTCGCTATTGCAGTTGCTTCTTCCGTCTTTAAGAATGCACCATGAGCCCTCATTACTATTCCCTTCTGAGGAGGAATGTATAACATATCTCCCTTGCCTAGAAGTTTGTCCGCTCCACTCGCATCAATTATTGTCTTTGAATCCGCCTTTGAGGGAACCTTGAATGAAATTCTTATTGGGAAATTTGCTTTTATTGATCCAGTGATTATGTTGACTGACGGTCTCTGAGTGGCGAGAATAAGGTGTATCCCCACAGCTCTTGACATCTGTGCAAGCCGGATGATGTGTGATTCAATCTCCTTTTGGCTTGTCATCATTAGGTCTGCCATTTCGTCAATAATCACAATAATATACGGTTTCTTCTTATCACTCTTCTTATTATACTCTACAATATCCCTCACACCGATTTTTGCAAATGTTTTGTAACGAAGTTCCATCCATAAAGTCAACTCTTTCAGCATTGAGATTGCCTCTTTTGAATCAGTTATTACAGGGCGTTCAAGATGTGGAACTCCGTTATAGATTGATAATTCAATCCTCTTCGGGTCAACCATAAGAAATCTCACCTCTTCGGGCTGTGCCTTGAAAAGAATTGAAGTGATTATTCCATTTATGCAAACTGATTTTCCAGACCCGGTAGTTCCCGCTATCAGAAGATGAGGCATTGTGGATATCTGCCCGAATATCGGATTGTTTTCCGTATCCCTTCCTATAAC
>Ga0210051_1006785_pt1 | contig 10749 bp, 9 predicted proteins | sample CryGey092014_all_FD_185464 | JGI IMG/M metagenome (GOLD analysis project Ga0210051, IMG submission 185464) | Groundwater microbial communities from aquifer - Crystal Geyser CG23_combo_of_CG06-09_8/20/14_all (SPAdes) (version 2) | ecosystem: Environmental > Aquatic > Deep subsurface > Groundwater ...
TCCAAGAAAAGATTGTCCCCATTTTTTAGTAGTAGTTTTGTACATATTTTTGTTTTAGTAAAACAATTATCTACTACTATTTTAACATTTTTAAGGAAAAAAATCGAGGCTATTCTTCAGTGGTTTCTATTACCTATCTATTATACATCATCTTTCGACAAAAGTCAAGTTTTTTTTACAGCGTTATGCCTAAAAACAAATTTAGCATAAAGTTTAAAAATATACCTAGTGGACCAGAAAAGAAAATTATAAAAAATAGTAAAATTACAAAACCGAATTGTTCCAGCATAATAAGCATTTCAGTGCGAATGGGAAAAATAGAGAAAAACAGTTTTGATCCGTCCAATGGCGGAATCGGAATAAGATTGAAAAAAGCTAGAAAGACATTCCAAAAAATAATAATTACTAAAAGTTCGAAAAATATAGCGCTCATTGATCCGGAAATCACTTCGGAAATTTTTCCCCAATCATTGAAGTTATAAATTATATCAGCCTTAATCGCCATTGGCAGTGTGATAAATTTTGCCAAAATCGCCGCGATAATTGCAATGGCAATATTCGATCCCGGTCCAGCCGCACCCACCAACGCTGGCCCCCATTTTTGATTTTTGAGATTATATGGATTATACGGCACCGGTTTAGCTCCGCCAAAAGCAAATTTGAAATTAGTCAAAAGAAGCATCATAACAGGAAGTCCGATTGTCATCCAAGGATCAATGTGACGCACTGGATTAGCCGTGAGCCGGCCGGCATATTTAGCTGTCGGATCACCCAAAGCCAAAGCGGCCACTCCATGTGCTACTTCATGAATAATCACGCTATAAAGCAAGATAGCGATATAGAAAGCAATTAGGACAATCTCGTTTAACATATGGTCGAAATACAAATTTACGAATTTTATACTAATCTACAAATATGCAAATAATATTCGCTAAATTTGTAGATTTGCATTATATCCTTCTGTATGCTACATTATATCTTGTAATAAATCAACTAAATTTACGAACTACGAAATAACCGAAAATACGAAATAGATTATTTTTTCGTACTTTCGCATTTCGTATTCAATTCGTATTTCGTAATCTATGTCTAGAGTATGCGATGTTTGTGGCCGAGGCTCCCAAGTTGGAAATAAAGTTAGTCATTCCAATATCAAGACTCTTCGAAAATACAAAATCAATCTGCAAACCAAAACCATTGGCAATAAATCAAAAAAAGTCTGCACGAAATGTCTAAAAACAATGGCCAAATAAAAAGCTAGCGTCTCAAAAAAATCCCCGAAATATTTTCAGGGATTTTTTGTTTGTCTTGAAAGTATAATTTATTCTAAAATTCCATCCAAATTAACATCATAAAGAATTTTTTCTTGTAGATGAGTATAATTTAGAATCTCTGCTTTTTCAAACCAAATTGGAATTTCTTTTTCTGCTTCAGAAACATTCCCACTGGCGTGAATTAGATTCCGAATACTTCTTTGATCTAAATCAGACATTTGATAAGTATCGAGAGTTAAATCACCTCGAATAGTTCCCACATCAGAAGAAAGCGGTTCCGTGCTTCCAGTAATTTTTCGCACTAATGCTACCGCCTGATTTCCCTGCCAAATCATTGCCACTACGGGACCAGAACTAAGATATTTTGCATTCGCTTCCATAATCGCTTTGCCATTTTCCATATTAGTTGCAAAAGGTGATTGCAAACCTTTTTTTTCATAATTCTCTCTTGCTTTTCTACCAACCTCTTCCAGCCAAGCATCTCCTCCCACTTCATAATAATGCTTTATCGCCATTTCTCTAGTAGGAATTGCCATTTTTATACCAATCAATTTCAACCCGACCCGCTCATACCTTTTGACAATTTCTCCAATTAAACTTCTTTGCACTCCGTCTGGCTTGATAATCACCAGCGTTCTTTCTTTTGATGGATGTTGTTCCATAAAATTATTTTTAAATTATTATAAATTATTCTTTATTCTTCTGCTTTTTCTTTTTCTTTTATTTTTTCGTAAATATTTTTAGAAATTTCTTTTACCAGCTTAGCATCCGCTTTGAGCGTAGCCTTGGCCGTTTCGCGTCCGACTCCTAATTTTATCTCGCCAAAATTGTAGGAGTTGCCTTTCTTTTCAATCACTTCATATTTTACTCCCGTATCTAGCGCGTCTCCAGAAGCGCTAATCCCTTCATTATACATAATATCAAATTCGGTAGTTTTGAAAGGTGGAGCCACTTTATTTTTAACAATTTTAACTTTCGTGCGATTGCCTACAATATCTTCGCCTTTCTTGATTTGTGCACTTCTCCTCACTTCAATTCGCACTGAAGCATAAAATTTCAAAGCATTCCCACCAGTAGTTGTTTCGGGATTACCAAACATCACTCCAATTTTCATTCTGATTTGGTTGATGAAAATCACAGTGCAATTTGATCTGGCAATAATAGCTGTGAGTTTTCGCAGAGCTTGTGACATCAGTCGCGCTTGACGACCCATATGTGAATCTCCCATATCACCTTCAATTTCCGCTTTTGGCACCAGTGCCGCCACACTATCCACCACAATGATACTAATTTCGCCAGAGCTCACCAGCGTTTCCACAATATCCAACGCTTGCTCGCCATTGTCTGGTTGAGAAATCAAAAGATCATTAATATTGACTCCGATTCTTTTGGCATATTCTGGGTCAAGTGCATACTCGGCATCGATAAACGCCGCCACACCACCCGCTTTTTGCGCGTTAGCAATGATATGCAAAGTCAAAGTTGTCTTCCCGCTTGATTCCGGTCCATAAATTTCCACCACTCTTCCGCGTGGGATTCCACCTATGCCCAAAGCAATGTCCAATGAAATTGCTCCCGTTGGAATGGAAGCCACATCTACTCTTTTCACATCCCCCAATTTCATAATTACCCCTTCACCAAATCTTTCCTTAATTCCATCCACCACCGCAATTAATTTTTTGTCATCCTTTTCTTCTTTCATAATATTTTGTTTATCCCCCACCACTTTTAGCTTTTATTATTTTACTTAGACTATACAAAACCACAAATCATTTAAAAACTTTTTATAATTTTATTTTTCACAAGCTACAAGTGGTGGGGGATTAATTATTATTTTTATTCTTTACTAAATACCCGCCTCGACTCGCGGAAACGCTCATCGACGTGAGGCGGGCGGAATAAACGAACTACAAAAAATTTTAGTATTTAGTTTATTTCGTATTTCGTAAAACCTTACTGATATTGTATCACTCCACTAAAATTCTGGCAAGTGCTCCGTTTCTGGCGTAAAAATCGCTTCCTTAACCGCCCCTGAATTTGGACTAAGTGCTCCCAAATCTTGCCCATTGAGAGTAATGAAAGTTGATTTTCCATTCCCCGAACTTAGCACTATTTTTTCTTGCGCTTTGAAAATTTGCACTGCACCACTTAACATTGTTCCGCTAAAAACCAACTTGCCATCCGCCTCTGCACTTATCCAAACTGGTCCGGGTTCAACTTTGATTTCTATTTGAATTTCTTTTTTATTATCTAAATTAGAAATATTTTCATTTGCTTCCTGTTTTTGGTTTTCTTCTTTTTTTTCATAATTGGAATTAACATTCAAATTTTCAACTGCTTCTTTGTCAAATTTATTTATCGCTCTCACATTAATAATATTAAGTCCAGACTGTAAAGTCAAATTTTCCTTGAATCGACCATCGTCCCCCACCAAAACCGGTTGGCCATTTACAAAAAGAAGTGCCTCTCGATCTGTTATGCCTTCAATATAAACCGAATCTCCTGCAATTTGACTATTATCTTGAGGATTAAAGATAATCAAACTCGGCGCGCTAGCGAAAGAATTTATTTCCCGATAGAGCAAAGATAAGCTTAGAACAACCAACGCGGAAATTATTAAAATGGCTATTTTTTTAGGCGTAAAAATAAAAGGTGAAATATTTATCGGCTTTCTTTTTTCAGTATTATTTTTTTTATTTTTATTTAAATTTTCTTTGATTTCTTTTTCTCTTTCATAAAGCCGGATGAGAATATTTTCATCCACTCCTAAAAATTCGCCGTAGCTTCGCAAAAATCCCTTCACATAAACATCGGCTGGCAATTTTTCCCAACATCCTTCTTCCAAGTATTCCAAATAAGCCGGCTGAATTTTTGTCAGCCGAGAAACTTCACTAAGGGAAACTCTTTTGTCGCTTCTAAGTTTTTTCAATTTTTCCCCCAGTGTCAAAGTTTGAACAGTTTTTTTAGTAAAGCCATTCATAAAATTATATCTCCCATTTATCCCTTTTTTTCTGATCTTCGATTTTGTCTTCGTAGTTTATATTTTCTTGTTCCTCGACGCCATAAATTTCTCTTGGCTTAGCCCCGTCTGATGGTCCAATCACGCCTTTTTCTTCCAAAATATCTAGAATTCTAGCAGCTCTGGCATAGCCGATTCGAAATCTTCTTTGCAAAAATGAAGCGCTAGCTTTCTTGCTTTTTTTAATTTCTTCTTCGACTTTCACCAATAATTCGCTATCCTCTCCGTTTTCTTCTTCCGCCTTGAATTCTGTAATTTCTTTTTGAAAATTTTCTGTTATTTTTATTTCTTCCTCGTCTTCTTTTTTATCCTCTTTGTTTTTATCTTTTATAAAACTCACCACTCTTTTCACTTCCGATTCGCTAATGAAAACTCCTTGAATTCTTTTTGGCTTGGGAGAGCTAGCACTAAGGTAGAGCATATCCCCATTGCCGAGTAATTTTTCCGCTCCACCCATATCTAAAATTGTTCGAGAATCAATTTGCGTGGCTACTTGAAAAGCAATTCGGGTAGTAATATTAGCTTTGATGAGTCCTGTGATCACTTCTACTGATGGTCGTTGAGTCGAAACAATCAAATGAATTCCCACTGCTCGCGCCATCTGGGCAATTCGCACAATCGCCCCTTCCACTTCTTTGCCATGACTACCCATTAGATCCGCCAATTCGTCAATCACAATTACAATATAAGGTAAATTTTTCAAATCTTCTTCATAAGTTTCTTTAGTTTCCGAATCAGTCCGTTTTATTTTATAGCCTGAATGAAATTTTTCCCGATATGAATTTATATCTCTTGATCCGGCATCTTGGAGTAATCGGTATCTTCTTTCCATTTCTCCCACCGCCCATTTCAAAGTGTTAATCACTTTGCTGTTTTCCACAATCACATCCGTAAGTAAATGCGCTATTCCGTTATACAGCGAAAGCTCCACTCTTTTTGGATCAACCATAATAAATTTCAAATCTTGGGGAGAATTTTGATAGAGCAGTGTAGTGATGATTGAATTTATACAAACTGATTTTCCTGTTCCCGTTGCTCCAGCAATCATTAGATGAGGCATCTTAGACAGATCACCAAAAATACAATTACCTCCCACATCTTCACCTAGCGCTAAAAGTAAACTTGAAGTTCTTTTTCTAAATTGCGATTCCTCAATCATTTCCCGCAATCGAACAACCAGCACCGTCTTATTAGGAATTTCAATCCCAATCAAAGATTGCCCTGGAATCGGCGCTTCAATTCTAATTGGATGAGCGGCCAGCGCCAAAGACAAATCATTTTGAAGCGCTAAAATTTTAGCAATTTTTACTCCCACTGCCGGACGAAAACTATATTGCGTCACCGACGGTCCTATTTTAACTGTGCCTCTTTCTACTTGAATGCCAAAATCGTGGAGAGTTTTTTCAATAATCGCAAAATTATTTTCAATATCGCCCCCTTGAGCAGCGCCAAAAGTTTTTTCCAGCATATCAGCTGTTGGATAAGTCCATTTTGACTTGCCTGATTTTTTCGGAAATTTAAATTCTTTGGCAGGAAAATCCATATCCAAAGAACGCCTTTCCATTATTTTTTTTGGAGTGATTTCTGGCGTTATCAATTCCTGTTCTGCCAAAAGTGGAGAAACGAATTGATCGCGTCCTTCCACAAATTCAATTTTGCCGATATTTTTTTCTACTTCCGCCTCTTGCGAAATTTTTTCATCTTTAACTTCTAGCAAGATTTCTGCTTCGCTTTGTTTTATTTCTGTATTATTTTGCGTTTCTAATTCTATGTCGTTCTTCGTCTCTTCTGTATCCTCCTGTTTTTTAAATTTCAAAAAGAAATGCACGATAGAAAAATTGAAAGTCAAAATTATGCCTAATAAAAAAATAGCCAAAAGCACCACTAAACTTCCAGCTTCGCCTAAATATTTTTCTAAAAAATAACTCATTCCGTAACCAAGATATCCTCCCCCTTGACCTTGGCTGGCTACTTTTAGCATTTCTTCAGTTTTATAAAACCAATGAAAAATTCCCGCGATGCTCAAAAGAGACATTGTTAGACCGATAAATTTTGTCACATAAAAAGCTGTTTCCCGACGCAGTAGCAAAACTATTCCGGCAATGATTAGTGAAAGCGGAAAAATAAATTTCACATAGCCAATAAAATAGCCAATCATTCGATCCAAAAATCCTCCAAAAGATCCCGCCCAACCAAAAAACCCCAAAACAGAAAGCACCGCCAACGCAAAAAGAACCACCGCCAAAGCGCTTCTTTTGGCGTCCCCCTTGAGATTAATCCTTGGCTTTTTCTCTTTAGCACTTTCTTCTGAATTATCCTCTTCGATATTTTTATTTTTCTTATGTCTTCCCATATAAAACTATTCTACCACAAAATCTGAAAATCAAAAAACGCCCCTAAAATTAATCCTTGCGACCCACAAATTCAAAATAATTTTCTTTATTAATTATTTCAAAAGAAGAATTTTCATAATTTTTCAACCATTCCGCTGGAGCCTTAACTTGTTTCTTTTTCCATTTCATTTCATAACCAAAAAGTTTTCCGTCCTGCTCTTCTATAAAATCTATTTCTTGTTGATCATAAGTTCGCCAAAAATATTTATTTGGACGCAATTTTCGATGAGAATTTCTTTTTATTCTTTCTATGATAAGCAAATTTTCCCAAAGCGCTCCCGTGTCATTTCGAAGCGACAATAAATTAAAATTTTGAATCAAGCTATTTCTAATTCCCAAATCATAAAAATAAATTTTAACAGATTTTGAAATTTCTTTCCGCATATTCCGGCTAAAAGCTTTTAATGTAAAAATTATAAAAGACTGCTCTAAGATATCAATATATTTTTGCACTGTGAGTCGGCTTATCCCTAGATTTTTCGCCAATTCCGTATAAGAAACTTCTTGTCCAAGTTGAAGCGCTAAAAGCTTCAAAAGATTTTCAATCACGCTGGATTTATTAATTCCTTCAAAGGCTAAAATATCTTTATATAAATAATTTGAAACAATTTCATCCACTCTTTCTTTTATACTATCCTCATTTTCCGCTAAAAAAACTTCCGGATAAGTTCCAAAGCGCATAATATTTTCCAATTTGCCGTCTATTTCAAATCGGTTATATTTTTGTTCCAATTCAATAATTGAAAAAGGATACAGCGTAAATCTTTTTGCTCTTCCCGTCATTGGTTCGCTAGTTTTATTCGCCATTTCAAAACTTGACGAACCAGTAGCGATAATTTGAATTTCCGGGCAATGATCCACCAAAATTTTCAATATCGTTCCAGCATTGGACATTTTTTGCATTTCATCCAGAACTACCAATTTATATCTTCCTAGATATGATTTTAGCCGGTTTACTTCGGGAATTTCAAGATTTTGCCTCACATTGAGCAATTCACAATCAAAATAATTGGCTTCTTCGCCGTATTTTTCGATTATTTGCTTAGCTAGGGTCGTTTTTCCCACTTGCCTAGCGCCGTAAATAATGATAGCTTTGCCCTTAAAAAGCTCGGTTTCTATTTGTTTTTGGGCTATTCTTGAGATTATTTGCATAATTTTGCCTAAATTTGTTATTCTACTTACAATTTTAGGCTAAATTTTGATATTTGTCAAGCACCGTCCAAGTTTCCTAATTTCCTAAAGCGAAGCTTTAGGATGAATAATTTATAAAATTAGTATAAATTATGCGATTGCATTCTCAATTTTAAGCTGAATTTTGATATTTATTAAGCAACTGCGATTGAAGCCTACAACTAAAACCATCCGAATTCGTTTCGAAAATTAGGATTGATGAAGTGTTGGATTTGGAAAGATAATTTTTTTATAAATGCAAATCTTTATCCATAAAGCAAACTTTCGGTTGTTTTTTTTCAAAATCCCATGTATGAAGAGAACCACCTAGACATTCATTCCAATGATCACACTTTTGACATTTTTCACAAGCACTGCGATTTTTGTCTCTAAAAAATTCAAACTTATTATTCCAAATATCCGAAAAAGAATCTTTTTTGATATTGCCTTGGATAAGATTATTTTGCCTTGGAACATTTGGACAAACAAAAATATCTCCATTATGCAAAATACTTCCAATATTGATTCCTGTTCCGCAATAAAATAAATTATTTCTCACCTCTTCTTCAAATTCATCTCCCAAAAAATAAGCACAGCCAAAAGTAACTCTCATTTTTGATCTTGTCTTTCTTTTATTTTTTATAAATCGCAAAAGTTTTTCAAGTTGTTTTTTTTCAAGAAGAATATCGTCATTGCAAATAGTTCTTCCAATTGGATCCACATTTAAAAGACGCCAGTCACTAATACCTAGAGTAGAAAAATATTCATACATTTCATCTAAACTATCAATATTCTTACTATGAATAGTTGTTGTGATTCTAAGTGAATTTAAGAAATCAGCTTTTGCAAAAAGCTTAACGGCATTGATTGCTTTGTTATGAGCACCTTTCATGTTGCGAAATTCATCATGAATTTCTCCAATACCATCGATACTTATATCAACTGTCATCATTTTAGCCTCTCTGGCTTTTTCAACAACTTCTTGATTGATAAAAAATCCATTGGAAACCATCCCCCATTGAAATCCAAAAGAACTCGCATATTTCATAACTTCAAAAAGATCTTTTCGCAAAAGAGGTTCGCCTCCTGTGATTGCGATTGTAATCTTTTTGGCATCAAAATTTTTGGCAACATCTAAAAAAGTTTTCTTAATTTCTTCCGTGCTGACAACTTCTACAAAAACATTTTCTTCGGCACGACTTCCACAGTGTTTGCATTTAAAATTGCAATTCAAAGTGCATTCCCAAAAAAGATATTGGAGTTCATGTTTTTCGCGAAGGTACTCGCGATGTGTCAACCATAGACTTTGTCGTCCTAGTTTAAGAATCTTTTTCAACATTTTTTCTTTTTTTCCATCTAATAAAAACAATTATCCCCACTGTCAATGTTACAAAAAATGTAATTAGAAGAGCAAGCCAACTAAATATATTAAATAGTATCGCATTTGGACTTCCATACATAGGTATATTATGTCCGCTAGGAACTGTAAGCTGAGCAAGAGCATTAATTTTTCCAAAAACAAATGCAGAAAGTATTCCCAAAAAATACATTGATATTTTTTTAATTTTTTTCATAGTTATGTTTATTAAAATTAAATTATACAGATTTATAATTGTTGCAATTATTTCTTAAACTCGGGGACTCATAATTTTACATTTTGAATATTTTCTGTCGCAGCCAAACTCTTATTCAAATATAAAAAGTGTCCCCTCAAAACTTTCCTATTAGTATCATATTCCATAGGAAAATAATTTATATCTATTTTAGGATCTTCAAGCTTATTATCTGAACCAATAAGTCCAGTTATTAATATTTTAGAATCATCCAAGGCAACATCATAATAGGGAATTTCAATTAATGGCCATTTCCCTTTAAGTTGAGGGTCTTCTTCTACACCTTTTACACTATGCAATAATGGAGAAGGAATACTTTCTTCTGAAGCAATTATATCTGGCCCAAAAACTTTATCCATTTCTATTGAAATCGGCAAACTAATATAGAAACTTTTTTTACTTATAGGAAGAAAACTAGGAAAGCAACCAACTTTAATATTAATATCTTCCTTTAATTTTGGCATTCTAATAGAAAATCCGTATAGTGGATTACTCTTATCGGAAATAGCAAAAGTCCCGCCTTCCTTTGATACATTAAATATAACAGGTCCAGCTTCTCGGCATTTTTCAATATCATCCAATATTTTAATATAATTTTTGTAAATAGAAATAGCACCATATAAAGAATCTTTTGCATTTAACATCCATTTTGCGCCTCTTTTTTCAAGAGTATAACGCATTCCTACACCTGTTGTAGCCATGCTATCCTTAAAACCGTAGTCTATGGAAATGTCATATGCGGCCTTTTCATTTGTTTTTTCTATTTCTTTTGTTTCAATATTTTTAATAATTACTTTTTCATTAAAACCTCTTATTTTTTTATCAAAATTCATCGAGTCCTTAAATGACATATTCAATTCTCGTTGGAGAGTTTTTTCACAATCCGAATCGCAATATATATGATTAATCTCATATTCATAATCATTATCAAGCAAGCTTGTTTCAGCAAGTTTTTTAGCCACCTGAGCTGGCTCCTCCCATATTGCTTTATCCATAACAATATTCGGTTGTACTACAGATGCAACTTTTTTAGCTTGAGAATTAAAATTAAAAGAAAGAATAACTAAAAGAATCGTAATCGTACCAGTTATAATAACAATTCCAATTTTTATTTTTTTATTCATTAAATTTTTTATCAGAAGAAACCACTGAAAAATTAAAATTTTTGAGAAATTCTTGTTTGAGAATCCGAATTTCCTCCAAAAATTTCCTTTGGTAGCCTTTGATTGAGGGAAATTTTTGGCAAGGAAATTCAGGGTCCGAGTTTAATTTCGAAAAAA
>Ga0210051_1006786_pt1 | contig 10748 bp, 4 predicted proteins | sample CryGey092014_all_FD_185464 | JGI IMG/M metagenome (GOLD analysis project Ga0210051, IMG submission 185464) | Groundwater microbial communities from aquifer - Crystal Geyser CG23_combo_of_CG06-09_8/20/14_all (SPAdes) (version 2) | ecosystem: Environmental > Aquatic > Deep subsurface > Groundwater ...
TCGGTGGTGGTTTGGCCGGCGGCAAGATCAGAGGTGTAAATTAGTCTAGTTCCGGAAAGAGTAAGGGTGGAATCAGAATCCAGCGAGAAAGCTCCTGATAGATCAATATCAAAAGCAGTGCCGGTAAGCTGTAAGCGGTCGTCGGTAGTTTCATCATAATAAAGATGAAAGTCTTGATCGGCTCCAAAATATACTCCCGCGTCATCACCAAGATACAAGGCGTTCCACTCTGCCGTGGCAGAACCAAGATTGAATGTATCAGCAGTTCCGGGCAAGATGTCACCGGTAGCGGTAATGGCACCGATGTAAGTATTGTGGGCGATAATTCCATTAGCGACAAAGTTGTGGGTTCCTTCGACCTCAATATCATAGACCTGCTCATAGCCAACCGGCTCGATCGATTTTATCTTCTGCCACTCGGAAGTTGCCGTCTCTTGACAAGAACTGGCGGCATAAGTATAATCCTTGCTACTATGAACAAAGTCCTTAATCCCCCCAAAGGAATCACTATCAAGCCCGAAGTCCGCTTCGGCCAGCCCACAGTAGCCGGAACGAGGGTCACTGTCGCCGATGTTCTGGGTCTGGTCGAGGCTGGTTATCGAGTTGACGAAGTCCCCACTCAATATCCGGTCGTCTCCCTCAAAGCCGCTCGCCAAGCTCTCCGTTATGCCGCTGGTATTTTGGGTAAAGAAGAAATCTTGGCTATTTCCACCTGAATAATGTACAAAATCCTCGCCGATGAGTGCATCCACTCGGATTTGATCACCGTCTTGCAAAAGATCGGCTGTGATGTTCTGATTGCCTCCAAAATTGGTTTGTCCGGCGCTTCCGACGAGACGGTTTTCCAAGCCGCGGTTAAGGAAAAGAGAATCCTCCTGACCTTCGATCGGGGCTTCGGTGATATTTTTCGCTTCGATATTGGAAACAGTTTCGGCGTCGTCATTATCTTGATTAACCAAATGACTAGAGAAGAAACTGTCGATTTGCCTACTGCCTTCTTCCGCTTCCAAAAAGGAAAGGCTTTGGCCGGAAAGTTGGTTATCATCGGTAAAAGAAGAATTAGAATTTCGGAGAGGTGAGCCGGCGACCGCAATCTCATCTCCCAACCTTAGGTAGATAACCTTCGTCCACTTCCCGCTTCCTACTTCCTGCTTCTTCAAATAAGGGTGATTCCCGGTTGTCCTAATCGTCCTCCCATCTTCAGTTGTAAGTTTAAAGACCGGTTTCACTCCCATATCCAAGAGCCCTTTAATCTGGTGGGGTTCGATCTGCCCAGTTTCTTCGTTAAGCGAAAGAACAAAATCTCCTGCCTGAACATCTTTTATTTGTTTGAAAATTAAATCATTTTCCGCTACTGTAGATAACAGTGTATCGCCAGTGACACACTGTCCATCAACTTCAATATTCCCTTGGACATAAAGATCTTCATTAGCAGAAGCATTTCCAAAAGCGGGAGTGTCGCTGGCCACATACAAATCCCCCCCCACTATATGTAATTTGGAATCAGGTAAAGTAGTTCCAATCCCCACATTGCTGGCAAAATAGGCAGTCGAGCCGACGCCAAATGCGCCAGAAGTATAGAGGACGTAATTGGGTGAAGTTGCCCCAACTCCTAAAGTGGTAAAAAGTCCTGAGCCGTTGACTTCTAATTTATAACCAGGAGCGGAGGTTCCAATGCCGACATTTGAATCCAATAAACTTAAAATGTCCGTTGAAGCATCGGTAAATAAAATTCTTCCGGCGCCGGCGCCAAGCCCAATCCAAGTATTATCTGGCATCAAGATGTTTCCAGTGGGGGAAATTGAGCCTACCGTAAGCGTTCCTCCGACCGTCAAGTTGTTAGTCACCGTGGCGTTGTCAAAAGAGCCAGTTCCACCGACATCTAGGTTACCAGTGAAATTACTATCTCCGCCGACATTTAGATCGTTGGAAATAATGGTGTTAACCGCGTAAATATTTGCCCATTGGTTGGTGAGAGAACCAAAATCATAAGTGTTATTAACATTTGGGATAAGGTCGCCCGCAATGTAAGAAAGAACTGTTAGCAGATCAGAGGTTGAATCACCAATGGCGACATTATTGTTGAATGTCGCCGTATCGTTAAAAGTTGAAGTATTGTTAAAGATAGTTGCCCCAGAATAGGTGTTGGCGCCGGAAGTGGTCACACCGCCTAAAATTGTTTGATTACCAGCAATGGTCACATCAGAAAAGAAATGGGCGGCTCCCCCAACCTCCATAATTCCGGAAACGCCAAAAGAATCGTCCACATAAACCTGACCGGAATTATAGGGACCGGTATTGCGCATTGCCATTTGAATATCAAGGAAGGCGTCGTATTGATCGGATTTGATTGTTAGATCATCTCTTGGGAAAATCGATGCCGTCCTAAGGTCGCCAGAAAGTTCAAGGCTGCCATGACCATCAAGATTAATTCCGCCGGCAAAAACCCGATTCCAATAATTTACGGAAGTGCCAAGATCAGCCATACCGGGAGCAACAGGATATAACACGCTGTATTGTAGCTGCGAGGCTGTGCCTCGCCAATTGGTATTAATTGAATTGGCGGCATTAGATGCCGCAGCTACGGAATCCTCTCCTGTTGATATCCCTATGGTTCCTTCAGATCCCAAAGTGTTATTGTTTGGATTTTTACCGGCGGTTTCCTCAACCACCGTCTTATCTCCAAGTGTTGATGGTTGATCAAAAGTGGCAATCGTAGATGGTTTGAGATAGTTGATGAGGCTTAAGACAATTAAAAACATGGAACAAACAAGGGTGGTAACGGCAAGCAAAGAAAAACTAGATAACGGAGAAGAATTAACCACGCTCAGCGAGGAAGATACAGAAGGATCAGAGAAAGAATTGGCGACACGAAGTGTCGCAGCTACAGGAGAAACGTCATCAAAAAAACTTGGAATAAATGTTGGCGGGATTTTTCTCTCTCCCAACTTTGCCTTAATTTCCTCGGCCGAGAGCTTTTCTTCTTTCTGAAGCCGCATTATTTCCACTAATTTATCAACTACCCAATCTGGGTAATGACCGGAAACGGTGCCCGCGGAATCCTTCTTGCGAATCATGTGGGGTAAAAGTCCAATTTTGGTGTAGTATCGAAGACGATTGTAGGGGTCGCCAAAACCGAAATAAACGCCCATTTCTTTGGCTTTTTTTACAACTTCTTCTATTGTAAGCAGGTTTTCTTGACTATTTGGCAGGACCATAGGGCTGGAATTACGTCTAAAAATCTCCTTTTTCTCGTAACAGGAATAGTATCCGAAAACCTCAAACAAATGTCAAGAGGGAGTTCTGGAAAACTAGCTCAAAGCGCAAAACTCAAAACTCAAAACCACAACTTAAAACTTAAAAACTAATTTAAGGTATTCAGTTAACTAGCTTTGAGCTGTGGTTTTGACATTTGAGCTTTGAGTTTTGAGTTACAACAGAATTTGTGGTAAGATAACCAATGTCCAGTTCAAAAACGGACAATTATGGTAGTCAAACCAGTTCAGATCGACTTGCCGGGATTCAAAAAAAGAACAAAGTTTCACTTACCGGTCATACCAGACTTCGTGCGGTTCATGTCTAGTTTTGTTAAGTACTTTTCGATCAAAGCCCAAAAAACCCTCCTCTTACCAATCAAAACCGCCACCATCGCCCTCAAAGCTTCTGAAAATGCAAAGTTCTATGTCACCCGAAAACTTATCTGGGGTCGGGGCAGACTCTCAAGACCAATCTCCCATGTTACGATTATTGGACTGACATCTTGGGTCTTTCTAACCGGAGGAATTCTTTCTGGCACTCCTGTTGTGAGAAGCGCTATGGATAATGGTGATATTTTGTCATCTAACGACATGGTTGTTCAGCCAAATTACAAAACTGATATTGTTCCTTCGGTAAGCGCTAGTTCCGATCCAATAAAGTATGTCGTAAAAGATGGAGACACCCTATCTTCTATCGGAAGCGCCTTTGGGGTTAGTTTAGATACCATTAGATACGCTAATAATATTTCGGAAACAGATGTTTTAACCGTGGGGAAGGAACTTACAATTCTGCCCGTAGATGGCATAAAAGTTAAGGTAGAAGAGGGTAACTCGGTTGAAGGGCTTGCCAAAAAATATGCCGCCTCTGCTCAGGCAATTGTTGATTTTAACTATTTAGATGAACCGTACACTTTAAAGGAAGGTCAAGAAGTGATTATTCCTGGTGGCAAAATGCCTGCGCCAGTTCCTGTAGTCACCCCCGAACCCGACAACGGCTATTCCATTCCCTATGCCTATGGTTACCAAGCCCAAACCCAGCCCAATCCAGCGGGAACGGGACAATTTAGATGGCCAACCGACACCTATACCGTCACCCAATACTTTAGTTATTATCACCCAGCCATTGATATTGCCCCCTACTCCACTCTTTACGCGGCGGATGCGGGAACTGTTGTTAGAGCCGGTTGGTGGCCAAACGGATACGGCAACGCCGTACAAATTGATCACGGAAATGGGTATACGACCACGTACGCTCATATGAGCCAAATTGATGTTTCGGTTGGACAACAAATGCAAAAAGGCCAGCAAATTGGGTTAATGGGAAACACGGGAAGAAGTTTTGGCACTCATGTCCACTTTGTGATCCAGTATTTTGGGCAGTATGTGAATCCGCTTTCGTTCTTTTAAACCCTCAATACCGCTTGGGCGGCGGCGAGTCGCGCAACAGGAACCCGGTAAGGAGAGCAAGAAACATAATTAAGTCCAATTTTGTGACAGAATTCCACTGTCTTTGGATCGCCTCCGTGTTCCCCGCAAATGCCAATGTTTAGTTTAGAATTCGCCTTTCGCCCCTCATCAATTGCCATTTTCATTAAAAGCCCAACTCCTTCTTGATCCACACTTTGGAAGGGATCTTCTGGAAGAATTTTTTGGTCTAAATAAACCTTTGTGAATTTGCCAGAATCGTCTCTTGAGAATCCAAAAGTCATTTGGGTCAGATCATTGGTGCCAAAGGAGAAGAATTCTGCTTCTTTGGCAATTTCCCCTGCAGTTAGGGCGGCCCTTGGGATCTCAATCATGGTTCCCATTTCGTATTTTATTTCCATGTTATATTCTTCCATGGTTTTTTTGATAACCTTCTCAAGTCTTTCTTTAAGAAATTTATACTCATTAACATGCCCGACTAACGGGATCATAATCTCAGGAACAATAGCTGTATCTTCCCGTCTGTTCCCGCCCCCTCCCGTTTTTCCTGTGTCCTTAGTTAACTCACAAGCGGCGGCAATAATTGCCTTGACTTGCATCTCGTATATTTCTGGAAATGTAATGCCTAAACGACAACCACGATGACCCATCATCGGGTTAAATTCGTACAACTGCTCTGCTTTCGCCTTCGCTTTTTCGGTGCTTATTCCCATCTCTTTGGCTAGGGCTTCAAAATCCTTCTCTTCCTTGGGCAAAAACTCGTGCAAAGGGGGGTCTAACAGTCTAATTTTTACTGGCAGTCCCTGCATGATCTTAAACAACTGCACAAAGTCATTTTTCTGCATCGGAAATATCTTTTCCAAAGCAATCAATCGTTGTTCGAGAGTGTCAGAAAGGATCATTTGGCGAACGGCAAAGATTCGATCTTCTTCAAAGAACATATGCTCGGTTCTACATAATCCAATACCTTCCGCCCCAAGATCTCTTGCCGTTTGGGCGTCTTTTGGTGTGTCTGCGTTAGTTCTAACCCCAAGTTTCCGGAATTTATCAGCCCAGCTCATTAGAGTGCCAAAGTCGCCCGAAAGGTCCGGTTTGACGGTGGGGACTTGACCCAGAAAAACTTCTCCGGTGGAGCCGTCCAGTGTAATCATATCGCCTCTTGAGATTTTGACATCGCCGGCGCTAAAAAAGCCATCTTTTTCGGAAACGGCAATCGTGTCACAGCCGGCAATACAGCATTTACCCATTCCCCTAGCAACAACTGCCGCATGAGAAGTCATTCCTCCACGGGCAGTTAGAATTCCCTGAGCGGCATTCATTCCGGCCAAATCTTCGGGAGAGGTTTCGAGCCTTACAAGGACCACCTTTCGAGTTTCCTCCGCCGCGGCGACTGCCTCTTCCGCCGAAAAAACCACTTCTCCAAAAACCGCCCCCGGAGAAGCGGGAAGGCCTTTGGCAATTACTTTAAAATCGTTTCGTTCCTTAGGATCTAGGGTTGGGTGAAGAAGTTGATTAAGTTGATTCGGTTCCACTCTCATAATCGCTTCTTTTTCGGTGATTAACTTTTCGTCGACGAGATCAACCGCGATTTTGACCGCCGCGGCAGCCGTTCTCTTCCCGTTTCTGGTTTGGAGGATGTAAAGTTTGCCGTTTTCAATTGTAAATTCAATATCCTGCATATCTTTAAAATGCTTCTCCAGCCGATCAAATATTCCAATTAACTGCTTATAAGCTGCTTCGTTTTGTTCTTGAAGACTATCTAGATGAAATGGGGTGCGGATACCGGCAACCACATCTTCCCCCTGGGCATTGGTCAGATATTCTCCATAGGGTTTATTTTCGCCGGTGGCGGGATTTCTAGTAAAGCAAACACCGGTGCCGCAGTCATCGCCCATATTTCCAAAAACCATCGCTTGAACACTAACGGCAGTGCCAAAGATTTTTGTTTCGTCCACTTTATTTAATTTTCGGTAAGTAATCGCTCGTTGGTTACCCCAGCTCTTAAAAACCGCTTCAATCGCTGACCAAAGTTGTTCGATAGCACTTTCAGGGAAAGGTCTGCCAAGGGTGGTCTGGTAAAGGGATTTATAACCAGCAACAATCTTTTTTAAATCGGCGGCGGAAAGTTCTGTATCCAGTTTGACTCCTTTTTCTTTTTTAAGGCTCTCCAAAACATATTCAAACTTTTCGTGTTCAATCCCGGAAACGACATTGCCAAACATTTGGATAAGTCTTCGGTAAGCATCCCAGGCAAATCTTTCGTTACCAGTTTTTTTGGAAAGCCCGGCCACTGTTTTTTCCGTCAGTCCCAAATTTAAAATGGTATCCATCATCCCAGGCATTGAGATGGCCGCCCCGCTTCTTACCGAAACTAAAAGGGGATCGGTTTCATCACCAAATTTTCGACCGGTCTCGGCTTCAACTTTTAATAGTGATTTTTCTACTCCTTCTTTTAAGCCTTCGGGGTATTTTTGATGATCAAAGAAATATTTGCAAACCTCTGTAGTAATAATAAATCCGGGGGGAACGGGAATTCCTAAGTTTGTCATCTCGGATAATCCGGCCCCCTTGCCACCAAGAATTGACTTCATTTCGACGGATCCTTCCGCTTTCCCGCCACCGAAAGTATATATGAGTTTGGATAAAGGTTTATTCATAAAGCGGGAGGATAATACTAATTATGATGTTTTTGGTCAAGGGGGAACAGCGGCCGGCGTAAAGCCAGCCGTTACAAATCTGAACACAGCCCAAATACACACAATACCTGTAACGGTGGCATTTATTGCCACCGCTAATCTCACATGTCGTAAAATGTTAGATGGCTAGGGAAAAGGTTTAAAACTTCACATCGCCTCATGAAGGGTATCTAGAAATTCTTCATTATCTTTCGTTTTTGCTAACCGAGAAAGAACCACCTCCGTCGCTTCTTTCTCCTGAAGCAGATCTGCCATTCTTCTTAATTTGATAATCTTGTCATACTTTGCCTTATCAAACAACAGTTCTTCATGACGAGTGTGCGACTTCAAAATGTCGATGGCCGGGAAAATTCTTCGCTCAGCCAATCTTCGGTCAAGATGAAGTTCCATATTACCGGTTCCTTTAAACTCTTCGTAAATTAAATCGTCCATCCGAGAACCGGTATCAACCAGAGCGGTTGCGATGATTGTCAGAGAGCCCGCATCTTCGAAATTTCTCGCGGCGCCGAAAAAGTGTTTCGGGGGGTAAATGGCCACTGGATCAAAGCCTCCGGAGAGGGTTCTACCAGAGGGAGGCACGACCATATTGTAAGCTCTAGCCAAGCGAGTGATAGAATCTAGCAATATAACTACGTCTCTGCCAGCTTCTGCTAATCTTTTCGCCTTCTCAAGGCAAAGTTCCGCCACCCGGGTATGGTCTTCCGCCGGCTCATCAAAGTTAGAAGAATGAACTTCTCCATTAACGGAGCGCTTCATATCGGTAACCTCTTCTGGGCGCTCTCCGATTAGAGCAACCATCAAAACCACGTCTTTATGATTGGCGGCAATCCCGTTAGCGATGTCCTTAAGAAGCCAGGTTTTACCGGCATAAGGAGGAGAAACAATCATCCCCCGCTGTCCTTTCCCAATCGGGCAAAACATATCGATAATTCGGGTAGTTAAAACATCTCCTTTTGTCTCGACATCAAGGTGCTTATCTGGAAATACCGGGGTCAATTTTTCAAATAAAGGGCGTCTACGGGCTGTTTCTGGGTCCTGTCCGGCCACTTTCTCGACTTTAAGAAGGGACAAATAGCGCTCCCCTTCTTTTGGCGGGCGGGCTTCCCCATCAATTAAATCCCCCATCCGGAGGTCAAATCGACGAATTTGGGAAATAGAAATGTAAACGTCAACTGGGAGGTTCTTCTTGGCTAACTTCTCCTTGGCCGCATCCTCCTGACGCAAGATTCCGTATTCAGAGAAAAGCTCTAGAACTCCAGATACAGAAAAGGTGTGGCTAAGCAAAGATTCACTCCCCAAAGAGGAGGTTTGATTAGTATTTTCTGACGGGCTAAGAGATTGGGACATTGAAATTTAATCAGGAAATTACAACAGAAAACAGCCGTGGAGATGATACAGGGCTATTATCCACACTAGGAGTATAACTTGTCAAGAGGCAAAATTCACCTCAAGTCTAGGGAGACGACCACTGCCCCCAGTCGCCTCCCCAGATCTGAGGTGGAGGCGGGAGCCTGCCCTTCTCCCACCTCCACCTCAGCCCTGAACCACGTGGGGTTCAGGGCTAGCCCTCCTTTTTTAGATCAAGGAGTTAGATTTCTTTCTCAAGATCAGACCGGCAATACTTAACCCAAAGCTAGTGACAACGCTAATTATACCCACATCCGCACCCGCTTCAGGAAGCTTGGTCGGTTCACCCAATACACTGCCTTTACTACCCCCAGCAATCCAAACAGAGGCTAAATCTCGTCCCTTTTCGTCATCCCCTGTCATAACTTTAGCCACATTTTCTTGCTTTCTTTCACCAGAGGGGGCGTCCTTAACAATCGCCTCAAACTCATAGGTCTTAGATTGCTTAGGCTCAAGTCTTCCAACCATCGTGACAACAGTAACGTTATCATTTACCTGAATATATTCAGGAAGAGTGTCTACGATTTTCACATTATCGACACCCTCGTCACCATTATTCGTAACGATGATTTGGTAGAAAACTTTCTCCCCAGCGGTGAACACATGTCCGTGTGCACCTTTATCGATGGAGTCTAACCAATCTCCGTTCTCCTTCTTTACCTTTTTGTCAATCGACAAAGAGGTTTCAGAAGGAACGTTGACCGTAGTTCTCGCAAGACAATAGTCCTCATTAGGAAGCTCGTTAGACTTAAAGAACATTGTCATTTTGATTTCTCCACCCTTTGGCGCGTCACTATTAACCGTCATATCAAAATAGATGGTGGCAGTAGCACCAACTAAGAGTTGACCGGCGTTAAGATCGCTGTTCCTCCAATCATCATTTACCGGATAGGTAATGTCATCTTTGACAAGACTGGTAGAACCATTCTTGTAAGTCGCGTAGTTTGGCAAGTAAACGTATACCAAGACATCGTTCAACATAACATCCCCCGTATTTTTGATCTGGGCGGTGTAGTGAAGAGTATCTCCACGATTAGCGGTTGTTTTATCCACTTGAATTCCGTACTGCATTAAAGGATTAGCAACAACGGTTACGTTAACTCCCTTTTCTGTCCAGTCAGAAAGCTCGTTGCACTTAAAGAAAGCTCGGTCGCTTAAGATATATCCACCAGGAGCGTCATTCTTAACGCTTACAGAAAACGTAACGGAAACCTCCTGATCCGGCGTTAAAGTACCAACATTAAGGCCATCAGCCCCATTGCCAACCCAAGCATCAGTCACCGTCTTTGTGACAGCGCCTTTACTAACGACAGAGGATCCAACAACATAAGTAACGTTGTCAGGAAGATAGTTCGCGAAGAAAAAATCATGAAGATCAGAAGACCCCGTGTTCTTGGCCGTAATTGTGTAAGTGACGTTCTCACCTTGATTTACGGTCGCCTTATCGGCAGTGACAGAAGAATCGTAAGAATTAGCGGAAGCGCTAACCTTACCTCCTAAATTAAGAAACGAAAACAAAGGAGCGATTATAACTCCCACTAAAGCAACATATGAAGCAAACTTAATTTTATTTTTTGTCATAGGCATAGATACTACGAAACTAAAAAAACTTAAATCCGCTCTGCCAAAACAATAATTCTTTTATCGTATTTGTGAAGGTCTGGATTCCAAACCCCACCGCAAGTAATCAAAGTAAGAGTGTCCTTTTCGTAATCCTTAAATATCGATTTAAGAGCAGTAGAGTCACTCTCCAAGACTTCTTTCTTCTCCGTCACTTTGTAACTAACGGAGATTTCGTTAGCAGTCACCTCTATTATATCGCTGTCAGTGATATTTTTCAATTGATAAAATACCGCTGGGCTGCCGTCTGTATTATCGTAATGTCCCACCAAAATCAAGTTATTACGATAATAATCAAAATAACCGACCTTTGAAAAATCTATCGGAGCACTCAATTCCCCAC
>Ga0210051_1006787_pt1 | contig 10746 bp, 9 predicted proteins | sample CryGey092014_all_FD_185464 | JGI IMG/M metagenome (GOLD analysis project Ga0210051, IMG submission 185464) | Groundwater microbial communities from aquifer - Crystal Geyser CG23_combo_of_CG06-09_8/20/14_all (SPAdes) (version 2) | ecosystem: Environmental > Aquatic > Deep subsurface > Groundwater ...
TTGTTATTTTTTCCTGTTGTTCGGCGATTTCTTTTTTCTGAATAGCTATTTCTTTCTTTTGTTTTTCTATTTCAACATTTTGTGCTTCAACAATTTCCTTTTCTTTTTGAAGTTGAACATCTGTTTGTTTATATAGCAATTCCCAGTCGGCTTGTGTTTTAACTGCACCAGCAACAAATAATTCATTTAAAATAAAACCTTCTTCTTTTAATTTAGGCTCATTTAGCTCATATCTTCTAATGTTTTTAACAATAATATAATTTATCATTGACTTATGAAAAGGATAATTCTCGGTAATAAGCAAAGTGTGTTTGCCTGAAATCTTTTTTAAAATTTTATCAATATCAAAACCGTTATTATTATTTGCGAAAATTGTTACACAATTATTTATTTCTTCAATTGATGAAAATCTAATAATCTGAATTGGTTTATTATGCAATAATTTTTGGGTTTCGGTTAATTTTTTTAATTCTAATTCAAGTGAATTGTTAGAATCTAAAACAGCAATTTTAAATGTATCAATTTCTTTATCGTTAGGCCATGTTACGTATTTTGAAATTGCAAAAATTGCTTCTGCTCTTTTTTTATCGTCAAAACTTTGTTGCGATTTTGAAAAAAAGCCAGTAATTATTAATGATATAATAAGGATTAATTTCAAGGTATTAAAAATTTTTATTTACGAAATTAATGATTTTTTTTATTTTTTAATAAATTTTTAATTCTTATTCTTTATTCTGACTTTTAATAATCTTACCATCTTGGTCCCATTCGGTATAATTTATAATTTCTCCTTTTCTATAATAACTTTCAAACTTCTTTTTTCCGTTTCTGAACCAACCTTCAAATTTGCCATTTTCTATTCCGGATTCGTATCTGTGTATCGACATTTTTTGCCCATTTTCAAAGTACCATATCTCAACACTATCTTTTAGCCCATAGTTATAATAACGTTCAGTAGTAATTAAACCCATTTCACTGTAATATTCCCATTTCCCATTTTCTTTCCCATTTATTATGTTGCCCTCTCTTTCTTTAATCCCCGATTCTGACCAATAAGTCCAATGTCCGTTACTAATGCCATCTTTATAATAGCCAATTGCTTTTTTAAAACCGCTTTTGTAATACCAAGTCCATTTTCCATTTTCTAAACCATTAAAATATTCGCCATCACCAGCAAAGTTACCAGATTTATCATAAAATAATGCTTTACCATTTTCAATTCCATCAACAACAGTTTTTTTGTATTCAATTTTGCCGTCAGAATTTTTACAAAACATGATTCCCGTAAATGGCTCTTTTGTTTTTTTTGAACAAATTAAATAATCATCTTTTTCAAAAAGATTTGAAATATCTACTTCTTGGGCAAATGCCGAATAATTAACAATTAATATTGTTGTTATAAATATAATATATTTATTTGCTTTCATTATAAAACTTACAATATTTACTAATTCCACATTCTTCACAAAGTGGTTTCCTGGCTTTACAAACATATCTACCATGTAATATTAACCAGTGATGTGCATTAGCTATAACTTTAGCAGGAAAATATCTTGTTAATTGTTTTTCTGTTTCTAAAGGATTTTTTGCATTTGTACTCAATCCTATTCTTGCTGCAACGCGAAAAACATGAGTGTCAACGGCAAGAACAGGTTTGTTATATATTACTGATGCAACAACATTTGCAGTTTTTCTGCCTACTCCTGGTAATTTTTGAAGCTCATCAATATCGTTAGGTAAAATACCTTTATAATCTTTTTGTAACATTTTTGACATCTCTAAGATGTTGTGAGATTTGTTATTTGCAAAAGAACAGCTTTTAATTAATTCAAATATCTCATTTTCATTAGCTTTTGCCATATCATCAAAGTTGGGATATTTTTTAAAAAGCTCTGGAGTTACCATATTTACACGTTTATCGGTACATTGTGCCGATAAAATTACTGCAACCAAAAGCTGAAATGGGTTTGAGTAATGCAATTCGGTTTTTGGGTTAGGCATTGATTGTGAGAAATATGCAATAATTATTTTAAAAAGTTCTTTTTTGCTCATATTAAAATTTTGATATGTGAAGATAATAATTTTTGTTAAAGCAAAAATATTGTATTTATCTTTGAAAAAAAAAATGTACGGACTAATTGGAAAAAAGTTGGGGCATTCTTTTTCTGAAAAAATATTTAAAGAAAAATTTGCTGAAAAATTTCAATTTAAACTAATTGAATTAGAAAGCATTGACAAACTTAAGGATTTTATTACTAATCATCCAACATTAAAGGGCTTTAGTGTTACTATTCCATATAAAAAAGAAATTATATCTTATATTAATATTTTAGATGATGTTTCAAAAAGAGTTAAAGCTGTTAATACTGTATTAATTAAAAGAACGAATAATTCTGTTTTATTATATGGCTACAATACAGATGCTTATGGTTTTACTAAAGCTTATAAAAAATTATTTCCAACAAATTGTAAAAATGCCTTAATTATAGGGACTGGTGGTGCTGCTAACGCTGTTAAATATGCTTTAAATATTCAGGGAATTAATGTAATTATGGTTTCCCGTAAAAAAAAAAATGATGATATAATTTTATTTTCTGAATTATCAGACAATATTATAACAAATAATAAAATAATTATAAACGCTACTCCGCTAGGCATGTTTCCAAATGTTAATTTGTTTCCTGATATAAATTATAAAGCTATTACAAACCAACATCTAACTATTGATTTAACATATAATCCGGTAGAAACTATGTTTATGAAAAAAGCAAAAGAATACGGAGCGAAAACAATTAATGGTTATAATATGTTGCAACAACAGGCAGAAAAAGCTTGGAAGATATATGGTTTAACTTAATATCTCACATTATGCAGAATGTCCCGTTTGGGACAAAATATTTATAGAAAAAATGAACAATATACCAACAACGTCCCGTTAGGGACGTAATATTTGAAGAAAAACAATGATTAGGTTTTTAGTTTCAGGTTTTTGGTTCCGAAGTTTCGGAACGGTTTTTTGGTTTTTAACAACCTCAAACCATAAACCTCAAACCATAAACCTCAAACCATAAACCTCAAACCATAAACCTCAAACCATAAACCTCAAACCATAAACCTCAAACCATAAACTATAAACCTCAAACCATTTCAAGTTTTATGATATCGTCCCGGAGTTTACACTGACGGAGTAAGTGGGACTTATAGCCACATGGTATATTGTATTCTATAAATATCAAGTCCCTAACGGAACTGCGTCATTATGTAATATCAGTTATTAACATCAATAAGCATTTTAGCCATAAAATTTGCGTAACGTGAGTTAATATTTATTTTTTCAAAAATTGTTTTATAACATTTCGGAATATATTTATTATTATTAATATTGTAAAATTATTAAATTGAATTTTTTCAATGATGAATGATACCATGATTAGAAATACACCCATAGATAAAGAAGTAGTTAACAGCGTTGTAAAAGCAAGTGGAATTAAAGACGTAAGCATTTCTACAATAAGAGAAATTGTAAAAATGGTTAATGAAATTGAAATAATTACCGGCGAAAAGTTTATTCGTATGGAAATGGGAGTACCCGGAATAGCACCTCCTCAAATTGGAGTTGAAGCCGAAATTGCTGCATTAAGACGTGGTGTAGCTTCAATATACCCCATGATTGATGGGGTTATAGATTTAAAAAATGAATTTTCACGATTTTTAAAACTTTTTATAAATATTGATGTTAGCCCTGAACATTGTGTGCCTACCGTTGGTGCTATGCAAGGCTCGTTTGCCTCATTTATGCTTATAAGCAAATTTATTAAAAAACAAAATACAACATTATTTATTGACCCCGGATTTCCAGTTCAAAAACAACAACATCATGCTCTCGGTATCCATTACGAATCGTTTGATATTTATGATTTCAGGGGTGATAAATTAAAAGATAAAATTGAAAGTTATTTAGTTAAAGGCAATATTTCATCAATAATATATTCAAATCCAAATAATCCTTCATGGATTTGTTTTACCGAAAAAGAATTGAAAATTATTGGCGAATTAGCAGTTAAGTATAATGTTATTGTAATTGAAGATTTAGCATACATTGCAATGGATTTTCGTCAGGATTTTTCAAAACCCGGGCAACCCCCATATCAACCTTCAGTTTCAAAATACATGAATAATTACATTTTGTTAATTTCTAGTTCTAAAGCTTTTAGCTATGCCGGGCAACGAATTGGAATGATGGCAATTTCAAATACATTGTTTTATAAAGAAAGTATAGATTTATTTGAATATTTTAGAACAAACAAATTCGGTTATGCTATGATATATAGGGTATTATATTCACTTTCGTCGGGAACTTCACATTCAGCTCAATATGCTTTTGCTGCAATGCTAAAAGCTGCTAACGAAGGGAAATTTGATTTTGTTAAAGAAGTTAAAGAATACGGCAAAAGAGCTAAAATAATGAAAAAAATGTTTTCAGAAAATGGATTTTCAATTGTTTATAGTAAAGATGATAATGTTCCTATTGCCGATGGTTTTTATTTTACTTTTTCTTATCATGGGTTCGATAGCAGTAAACTTATGGTAGAGTTAATGTATTACGGAATTAGTGCAATTTCTTTAGCTATTACCGGAAGTACACATATAGAGGGTTTAAGGGCTTGCGTTTCGCAAATAAGTATGGAGCAAATGCCTATTTTAGAAGAACGATTAAAACAGTTCTATAACGACCATCCTATTAATTGATTTAGGATTTACGAATTACGATTTAGGATTTACGAATTACGATTTAGGATTTACGAATTACGATAGTTCGACTTCGCTCACCATAGGTTTAGGATTTAAGAGTATCAGTTTATATTATTTTAAATTTTAATTTAATTTGTACTTTGAAAGGTCATAATTTGAGTTTTTATTTTTTTATGACCTCACCCCCGACCCCTCTCCAAAGGAGAGGGGAGTCAGAAAGGTAAAAACAAATTATTCCTTATTGCAGTATATTTACTGTTATTTGTTATTCTTTGCTTTCTTTTATTATTATGAATAAAAATAAGTGGCTTCCTATTACGAAAAAAGAATGTGAACAACTTGGTTGGAATGAGGTTGACGTTATAATTATTTCTGGCGATGCATACATTGACCACCCATCGTTTGGAACTGCTGTTATAGCTCGTATTCTTGAACGCGAAGGTTTAAAAGTAGCAATTATTCCACAGCCACAATGGAAAGACGATTTACGTGATTTTAAAAAATTCGGAAAACCTCGTTTATTTTTTGCAATTACAGCAGGAAATATGGATAGCATGGTAAATCATTATACTGCACACATACGAAAACGTTCAGATGATGCATATACTCCTGGTGGTATAGCAGGATTTCGTCCCGATTATGCAGTAACAGTTTATTCAAACATTGTTAAAACAATTTACCCCGATGTGCCTGTAATTATTGGCGGTATAGAAGCATCATTAAGAAGATTAGTACATTACGATTACTGGTCAAACTCAATAAAACCATCAATTTTAATAGACAGCAAAGCCGACCTTTTAGTTTATGGAATGGCAGAAAAACCAATGCTCGAAATTGCAAAAAAACTTATTGCAGGCGAAAGTTTCGATTCTTTAAAATCTATTTCACAAGTTGCTTATGTCGAAAACAAATTGCACAATATCGAAAATTCTAAAATAATTTCTTCTTACGAAAAATGTATTTCCAATAAAGATGCCTTTGGCGAAGCTTTCAAAGTTATTGAAATTGAAAGTAATAAATATTATGCAAGTACTATAATTCAACCACATAACAATAGTTTTGTAGTTGTAAATCCACCTTACTCACCTGTTTCAACAAAAGAGTTAGATAATTATTACTTTCTGCCATTTACACGCCTGCCTCACCCAAAATATAATAAAAGGGGAACAATTCCGGCTTTTGAAATGATAAAGTATTCTGTAACAATTCACCGAGGATGTTTTGGAGGTTGTTCTTTTTGCTCATTGGCAATACATCAGGGAAAATTTATTTCAAGCCGTTCCGAAGAATCAATAATAAATGAAGTTGAGAATATCGTTAAAGAACCCGATTTTAAAGGTCAGTTAAGCGATTTAGGCGGACCCTCAGCAAATATGTATAAACTCGCAGGCGATAATATGGATATTTGTAAAAAGTGCATTCGACCTTCATGTGTTTTTCCAAATATTTGTAACAATCTGAATATTAATCATTCAGCACTACTTAATTTATATCGAAAAGTCAGAAAAATAAAAGGAATAAAAAAAGCATCCATTGGAAGTGGTATTCGCTACGATTTTATTCTTGCTCAAAATTCAAAATTTAAAAAAGAAAATTTAGAATATTTAACCGAAGTAATTAAATACCATGTATCCGGCAGATTAAAAGTTGCTCCAGAACATTCTTCAGAACATGTATTAAAATTAATGCGAAAACCATCTTTTGATTTTTATATTGAAATGAAAAAATTCTTTGAAAAAATAAATGCAGAAAATAATCTTAATCAACAGCTTATTCCTTACTATATTTCGAGTCATCCTGGATGCACGGTTGACGAAATGGCAGAACTTGCTTTAGCAAACCGTCATACTTCTACAAAACCCGAACAGGTGCAGGATTTTACACCAACTCCAATGACATTGGCTTCGGTAATGTATTATACAGGAAAAGACCCCTATACAGGAAAAAAAGTTTTTGTTTCGCGAACTATAGACGAAAAAAGAATGCAGAAAAACTTTTTCTTTTATTACAAACAAGAGTATAGAAACGATTTAATAAAAGCATTAATGAAAACCGGCAGAAGGGATTTAATTGCTAAATTGGGGTTAAGAAAATAATAAAAAAGCCGAACAAATTGCGCGACTTTTTTTATAACGGTTTGGCGGTTGCTGTTCGGTGGCGATTTTTAGCACGAATGCTTCAACGAAGTTACAACCTTAAGTTATATTACTTTACATTCCAACGAGCCACTGTCCCACCACTGAAAGCAAACGCTTATTATGTGAGGTGGGCTTTTTTTCGTTTATTTTCAAGTAGTTCAAATTGACTTTTAACTTTTAAATATCTGTTCGGTTTGATATAAGATTTTGTTTCTCTCTTAGCAAAATCCTTTTCTACAAATTCAATGACAGAACCATCTGGTATTTTGTCAAGTATTGACGATTCTTTAAGCATTTGCCTTAAAAAGTCAAATGTCAAACCAATGTTCCTTTCTACTGTTTCTTTATTAGTCATTTTTTTATTAGTTTAAGATATTTTTCTTTGTAAAATTCCCAACGGTCTTTTATGTCTTGCTCTGCATAACTTAAAGCCGTTTCTAAATTAGTGATTGCAATTGCCTTTTTTTCTTTGTCTCCGTTCGGAAAAATAATATCTTTATGAAAAAAAACCATGCGCACAGTCATAACGAACAATTGGTTTCCACGCTTCTCTAATTTTTGTTTCATATTGAATAACCATATCAATTATTCTTCCTTTGTCCGTTTTTATTTTCATTCGTACTCTTTCGTTCACAAACTTGTCAAGGTATTTGAAATATTCTTTTTCTCGCAAGGTCTTTTATTTTTAGTTTCTACGTCAAAGATAATACTTTTTTTTGTTTTATTCGCTAATTTTTTTCCCCATCTTATATAACGTTTGGCGCTTGAAAAACTGGGCATTTAGCCGCAGTCATTGTCAAACCGCTAAAAAGTTTACAATTTGTTAATATTGTCAAATTGCCCATAACTGCCCAATTTTTACCAAACGTGTGTTAGCAACAGGGTATTTTGAAGTCAGATAAAATGTCAATAAAATAAGTAAAAATATTAGGTAGTATAAAAATGCTTAAAGCTTTCGCAATTCATTAATTTAGGTTGTTGTAAATTCTGATAAGAGTCAGGTGGAATATTTTCTACAGCTTCTTTTAACATTACAGATAATGAACTTGACATTTGACCTAAATAGTCTAATGTGAAAGCAAGATAATCAAGTGGGTTTATTTCAATATTAATATCAGTTAAAATAATGTAATTTTTTTTAACTTTATAATATTCATTCTTCTCATAACCCATAAGGTTAGAATTTCTGTTATTTACAAGAAAATATAAGATATAAAGGCTATCTCTAATTTTACCTTCAAAATCAAATTTATCAACTTGTTGTTGTAATTTACCTTGTGTATTGTTGTTAATGTTGTTTATAATATTTATTGAACTTTTCATTTCAATAAAATCTATACATTTTTTTTGAGGAATAATTTTGAGTGCATCGCATGATTTTATTGTATCTAAATTAAAATCATTGACTACTTTCTCTTTTGTTTTGTCAAAATCAATTGCTTTTACTTTTGATTTTTTACAACAACTTTTATCAAGTTTTCCAACTTCTGATATAATAAAGTAATTTTTATCAACACCAAATTTCAATAGCTTTGTTAATACCTCTTTTACTGCCATACAATATCTTTTAATGGTTCAGCAAGTTTTGAGAATACAATATTCATATTATCGGAAACTTCTGTAATAATAGATTGATTACCACCATTTTCTATTTCTGCATAATAATAGCTTGTTTTATCTTTTAATTTTGCTAAATCACTAAAATGTTTTAAAGCTTGGATTATATATGGACTGTGAGAGCTAATTATAACAGAAATGTCATTTTTAACTAAATCAATAATCATTTTTGCATATTCAACCTGCCATTGAGGATGAAGGTGATTTTCAGGCTCATCGATAATTAAAAGACTTTTATCATTTAACATATTACCTTGAAGTAATAGTTGAATTAGTCCAAATGATTTAATTCCTGATGCTGTGTTTGCTGGTTTAATTTGAATACTTTTGTTCTTATCTGTTATTTGGGAAAATAAAAACTCGCGATTTTCTTTATCAAATGTAAATCCACCTTTAATTATTTTCGAAATATTTTTAATACTATCTATAAAGTCAAAATTATTTTCAAAAATATTATTTGAGAAATATTTTGCATTTTCGATTTTTGAGATCAAATCTTTAATATGCAAAGCAACTTTAGGGCGAATCCTTTGAAATGAGCTTAATTCATTTATTTCATTTTCAAACAAAGTATCAGAAGCTTGAATTAAATCATACATTTGAAGCAATAAAGGTGTCTCAATATAAACAACATCTTTAAACATTAGTTCATCATATATATTTAGATAACTAATCTGATTTCGTTCAAATTCAATTTCTAATATTTTATTAGTTCCTGCATTATAATTAATAATTGATTTCTTTGAAGAACCTTTTGGGGTTAGATCAAATTGAAATTCAGAAAACAAAGCTCTTGTTAAAGCACGTTTAATCTGTTCATTTTTATCTTCAATTGAAAGCAAATCCTTTTTAATTTCTAATAAAATATTAATGCTCTCAATACGTATACTTTCAGGTAATTTTTTTAATAAATTTTGCTTATATTCAAAAATCTTATTTAATTGTTCTGCTTCTTCATCTGGAAAAATTGAAGGTTGATTTCTTTCATAAAATCTTTTAATTTGTTTTTGAAAAATTCTTGGATGAAATTCGTCAGCAATTAATTCGTCTTTCCCAAATTCATGTGATCTTCTTAATCGAAAATATAATTTTTCTATTTTGCTAAAAACAATATGTTCTTTACTTTCATTTAAATCTTGTTCAAATCTACTTATTGCTTTAACAATTGAAAATATAAGCTTACCTACTGTACTTTTTCCGGTATCATTAATGCCAGCAATAACTGTTAACCCATTTAAATTAATATTTGCAGATTTAATTTTACCAATATTTCTAATTTCAAAAATTTCACCAATATTTTTTATTTTATTGATAGAACCTATTTTATAATAGACAGGATTACTATTAAATTGAAATTCACTAATGCTGAAATGCTTAATTTTAGAAGTGTTTTCAAAAACAATTGCATTTCTTTCGTTTAAAATGTCATCAATTAAAGTACCGTTTATTCTTTGTGTTATCCAATCACCGAACAATATTTCATGAAAATTAATTGCTTCTTTAAATTCATCCCTGTTGAAAGCTTCTCTAATATTGATTATTTCTTTAATTTCAGCAATAAAGTACTTTCCCCTTTCATTTCCACCAGCTGCAATTAGAATTTTATTAAATTGTTTACCTCTATTTAAGTTGAATTTCCATGCTAAAGAAATTCCAAAACTTCTTACTTTTTCTATTGGAGTAAGTGTTTCTGCCACACATATTCCAGAAAAGTCAGGCAAGTCTTTTTCTATTAAGTCTTTAAAATTCATACTGTTAACTATTAAATTCTAATACAAAACTAACTATTTTTAATTAATTTTAAAAGAAAAACCATTAATATCATACAGATTAACTTATAATGTGATAATTACAATGATATTAGTAATTGTGGGATTTTTATACCTTGTTGCTAACGTTGTGCTTTGTACACCTCCACCTGTATAAAGCACCTCCTAATATCTACATCTGTTTATTTCTTATAATTATTTGTTCTTTAAAACATTATTAACAAAAACTAATTTCAGCCGGGTGTATTTGTACATTGTACAAATCTACCCAATTAAAATTATATAATTATAGTTTGTAAAATTACATTTTTTTATAAACAAAGCAAAAAAAACATAAAAAACATTAACAAACATATTATTTTAAAGCTAAAACAATATATTTGTAAAAAAAATTTAATGAGATTTTATTTAATTTTAATTTGCTTTGTTATTTTTATAATTAGTTGTAATACACCTTCTTCAACAACAAG
>Ga0210051_1006790_pt1 | contig 10746 bp, 11 predicted proteins | sample CryGey092014_all_FD_185464 | JGI IMG/M metagenome (GOLD analysis project Ga0210051, IMG submission 185464) | Groundwater microbial communities from aquifer - Crystal Geyser CG23_combo_of_CG06-09_8/20/14_all (SPAdes) (version 2) | ecosystem: Environmental > Aquatic > Deep subsurface > Groundwater...
CAGCCATGGGAATTGGGTATCTTTTGCTAAAAGGAATTGGAGACACTATTAGAATTTCCTTAAGCGCCGACCCGGTTGAAGAAGTAAAAGTCGGCTGGGAAATTTTAAAGAGTTTAGAACTGAGGGAAAGAGGAATAAAAATTGTCAGCTGTCCTACTTGTGCCAGATCTGAAATTGATGTAATAGGAATTAGTAAGCAAGTTGAGAAAATAACTCAAAATATAAAAAGACCATTAAAAATCGCGGTTATGGGATGCCTCGTTAACGGCTTGGGTGAAGCTCGAGAAGCTAACTTAGGAATAGTAGGAGTAAAAAAGGTAGCTTTAATTACTAAAAATGGAGAAATTGTAAAAAGAGTTAAAGAAAAAAGTATTCTCAGAGAATTTAAGAAAGAACTAAAGAATTACTATTGAGCTAAAAGAGTTTTTATCTTCTTTTTAATTTCCTCTCTATTTTCTCGAGTTAAATAAAAAATTTTTGTATCTGGCCGTTTTTTTATCTTATCACAAAAAAGATTTGGTTTTAACATTATTGTTCCTAAAACTTTGTTTTTGCTATCTAAAATAGCTAAAACTACTTTTTTGAATTTTTCTGAATAAAGCTCCATCGAGCCCAGCTCATCTACACATATTAAAGCACCTTCTTTTAACCCCTCTTCAATTTCTCTCACTCCAATTTCCTCCAAATCTCTTAAAATTACTCCATATTTTGAAACCTTGTAAGGACTTTTAAATCCTTTTTCTGATAAAATCCCCGTTTTGTCAGTTAAAGTAATAATCTCAAAACCAATTCTCTCACCGCCTTTTCTGATTTCTTGTGTAAAAAATCCTCGGGCAGGAATTTTTAGTTCTTCTAATATTTCTTTGAGTAGACTTGTTTTTCCGCAGCCTGGAAGTCCAGTAATAAAAATATTTTTTATCATTTTTAAATTTGATTAGCTTTTAAAAAAGTTCCATCAACGCAACTCCGGTATCCTTTTGAAGTAGCGCAGGAACCGCATAAACCTATTCCGCATTTGGTTAAAAACTCTATTGAAGAATAAATTTTCTCTGGATCGATATACTTACTTTCTATATTAATGGCTGTTTTCACCATTGGCTCTGGACCACAGTTGAGACAATATTCTAGCTTTTCTTTTTTTGTGATTTCTTCTAATTTATCAGTCAATAGTCCCTTAGCTCCTATTTCGCCACTTTCAGTAGTTAAATAAAGTTCTTCCGAATGGGTTTTAAATTCTTCTAAATAAGTTAAGTGGTTCTTATCTCTCGCCCCCAACAAAGTTATGACATTTTTATTTTTCTTAGCAAATAAATAAAGCCCGGCTATTCCGGTTCCGCCCCCAACTAAGAGAATTTGGCCATCAACTTTAGGAGAATTCCCATAAGGCCCCCGAATATAGATAAAATCATTTTCTTTTAATTCCGATAATTCAGTGGTGAAATAGCCCCTTTTTTGGATTAAAAGGGTGAGGGGAGTATCATCGAGAACTGAAAATGGTTTCTCCCCTTTTTCTGGCAGCCAGGCAAAAATAAATTGACCTGGCTCTACCTCTATTTCTTTATTTAACCTCAAAAGAAATAAGTCTTCAGCCAAAGATTTATTTTTTATTACGGTATATTTTTGATACTCCATATTTAGTTTTTCTTTCGAGAAACTAGCAGCTATATTTTCTCCTTTTTCAAAATCAATTAATAAATGATGAAAATATTGTTTGATTTCTTCTATATTCATTCCGGCCAAAGCTGAGCCAATTCCAAAAAAATTTGCTCCTGCTTTTTCATATTTTTTCACATCCGCGGCAGTGAAAATTCCGCCGCAGGCAATGATTGGTAAATCTGTTATATTTCTTATTTCTCTTACACATCTTAAACCAAGTTCTAAAATTACTTTTCCAGATATCCCTCCAACTTTGTTTGAGAGAACGGGGTAGTTATCGAAAAGATATAACTCTGGTCCTCTTGTATTTATAGCTGTTATTCCGGAGGCGCCTCCTTTTAAGGCAGATTTCACTTGTTCTTTTATACTTAAATTTGGAGAAATTTTAACAAAGACCGGTTTTCTTAAAGAACTAATACTTTTTATTGTTCTTTCTAAAATCGCACTATCTTTACCAACAACTTGGCCATATTTTTCACCATGAGGACAAGAAATATTTAGTTCAAAACCATCGGCGAAATCTATCAAAGTCTCTGCGACTTCTTTGAATTCTTTCTCACTGCTCCCAAATATTGAGATAAGTAAAAATTTGTCGTTAGGGATTTTTATCTTGGAAATTCTCTTTCTAAATTCTTCTGCTCCCGGATTTGTCAGGCCAACGGCATTAATAAAGGAAAAGGGGGCGTATTGAGCGATAATTGGTTCTCTATAACCTTTCCTAGACTCGGGGCCAATACTTTTTGTTGTTAAAATTCCTATTTCTGGAATTTCCTGAGCAATTTTTTCAATTATTGATGTCTCGGTAGCAACTATTCCTGCCGAGATAGTAAATGGTCCTGTAATTTCTTTATCAAAAATTTTATATTGTTGCATTTATTAATGAAGATAAAGCCGTTTTAATCCGGCTTTTTTAGCCAAGGTAATTGCTTCTTGATATTCTTTTTGAGTAATTCTTCGGGAAAGTTCAGGATATTGCGCAGCTTTATAATACGGGAAGTATTGATCCATTACGTTAATAAAAGTATTCTTTGAAATTTCTTTTGCTAAAAATTTAACAATTTTCTCTGTTCCGGCTAAATTATTTGGTAAAACTAAATGGCGAACTAATAATCCTCTAACTGCTATTCCTTCGTCATCTAAAATTAAATCGCCAACTTGGCGATGCATCTCTTTTATTGCGGCCTTCATTATCTCAAAGTATCTTGGGGCGCTAGAATATTTTAGAGCAATTTTATCGTCTGAATATTTAACATCTGGCATATAAATATCGATAATTCCATCTAATAATTTTAAAGTTTCAACTGAATCATAGGCATCGGTGTTATAAACAAAGGGAAGTTTTAATCCTTTTTCCTTGGCAATGGCTAAGCTTCTAACAATAGCCGGAACATGAGAAGTAGGGCTAACTAAATTGATATTGTGGCAGTCCATGTTTTGGAGTTCTATCATCATTTCTGCCAATCTTTCAAAAGGAATTTCCTCGCCAATTCTTAGTTGAGAAATCTCATAATTTTGACAATAGACACAGGCAAGGTTGCACGAACTGAAGAAGCAAGCGCCTGAACCTCTTTTTCCTACCAAAACATTCTCTTCCCCAAAATGAGGATGATAAGCAGATACCATCGGTAATTTTCCTAATTTACAAAATCCTTTTTCATCTTTCAATCGATTTACGCGGCATTTCCTAGGGCAAATTTCACACTTTTCTAAAATTTTAAAAAAACTCTCAATTCTAAAATCAATTTCCTTTTTTGAAAGATTCAAATAACTAGGATACATTTAACAAGTGAGGTGGAAAAGACCGATTACTTTGTTTTGTTTCCCTTCCTCTAATACAGATTCTTCATTAATAACATTAAAGGTTTTGGTTGCTTCTTCGGTTTTGTCGATAACTAATTTAATTCCTTTTTCTTGAATGAATTTTTTGGCTTCTTCCGTTACCCTAGCTATTCCGCTTTCACCAGTCCCAATGACAATTGTCTCGGGATTCTGCTCAACCGCTCTTTTTACATCTTCAACGTCAATAACATGGGATTCTTCTCTCCACCATTTTAAAATCTCGCTGGTCCAGCGGACCTCAACTTCGTATTCGTATGTTTTTCCGTCAATAGTGATGGAACGAAATTCGTACTTTTCAATCATAGGCTTATATATTATTTATGTTTAAATTTGACCATTTACCGCAACGGTCTCCCCAGCGAGCCATCACCTTCCCCTCCATTCTTGCTTCAATCACTTCGCAGTGATTAGGACATCCTTGACATTGAAAAGAAGTACATCTTATATCTTTATCTGCGATTTCAAAGCCAAGAAATTTTGTTTTTTGAGGCAGATTTTCCTTAACTAAAAGAGCGGATCCAAATGCCCCCATTACTGTATTATATTTGGGAACAATAATTTTCTCTCCTAAGGCTTCTTCAAAGGCTTTTCTCATCCCCACATTTTCTGAAACACCTCCCAAAAAGACAATTGGTGGCTGAATATTTTTACCTCTGGCTACATTATTTAAAAAATTTCTAACCAATCCTTCACAGAGACCGGCTATAATATCTTCCGTTGGGTGACCAATTTGCTGCTTATGGATCATATCTGACTCGGCGAAAATCGTGCATCTTGAAGCGATTGTGGTTGGATTCGTTGATTTCGAGGCAATTTCTCCAAATTCCTCAATTGGAATCCCTAATCTAAAAGATTGGGCATCGAGAAAACTGCCGGTGCCAGCGGCACACACGGTTTGCATAGCAAAATCAACGGCTACTCCATTTTCTAAAATGATAATTTTCGAATCTTGACCACCGATTTCAATTACCGTTCTGGCTTCGGGAACAAAACAAAAAACCCCTTTGGCATGAGCAGTAATCTCATTTTTTACTAAATCAGCTCCGGTAATTACCCCGGCTAAATATCTGGCTGAGCCAGTTGTTCCTACGCCGGCAATTGCAACCCCCGGATTATATTTCTCACCTTCTTCTTTTAATTCTTTTAAGCCTTTTTGAATAGCCCCAATTGGGTTTCCTTCAGTTCGAAAATAACTAGAAAATATTATTTCATTTTTTTCATTAATCAAAACAAATTTGCAAGTCAGTGATCCAACATCAATGCCTAAATAAGTTTTCATAATCTTTTGTTCTTGTGATAATCTCTAACGACGTCGATAAATGCTTCGAGCCGAGTATCAATTCCAGCCTCGGCTACTTGTTCATCTAAAGATAATGATAAAAATGGAATCCCGCTTTCCAAATGAATTTTTTCCAAAATCGGCCGGACGCTTATTTCTGGCATGCAGAAAGCCGGTAACAAATGAATTACGCCGTCAAAATCCTCTTTAATATAGTGAAGCATTTCGTAAATGGCGTCTCGTCCATGGCCGCCAACAGTAGATTTTAAATAGGGATTTATTTTTCTTTGGATAATCCAGTCTTTCCAGGGGAAAATCAATTTTTTTAGATGATAAGTGATATCCATTTCCCGATGAACCTCAATTCCCTCCCTCCCTAATTTGCTTTCAACTTCAAAGTTTATTGTCGGATCGCAAACCGTATAAATTTCACCAACCAAGCCAACTTTTGGTAAATCCTTTTTTTCTTCCATCTCGATTCCCCTTAATCTCTTTAAGCTTTCTTTTTTGAATCTGGGGAACTCTTTTTCTTCTTTTATTTCTTCTAATTTTGTAAAAATATCAGTTAATAATCTATCAGTGGCTCCTTTCTCAATTTCCCTCGGCCTTAAATCTTGGGCCATTTTTTCAATTTTTTCAATTAATCTTAATTTCTTGAAGAAAAAACGACCGGCCTTTATTATCTGCCAAAAAGAGGCATTGGAAATTTTCTTTATTGCAGAATAAATATCTTTTGGAGCAACTCGAAAATCTAAAAAATTAATATCGTGGCCCGCCTCTTTTAAAACCTTTTCTTGGATTACTCCATAATATCTTTGCCGACAAGAACCCCCAACATTTTGGACCATAAAAATGGTATTTGCCCCCTTTTTAAGAGCGGGTAGATAATTACCAAGAGTTACCTTCATTGGAAAGCAATACATTTCCGGAGCAATTTTCGCCCCTTCAGCAATAGTTTGAGAATTTGTTTTTTCTGGGGGGACAACTTCCAAACCCAACTGCTCAAAAAGGGTTTTAAAAGCAATAGTGTAATTCCCCCATCTAGCAAAAGTAATTACGGGCTTTTTCATATTGTATCCATAAAAGCTTCTAATCTTGTTTGAATTCCAGCTTCGCCAGTTTGTTCGTCAATCATTAAATATAGAAAAGGAATTTTATTTCCTTTAAATTCTTTTTCGACAAATTCTTTTATTACCGCATCGCAGCCGCAGGCAAAAGAAGAAATCTCAATTGCTCCATCAATATCGTACTTCAAAATTTCTTGAATTTTTTCCATTATTTCTTTCCCAAATTCCCAGTGAAATTGGATATTGGATATTGGATATTGGATATTGGATGTGGGGATTTGGTCAATAAAAATTATTTCGGCTCCCAATTTCTCCAGCTTTTCTTTCATTCTCAAATTAACATAATCATCAAATAAATTGTAGGGGTGGGAAATTAAAACGATTTTTTGCTTTTTTGACTGAATTTTTTTAAAAAACTCTTCTTTTTGCTTTTCTTTTAATTCTTTTTCTTTTAAAAGGGTAATTTCCTGGGCTTTTTTCGTTTCCTCTCTGTTTTTCTTTAATTTTCCCCCTAATTTTTCAAAAGTTCTCTCAGTTTTTTCTCTCCTCGAATCAAAGGTTTCAGTTAAAATTGGTGTTTTTACTAAAATTTTAGCTAAATCTGGTAAACCGAAAAATTTAGGGCAATATTCAAGTTTTTCTTCGTTAGCTTTTAGTCTCGGAACGAAAATTAAATCGCATTTCCCATCAAGCCACAATAAATGCCCCCAATAAACTTTATTGGAAAAACAAGTTTCAGGATCAGCCACTTTCACCCCCATTTCAACAATTTCTTTATTAGTTGAAGGAGAAAGCAAAACCTTAAAACCCAGGTTTTCAAAAAAACTTTCCCAAAAATACGGCTGTTTCCAATAAATTAAAGCTCTTGGTATACCAATGGTCATATTAAAACAAAGTTTTTTGGCGGGAGACCGTTTTTTGCTCGCCTTTGGAGAAAATCCTAATTTTTCCATAAACGCCATCATAGCCCGGCTCAATAAAGACTTTTCCTTCTCTGACCCTTATTACACCTTCGGCGATTTCGGGCAAGGTAACTGTTTCTAATTCTGACTGAGAAGCATCAAGTAAAACCTTAAACTCATTTCCAAAAATTTTAATCAAATTCCAGTATTCTGCCTCGACCTGTTTTGTTCCCACCATTACGCCTAAGGCATCGGCAATTATTTCTGCCAGGGGGACTAAGCTTTTGAAAGGAATAATATTTTCTGGTTTAAAACCTTCGGGCCTGTCAGCCAATTCCTCCACCCTATTTAAAACCCCAATAGTCAGAAGCCTTCCACAATTTGGACAGATATTATTGTATTTCTTTGATTCTTGAGGCGATAAAGAGATGCCGCAGAGACGATGACCATCGTAATGATATTTACCCTCTTGGGGGAAAAATTCAATCGTGTATAAGAATTTCTGAGGGTTTTTTGTTTTTATTGCTTCGATAATGGCGGGATAACTAATTTCAGTGTCAAAAACGTTAGCTTCCCGACCTATATGACTGGGCGAATGGGAATCGCTATTCGAGATTATGGTAATTTTGTCTAAAGCTGATAGTCTCCAATTCATCGGAGGATCTGAATTTCCACACCAGACCGGAATGCTATTTCTTCGAACATAGATTACATGATTAGGAACTGCTAAAGAGCGTACTTCCCCTTTAAAATCTACCCATGATTCAACGTATTTCCATCTTTTTATTGTGGAAGGTAAAACCATATGTTGATTGCGTCTAATAAAATAAACTTTCCAAGTGTTGTTTTTATATTTATATATTTTTTTGTTGGTCGGACTACAAAAAGGGGTCCCTCTTTTTCTATCCAACTTATAATAAGCTGAAGTTCCTACTTTCAAAGCAATTTCTTGTAAATCATCGCGAAGACAAGCTGAACTTGTGGAAGCCATTAACCCCTTGCTTGTTCTTCCATAAATATGACCATCGCCTTTTAAATAATATTTAAGAAAAATTTCTAATAATTCTTTTGAAAGAGATTTCACCTCTGGGGGGATAAATCTGTTATGAGATTTACCAAATTGCCTAAGATATTGAAATAACTGATAATCCCTTATTCTGATTCTGTTCCTTTTATTATCCTGATATGCATTATAGCCAAAATTTCTAAGGAGCTTTTTTATTCTAGATAGTAATTTTTTATTTTGACTACTTAAAAAAATACTACGCTCGTCTTTTTTGCCCTTACTTGTACATCCTTCGGCTATCCAAAACCCAAAAAATTTCAACCAATCTTTCATTGGAATTTGTTTTTCTTTTTTATTCCGAAATCCTACATAATACCGATTGCAATGTTTAATTTTAACCGCAGGCAAAATAAAATACTTCTTGTCTTTGCCTATCCAGATTCCATCTTTCTTAAATTGCTTTGATTTCCCAAATAAAAATTGAGCTTCTTTTAAGCAAAACGGTTTAGAATTACGAGGATCACCAGGTTTAATAAAAAGTTTATGATTTGGAGTAACTAACAAATCAACTCTTTTTGTTTTTAATCTATACATTTTCCCTTTATAATCGTACACAAATTTCCTAATGGGTTTCTGAAACTCAATTTTATTGTTATTAGGGTTTAAAGTACAAATTTTATCGTGACTTTGAACCTCAGAAAATTTTTTCCATCCATTATCAGTTAACACTTCTGTTTTTTCATCGTAGCAAGAAAGGCCTGTTTCAATAGCATAAATATATTTTGAATATTCATCAAAACATTCTTCAATTGAATCGAATCCTGACCGAGAACCAAATAAACTGAACCAAGGAGTCCAGATATGCGAAGGCACAATCAAACAGTCTCCTGAAATATTTAAAACAATTTTGGCCAATTCTTTAGAATCTAATCCTAAAATTGGCCTTCCATCGGCTCTAAGATTTCCTATCCAGCCTAAATGGGTATTAATTTTTTCAACAATTTCAAATGAAGGAGTAAATATTATGATGTGGATTTTTCTCACTCTTCCTCTTTTCGAATAAATACAACTAACCTCAGTAGTTAAAATAAAACGTGTTTGATTATTTTCAACATCTTTTAATTTAAATAAACCCGGCTCAGCAGGTTCTAATTTTTCTTTTAAATTTTTAAACCATTCTGGATGAATACAATCTCCAACTGTTAAAACTTTTATTCCCTTAATCTTTGCCCACTTATCAAGATTCTCTAGGTCCATGTCTCTGGAAGTAGCCCGGGAATATTTACTATGAAGATGGAAATCGGCTATAAATTGCATATTTTGAATGCAAACCCCGTTAGAAATCTTGGGTGAAAAAAATTTTAAAATTGAAATTTTTTTCACGGACCCCCAGAATAAAGCAATATGGTAATATTATGTCTTTCGATTTAAAAATAGAAAGATCTAAGGAACAGACTTCTAACGGGGCAAATGAAAATCGGCAATGAAAAGCATGGAGTTCTCCTCTCAATATCTATTTTTTTAAAAATTTCTCTTCTAATAAGCCAAAGCCAGCGAGGACTAGGAGAGCTAAAAAGGTGGTAAAAATAGCTAAAAAATAAAGTTTGACTCCCACGGCAATCCCAATAGCGGCGGTTGCCCATAATCCAGCGGCAGTTGTTAAACCAATAATTCCGGCGGGCTGGCGGAAAATCACTCCAGCACCAATAAAACCGATTCCAATGGCAACTGCCTGAATTATCCTTGAAGGATCAAAACTAATTCCAGTTCTATCAAGAAAAAAATTAAATAGCTCAAAAGAAATTATAGTAAAAAGGCAAGTCCCCAAAGCAACTAAGCTGTAGGTTTGGAGCCCGGCTTCTTTTCTTTTGTATTCCCTTTCTAGGCCAATCAAGGCACCCAAAAAAGTAGCCAAAATTAGCTGGCAAATGATTTCAATTTCCATAAAATTTGAAATTTACAATTTGTAAACTTTGTAGCCTTCTCTAACTTTTTGACTAACTTTTAAACCAACAGAGTCGCCGGCCTTAGCTTCATTGACTTTTTTATGTTCAATTTCCATTGATTCAACAGTCTGGGTAAAATCGGTTTCACCACCAACAATTCGAATAGTATCCCCGACTTTCAAGGTGTCAGAAAGCTCAAGAACCGTCACTCCGATATTTCCAAAATAGTGAGTGACTTTTCCTATTAATTTTCCTTCTTCAAGAAGAGGTTCTTCGTTTGGCATAAATAATAATTAATGATGGTCGATGAATCTGAAGATTCATCTCCACCTTCGCTGGCATAAATGCCAGCTCGGTTATTAATTATTGGGTCGACCTTTATAATTTAGAATTTTTCTTTTTTTCTTTTTTAATTTGTTCGATTAATTTTTTAACTAATTTTTTAGGGTCCTTTTCGTAAATAATTTTTTTAACTCCTCGGTAAGGACCGGTGGCAATTTGTCTTATTTTATCGGCTGTACCACCCGTCCCCTCTAAAACCCCAGTTGGTTTTTGAATTTCAAAAGCAGTGGCAAATTCATGCAAGGTCCCCATTCTACCACAAATAATAATTACTCCATCAGCTGATTTGGTCATGATGACATTCCGCCCGGCATAATCAGCTCCAGTATAAATCACCACATCAAAAGGTTTTAAGGGAAGTTTGTAGGTTTTTAAATGAGCCTCTTCGGAAGTTGCCGGGGAAAAACCAATACTAAACCCGCCAGCTTCCTTACAACCTAAAGCAACAAGATAAGGAACCCCGGTTGTTGCTCCAGTAACCAAATTACAGTTTTGTCGAGCGATTTCCCGCCCGACTTCTTTGGAGACTTCCTCAATATCTTTACAGCAGTGGCTAATTTGAGCCGCTCCAGAAACCACAATTTCAAATTTTTCATACTTCATACCACTTTCATTTTAGCATAATTTAGTAAAACTAAAAAATCCTGCCAAAAACAGGATTCTTTAGTGAGGGGGAACAATCCTTTCTGAACTTGGCTTAAGTTAAAAC
>Ga0210051_1006795_pt1 | contig 10744 bp, 12 predicted proteins | sample CryGey092014_all_FD_185464 | JGI IMG/M metagenome (GOLD analysis project Ga0210051, IMG submission 185464) | Groundwater microbial communities from aquifer - Crystal Geyser CG23_combo_of_CG06-09_8/20/14_all (SPAdes) (version 2) | ecosystem: Environmental > Aquatic > Deep subsurface > Groundwater...
CGAAGGAGTAAATGCAGAGATAATAAGAAATTATATTAGAAAACAAGGAAGAACAACCGAGCAATTAAAATTAAGTGATTTTTAGTATTTAGAAGCCCCACAGCTTGCTGTGATTGGGAGCTTCACTCCTTTTAAAGTGCCACTGACTCTTTCAACCCTCATTTTTTCAGGCCAGGCGCACAGCGAAGCCCTTACTTCATTCAATGCTTCCCGGTTCACAGAAATAATAGCAGAATCTTTTTCTGCATGAATCCAAGATAATCCTGCTTTTGACATGCCCAAAACTCCAATAAAATCCAAGATAGCTTTCTCTATGTTTTCTTTCAGGTTTGTGCCCCTGACTAAAAGATATCTCTTGTTTTCCTTGGCAGAAGGTCTGAGTGCTTTCATTCGGATTTCCTCGAAAGACGAATGAATGAAAATCTTTGATTTTCTTTCATGACATAACCTATGTTTTACAGAATATAAATCTTTATATCTGGTCAATTTATTATGCCCTTATGTCTTTTGATAATTACATGACAAGATTCTTGAAAAGTGAAATAGATGGTGGGTGTTATAGGGGAAAAGTACTTGCAAAAAATATGTGGGAAGACTCATCTGATGCTTATCAAAGATTAATTGTAGAAATTAATGAAGAGAATATCCCATTTATCCCCTTTAATATTAAAACAGATAAATCTCGCGAGCACGTTCCCACTTCTATAACATCTATCAATGTAGGGGATATGGTAGAAATTAGCGGAAGAAATCTTTCAGACTGTGTTCTATATACTGCAAGAGAACCCCCCGCTTTTGAACCAATAATAGACTCTCAAAGATTGAGTAGAGTTGAATAATCTATCTGCTTCTACAACTAACCTAATAATTTAATTAATCTTTTTGTCCTTCTGAAAAGATTATTAAACCCAGTCCTCTAATGAATATTATAAAAGAGAAGAAAATCAAAAAAGATGGAAATCTATACGGTTGGAGGATTTAATGAAGTCGGAAAAAACATGTCTGTCATCAAGACCGGAGATGACGCAATTATTCTTGATGCAGGTCTTTATCTGCCTGCTGTTGTAGAACTTCAGGAAGAAGAAGAGCAGCAAACAGCTTATTCTGAAAAAAAATTAAGAGGAATAGGTGCTCTTCCAAATGATTTGATATTGGATGGTTACGGATTAAAAGATAAAGTAAGGGTAATTCTTCTGGGCCATGCGCATCTTGACCATATCGGAGCAATACCCTATCTGTCTCATAGATATAACGCCCCTGTTGTGGGAACTCCTTTTACAATCTCTGTTCTGAAAAAAATTTTAGAAGATGAAAAGATGGTGCTCCCAAACAAGCTGAATATTGTTCAGCCTAATTCTTCTTTTTTGGTCAAAGGAAAAAAAAGAAACTACAAGGTAGAGTTTATCAATATGACCCACTCAACTATCCAGACATCTATGTTGGCAATCCATACTCCAGAAGGAGTTGTAGTTTATGCCAATGATTTCAAGATAGACAATAACCCTGTATTAGGTCTGCCTCCTAACTATGACGCAATGAGGCGAATAGCAAAAGAAGGGGTTAAGGTGCTGATTGTTGACTCTCTTTATTCTGGTCTAGAAGCGAAAACTCCAAGCGAGAAAATAGCAAGAGCCATGGTTGAAGAGGCACTTATCACTATTGAAAACGAGCACTCTGCGATTTTTGTTTCAACTTTTTCTTCTCACATAGCGAGATTAAAGAGCATTGTTGACTATGCTACCCAGCTTAAAAGAAAAGTTTATTTTCTTGGGAGAAGCCTGAGAAAATATACTTCTTCTGCAATTGAAGTGGGGATGTGCCCATTCAAGGACAAGATTTATATGGGTTCTTATAAAAATCAAGTTCAGTCAATCCTGAAAACAGTTTCAAAAAACAGAAAAAATTCTTTGGTTGTTTGCACAGGCCATCAGGGAGAGCCAGGAAGCATTATGGACAGGCTTTCAAAAGGAGAGCTTCCCTTTGAATTTAAGAAAAACGATAACATAATCTTTTCTTCAAAAACAATCCCTGCTCCGATAAACATAGCCAACAAAGAAAAGATGGATAAGAGATTCAAAAAAATAGGTGTGAGGATTTTTGATAATGTCCATGTTTCAGGCCACGCAGGAAAAGAGGATATTCGGGATTTGATTTCTATTCTAAACCCGCAGAATATAATTCCTTCTCACGGCTCGACACAGCAGTTGACTCCTATGATAGAGCTTGCAAGAGAAATGGGTTTTAGGGCAGGAAAAGAATGTCATCTGATGCAGGATGGTCAGAGACTCAGATTATAACTTTTTAAATAACACATTCTTTAATATTTTATGGTGAAAACAAATCTAAGATTTGCATTCATTCGTATTCGGGGCGAATCCAAATGAGGAATGATATTCTCGGAGGATTAAGATTAGCTCTATCCAGAGGACAGTCTCTTGAAAATGCGATGCAATCCTTTTATAATTCTGGCTATACTAAAGAAGATATTGAAGAAGCAGCAAGAGCATTAAAAGAAGGAGGATTGCAGCCTTCTGTTCAACCACAGATAATTTCCCAACAAACACCCCAAATAAAACCTTCCCAGCAACAAACCATATATAATTATCCAACCCAATCTCAACAACCAACTCAATTTTCTCAGCCAATCCTAAGAATTCCGCCCAAGTTTTCTCAGCCTAGTCAACCAACTCAAAAACCACAAATGGCTGCACCGCCCCAAAAGCCTCAAAATATTCTTCAGCCAATTCCGGCTTCAAGACCTTCAACAGCCCCAATTCCTCCACCTGCCCAAATCCAGAAACAGCCAGCAAATCCAAAACAGATAGTATCTAATTATGGAAGCGTGGACCAGAAAAAAGGCACAGATTGGATAGCCATAATTTTAATTTCCATATTAGTTGTTCTTCTCGGTATTTTAGCAGCTGTTTTCTTTTACAAACAGGAACTTCTTAAAATTCTTGGCAAATTTTTAGAATAAAATGGATATTTATAAACCAGGTGAAGACTCTTATTTTTTAACAGATGTTTTAAAAAAAAATATTATTGATAATTTAGATAAAAATGATATTAAAGTGCTAGATGTTGGTAGCGGAAGTGGAATATTAACAAATGCTTTTATCAATACAGGAGTTAATCCTAAAAATATCACCCTACTTGATATAAACCCCAAGGCAATAAATCATTTAAAGATAAATTTCCCAGAATCCAAAGTAATAAAATCCAACCTCTTCTCCAACATCAAAGGAAAATTTGATTTGATAATTTTCAACCCTCCGTATCTTCCTGAAGATAAATTTGACAAAGAAAAAGATACAACAGGCGGAAAGACCGGAGATGAAACAATATTAAAATTCTTAAAAAATATTAAAAATTACCTGGCCCCAGAAGGAAAAGCCATTTTATTGCTAAGCTCTCTGACCCCAATGAAAAGAATAAACCAAGAGTTTAAAAATTACAGAACAATCCTATTAGCCAGAAAAAAAATTTTTTTCGAAGAACTTTTTGTTTATGAGTTATCCCCTTCCCGATAATTTGCATTTTTCATTTCTTCTATTCTTTTGAGGTCCTCTAAATTATAAATTTCAAAATGATCTCTTTTTCCTGATATGCTCAAATTTCTTTTCAATTCAATATTCTTTGGCAGGACTATCCTCAAACTCTCTCCATATTCAATAGGTACATTTTGGCAAAGGTTAGGGTCTCTGTCTTCAGGAAAATAATCCCACAAAGAAAAATAGGGAATTCCTCCTTCATTTTCCCAACTCCAGATAAGGTTTTCTCTTTTTATTTCCATTTTTTTTGTTCTTGCGTTTAGTGTGTTTCTTATCTCCTTTGGAAGGATTATTCTATTTTTAGCCTGGTCTAATTTAATTTCATATCTTCCAATATACAGGAGTAAAAGATTACATTCTCTAATCTTCTCATCTATTATTTTTTTACCTATAACCCATTCACAGAAATAGTTTATTTATAAGCTTACCGATTTATCCCTTTCCATCCAAGTTTTCCAATTTTTTGAAGCTGTGGAAATTGCTCTTCAAAGACTGGTTTTTGTGCTTGGTAAAAAATTCCCATAGGAATTTTTTTTGCAGTATCATAATCAAATTCTTCTGCTTTTTTCATGGCTTCATTGAAATTCTTTTTATCATGTCCGGATTTTTGCAAATCATAAATTTTTTCTTTGTAATTTCTATCTGGATGAAAAATTATGCAAGGCTGCAAGATTTCAACAAAAGAAAATCCTTTATGTTTCATGGCCTCTTTTAATATTTGTTCAATGGAATCAACGTCTGCATAAACCCTTGCAACAAAGCTTGCACCAGCAGAAAGCATGATTTTTATAGGATTTATCGGAGCGATTTTGACTCCTAACGGCGTTGTCTTGTCTTTAAACCCTTTTTCTGTTGTTGGCGTCGGTTGCCCTACTGTTAAAGAGAAAACCTGATTATTATGGACAATATAAGTGATATTAGAATTATATCGTGCAGCGTGAATCAAATGCTCTATTCCTTCTGCATATGCATCTCCGTCTCCAGAAAAACCCAAGACCTGAATAGCTGGATTTCCAATCTTGATTCCCAGACAGGTTGGCAGAACTCTTCCATGCAGTGTGTTGATGCCATTCAAATTTAGATAGTCGAATATTTTTGCATGGCATCCAATTCCCGCAACAATTGCAAAATCTTCTTTCTTTTTTCCTTTTTTGATTTCTTCTTCAATGACTTTTTTCACTCCTGCCAGTATCTGGAAATTAAAACATCCCGGACACCAGGTTGGTCTCATTGTTGTGGATAAGTTGATGGTCATCTTAAAAACTCCAAAATCTCTTTTATTTCTGTAACATTATTAAAATGTTCCTGGTTTTTCTTTATAACTATTCTTGCATTTAATCTTTCTTTAAATAATTCTGCATCAGATAAAGGGACATAAGGGTCATCATTAGAAAATATGGCCAGGAAATTGTTGCAATTACTCTTTACTTTATCAATATCTATCCTGGTTTCAATCCATGGTTTTGCAATTCCCATTTCCTCTGGTTCAAGGCCTTTTAGATTAAACCATCCTGCAACAAAAACAACTCCTTTAATTTTTTTATTTATCCTTTCAAGATATCTCATTATTGTCTGGCATCCAACACTATGGCCAATAAAATAAGTCTCTTTGTCAGGATTTGCATTTTTTTCTAAAAATCCGACCCATTTTTCAATTTTAGGAGTTTCTGTCTCAGGCATATCCCAAGTGATAATCTCGGCTTTTCCTTTAAGTTTTTCTTTTAACCAGTTAAACCACCCTCCTTGCGAACTTCCCCCCCATCCATGAATTAAATATATTTTCATTTTAACCTATTTTTTATTTCCTCCTTTAATTCATCAGCCAAAAATGGCCTGCCGTCATATCTTAATATCTTATTATTTTCTTCAATAAAAATCCCTGTTTTTTCTGCAATCAAGTTTCCTAGTTGTGCTGTTGCATTATTCTCAACAAGAATTATGTTTTTTCCCTGCAAAACCGATTTTATCTTTTCTGAAAAAGGTTCAATATATAAAACCTGTAAAAATCTGCAATCCACGTCTTTTATAGAATCTAAAATAGCTCCTTTTGTTGAACCCCAAGAAACAACAATGTTCTTGCTTTGTTTTTTCCCATGCAATTTAAAACTTTCAAATTTTTCAGCTTCTTTTGCAATATCTTTCCCTGTTTTTAACCGAGCCTCAAAATTTGCTTTTATGACAGAAGTGTCCTCTGTTGAAATCCCTTCTTTTGTGTGTTCATAACTACTGTATTTTTTTAAAACAGCTGATTTTTTTGAACTGGTTATTTTGGGTTTTTCTTCGAGAGTGTAGAAGCTTTCTGCAAGATGCTTATCACTCAAGACAATTACTGGAATTTTATATTTTTGCGAGAAATAAAATGCCTGGCTTATTAATTCCTGGCACTCTTTAGGATCTCCTGGAGCCAAAACAATTCTATTAAACTCTCCATGTCCAGCATATCTTGCAAGATCTAAATCACCCTGACTGGTGTATGTAGGAACTCCTGTTGCAGGTCCAGGTCTTTGGCTAAGATAAACCACCAAAGGAACTTTAACCATTCCAGCAAGGCTCAACCCCTCTGTCATTAGATCAAAACCTCCTCCTGATGTTCCAACCATAGCCTTTGCTCCTATAATTGCGCTTCCAATAGCAGCATTTATCACAGCAATCTCATTTTCCAGCTCAAGAACAAGATGGTTTTCTTCTATTTGTTTTTCAGCAAGTTCATTCAGGATTGAGGTGGCAGGAGTCATAGGATAAGCATAATAGATATCAAGTCCAGATTTCACAGCTCCTTGCGATATTCCCTGGCTGCCATTTTGGAAATAATTATTATTTTTAATGTCTTTTACTTTAAAGAAACTTGTTCGCTCTTTTTCATATCCTTCCTTTGTATTCTTTAAGTTTTCTTCATAATTTTTCAGTTTTTTCAGTTCTTCCTGCAAAAATCCAAAATCAAATCCAAATAATCTGAAAACTGCGCCAGCATAATACATATTCTCTTTTTCTCCTTTTAATAAAATCCCTTGTTTTTTAAGATTTTTTTTGTGAATATTCTCTGTGTCTTCATCCAAAGCAACTAAAACATCTAGCTCATTGTCGTTACTGAAAACAGGCTCTTCAGAAAAAGTCAGGACATTAAAATTATGGCCCCCTCTTATGACAGATTGATAATCTCTTGCATAAAACACAGAATACCCCTTTTTGACAAGTGCCTCTCCGAGTAAGTGAGTTAGTATATTCGGGCCTTGTCCAGCCTTTCCGCCAAAAAGAATGTTTACTCTCATTTTTACACTCCATCACCATCAATTTTATATATCTATTGATTATCCCAGGATTATAAAGGTTTTTAATTAAAAATACAGAATTAAACAATAAAAATGGTACGCTTTGCACACATGGCAGATGTTCACCTTGGAGGCTGGAAGCAGCAGCCAATGCAGGATTTGAATTTTCAGTCTTTTGTAATGGCTATGGATACTTGCATCAAAGAAAAGCTGGATTTTATCCTTATTTCAGGAGATCTGTTCGACTCAGCATATCCTGGTATAGAAGTCCTTAAAGAGGCATTCGCACAATTTAAAAAGCTGAAAGACTCGAAAATCCCGTGTTTTATAATTGCCGGTTCTCACGATTATTCTGTTTCTGGAAAGACTTTTCTAGATGTTTTGGAAAAAGCAGGTTTCTGCAAGAATGTAGGGAGTTTTGAGGAGTATGAAGGAAAAATAATCCTGAATCCAACAATCTACGGAGGGGTTGCAATATATGGTTATCCTGGAAAAAAATCCGGTTTAGAAATCCAAAGTCTTGAAAGAGTAAAGCTCAATGACTCTCCCGGATTATTCAAGATTTTAATGCTTCACACAACTTTGGACAAAGCAAAAGGGACTCTTCCAATAGAATCCATAAATTCAGATATTCTCCCAGTTGCAGATTATTATGCTTTAGGCCATCTTCACATAGATTTTCAATATCAGAATTTTGTATATCCTGGCCCAATATTCCCAAATAATTTTCAGGAGCTTGAAGATTTGAATCACGGAAGTTTCTGCATAGTAGACACAGAACAGCCAGAGTCCCTTAGAAAAATAGACCTGAAAATAAAAGAGGTTGTGCCTGTAGAGATAGAGATAAAAAATGCCCTCAATGCAACAGAAAAAATAATAACAGAGCTTTCTAAAAGAGAGCTTGAAGATAAAATAATTTTATTGAGAATAAAAGGAGAGATTGAGATAGGAACAACTTCAGATATAAAATTCTCCCAGATAGAGGATTTTGCAAAACAAAAAGGCGCTTATTTTATTTTAAGAAACACGCACGAATTAAATACTAAGGAGATTGAGATTAATATAGAAGTAGAAAATAAGGAAAATGTGGAAGAAGAGACAATAAAAGTTTATTCAGAAGAAAATCCCTCTGAATTTAATGTATTAATTAATCCTATTATGAACGCTCTTTCAGTTGAAAAGCAAGAAGGTGAAACAAACGATAATTTTACAAACCGGCTGCTTGAAGGAGCAAAAGCCCTCTTGAAATTTTAAAATGAAACTAAAAAAAATAACTCTTAATAATATCAGAAGCTATGAATCTCAGGAAATAGTTTTTCCAGAAGGCTCTGTTCTTTTATCTGGAGATATTGGCTCTGGAAAAACATCTATTCTTTTGGGAATAGAATTCGCTTTATTCGGGCTTCAACCAGGCCAAAGAGGGTCTTCTCTTTTAAAAAATGGGAAATCAGAAGGAGGAGTTGTAATCAATTTTGAGGTTGAGGGTCAGGATGTGATTATAGAAAGAACACTCAAAAAGAACAAGACAATCTCGCAGGATTATTGCTCTATAACTGTCGATGGTGAGAAAGAAGAGATTTCTGTCACAGAGATAAAAGACCGAGTTCTTGAAATCCTTAACTATCCCAAAGAATTTGCAAAAAAGCAGAACCTTCTATATAAGTTCACAGTGTACACCCCCCAAGAAGAGATGAAACAGATTATTCTGCAAGACCCAGAAACAAGAATAAACACTTTAAGGCATGTTTTTGGCATAGATAAATACAAGAGGATTCTGGAAAATGTCTCAATTCTCTCTTCCAAATTAAGAGAAGAAAAACGGCTTAAGCAGGCAATCACTGAAAATTTAGAGCAGGATAGATTAGAGATAGTCACAAAAGAAAATGACTTGGATGCAAAATATTATAATATTGATTCTGTGGAAAAAGAGCTTTTTTTAAAAACAGAGGCTAAAAAAAGAATTCTGGAAGAAAGAGAAGAGGTTTTAAAAAAAGTTGAAGAAAAAAAAGAGCTGGAAAAAGAAGTAGAAAAAACAAAAATCATGATAATTAATAAGAGAGAGGCAATATCCAACAATTTCAAGAACCTCGAGCGTCTTACCTTGCAGATAAACGAGCTTTCTTCTCTTGTTTTTGAAGAAGCAAAAATTCCCCAGTTAGAAAAACAGATAGAGGTTTTTAAGTTTGAAAAAAAAGAGTTTAATGAAAAAAACCTTAATGTCAGCGCTCAGATAAATTCTCTGCAGTTAAGAAACAGAGAGAACGAAGTCATAAAATCCAAGATTTCCAATATGGAGATGTGCCCAACTTGTTTGCAGGATGTTGACCCTTCTTACAGGGCCAATGTATCCAACAAGCTGGAATCAGAAACTTCCCAGAATCTGAGAAAAATAGAAGAATTAAATCTGGAAAAAAAGATAATCTCAGAGAATCTTAACCGGCTGGACCGCGAAATATCTCTTGGAGAAAAACAGGTTCAGGACTTGAAAATAATCAAGGTGAAATTAGAAGAGCTTAAAGAAAAAAAATCACGTCTTAAAGAGATAGAGACCATGAACAACATGCTCAAAAAAGACATAGCTCTTTTAGATGGGCAGTCAGAAACCATTAAAACACTAATCTTTGATTTGAATAAATTCCAAAAGCTCTACGAGGAAAAGCAAAAAGGGCTTGAAAATGCCATGAAAGAGGAGAGGATTGCAGAGATAAAAGTGGCAGAATTAAGAAAAGAGATAGAGGTTTTTTCTATGCAGATTCAGGAATTGAAAGAAAGGATATTAAAGACAGAACAGATAAAAAAACAGCTTGAATATATAAGCGAGCTGGAAACCTGGCTTTCCAAGAAATTTTCTTCTTTAATTGCTAATGTTGAAAAAAATGTCATGGTTAAACTGAAAATGGAGTTTTCTAAATTATTTTCTGAATGGTTCTCTATGTTAGTGGCAGAGAATTTTAATGTGAAACTAGATAATAATTTCACCCCAATAGTAGAACAGCAGGATTATGAGATAGATTATGCATATCTTTCTGGAGGAGAGAGGACAGCAATTGCTCTGGCCTATCGTCTGGCTTTAAATCAGGTCATCAATTCTATCCTGAGCAAGATAAAAACCCGCGATTTTGTAATACTTGATGAGCCAACAGACGGCTTTTCAGAACAGCAATTGGACAAGATGCGTGAAGTCTTGGAGGAGCTCAATGTGGCACAGCTGATAATTGTCAGCCACGAGCAGAAGATTGAGGGTTTTGTCGAAAATGTCATAAGGTTCAAAAAAGAAAACGGGATTTCTGGGATTGCAGGATAGAATGGCTAATCTTGACGATGCGGTCAGTGAAGAAGAAAAACCTCTGGGAAATAATAATTCTCTTTCACTACGCGCAAAAATCCAAAGACACACTAAAGGAGCAATGCAGTCTTATTATAAAGGTTCTTGGGGTTCAAAAGCTCAGACAGAAGATGCTATCCTCAATGGCCATCGCGCTTCTTATTATACAATATGGCAGACAACTTTCTGGTGTGGAGTCTCCTTAGTATACAAACATGCTCCACTTTTTATAGCATCTAAGATGTTATATCACTTCACAGATATTTCTGAAGGAGATTATTTTGTTTTAGGCAATTTTGCAGCAGGAACATCAATTGATATCTATCGGTTTATTAAGGCTGTTTTCTTCAATAAGCCTCTTCCTGCAATAAATGTAGAAGGTTTGATTACAGATATAATTCATTATAGGAAGAATATAAAAGAATTTGTGATCAAAAGATACAAAACCTCCAAAGAAGAAATGATTAATGATTATAGCGCATTTAGAAGAGGAGAGATTGTTTTTTAGGATTAAATCCTTCCCATTTGTAACTACTAATAAATTACAATAAATAGAAATATTTAAATACCCTTTGCTCTTTAGCCTTTTATGACATTTG
>Ga0210051_1006796_pt1 | contig 10743 bp, 5 predicted proteins | sample CryGey092014_all_FD_185464 | JGI IMG/M metagenome (GOLD analysis project Ga0210051, IMG submission 185464) | Groundwater microbial communities from aquifer - Crystal Geyser CG23_combo_of_CG06-09_8/20/14_all (SPAdes) (version 2) | ecosystem: Environmental > Aquatic > Deep subsurface > Groundwater ...
CCCGCCGTACCGGCATCAACATCAATAGTGCCAACATAGTCCCCAGGCGGGAGCGAGCCAACATTCAGGGTGAAGCCAATCGTTCCCTGTGTAGCTGTCTGTCCCGTAGGCGTATCCATCGTGATCAGGCTGGAAGTCTGACTGGTTGCTGTCCATTGCAGCGTGCCGCCTCCATCGTTCTTGATGTTAAAGTACCCCTTATTCACTGAATAATTCAGCCCGGCCAAGACAGTAATAGTAGATGGCACATTGAGTATGGGCGCTCCCGTATTGACAGATTTTACAATCCCGCCTTCCTGCGTGATCACATACAACCAGTAATCTATATCCACAGGCGGTGAAACCTGCACCGAACCGCTGGACGAGGATGTAATCGTAACGCCATGATCCATCGCCACATCCAGGAATGTTCCACCGGTCACAGACCAATTAAGGCAATACCGCAAAACTCACTTTTTGGATTTTTGAAAATCCGCTGGGATATACCTATATCTGGGCTAAATAGGCATGTAGAAGCATATCCAGCCCATATCTGGTAATAGTCTAGACAAATTCTCGATAAAGGCAAACTGGCACGCAATAGTGACTTTTGCGGTAGTGCCAATTAAGTGTGATCGGTGAACTGCCGCTGGCGGTAAACGCGGCGGCCGGAATAGGGCCCGCTCATTTGAAGATATGGATTACTTTACTGTTTCTGGACTGTGCGATGGATGTTGGATGTAAGGTAAGTCGTTCGCTTCTGTCAGACTGTCCTTATCTTACTACGAGGGGCAGATACAGCAATAGATTTGTGGGGAAAGCGGTCACAGTGGTCGAGGTTGCGATCAGGGTTCGTGAGGAATCGCGAGCATTGACAACTATCGTGTATTGCTTGAAGTTGCTCAGTCCAGTCAGCGTGAAAGTGGTCGCCGTTCCGGCATTGATCGGCTGTCCGCAACCACCTTGGTCCGGCGGGTTGGCGCCCGCCGGGCAGGTGACGAGGATTTCATATTTGTTTACGCCGCCCGCCAGCATGCTCGCTCCCGTTGTCCAATTCAATTGCATGATGCCATCCCCTGGGATGGCAAATAGGGGAAACAGCCAATACTCATCCGCGCCAAGATCGGAAACACCGTTATACGGACGACTTTGTCCGTCAATATCATTGACGATCGCGCTGCTTGTCGCCTGGTCCTTGGCTGGCGAATCCAACCGAAGGTGGTAATTGTTATTTGGCGATCCTGGTGAAACGAAACCAGCGGACGAGGCGGAAAGCATGGTCGAAAGCCCGTTGATGGTTCCGACAGGCACGGGTGATCCATCTGCGTTCGTATTTTTGGTGTTGCCAGCAAACAAACCATGGTTGAAGGTCAGGGCACTGCCTTGTTGAACCGCAATGGCCGTAGCTAATGTGCCTCCTCCCGAATGATCAGCAACAATACTGTAGTTGAGGTTTACCTCGGCCGGCAAAGACCCCCATGGCTGAACCACCAATCCCTGTCCTAAGACCATAGTTGAACCAAGATGATTTCGAGCGATTGTTGTTTGAATGAAATCTGCATTCATTCCGTGAACCACAACGCCGCCGCCGCCGCCATTGCCTGACGACGTAACGCCGCTCCCCTGATTTGCCAAGTTTTCTGCGATCATCACATTTTTGAAGGTGGCGTGAAATGTTCCTGAATGGGTGGCAAAGATATACATACCGCCGCCAGCGCCAGGGCCAGCGTTTCCTCCGGATATTGAGTTTCCCCCAATTGCAGAGTTCGACATAATTTCCACTCGCTCGAAGGTTACCAGACCATTATCAGCCGCATGGATTGCTCCGCCGCCTGCATTTCCACCCGTTTGGGCATTGCCCGCAATTGCTGTATTATTTACGATGGATGAATCGCTTATGGTAAATGAGGCGGTGTCTTCAATCAAAATAGCGGCTCCATAAGCGCCTCCGGCATATAGGTTAGCGTTCCCTCCCCTAATCTGGTTCCCTGTTATCGTAATGCGCCGCAGGGTAATTGTGTTGCATAGCTCAATACTTATCGCTCCACCGAGAGCATCTGCGTTTAAACCACCGCTTGTCCCGTTTCCCGTGGAACTGCCCGCTTGAGCCAGGTTATTTGTAAAAATGGCGTCCTCAACAGTCACTGTTGTGCCATATATAAACAATGCGCCAAACGCGATCCCGCCCCGATCAGGGCCTACACCCCCGTAGGACTGGTTGTTATCAAAGGTGACGCGTTGTAGCAAGGAACTGGTTCCAGGTGGAGCCGATTCAATCCTTAGGCCTGCCCCATCTGCTTGGCCGCCCGCGCCAGATACTGTATTCTGTCCAATGGCCTGGTTATTGTTAAAGACCATATCTTTCAAGATTACAGCAGCATGTTGCACCAACATTCCACCGCCTATTCCGCTTGTATCATAGGAGGTGGGGCCTAGCGCCCGTCCATTTTGGATTGTAAAGCCCTGCATGTCGAGGGATGCAGTCGTAGTGAGGTATCCGATAGCAGCAACACCACGATAAGTGTTTTGCCCATCAATCACGGTCAGGTTTACAGAAGGGTTTGCCGTTGACCAGTTGGTGGTCGAATAACCTCCCAAAATGGTCAGGCTTTTATCCACAAAGCAGATTACTGAAGGAGGTTTAATGTTATTTAGTGGAGTGCATGTATCTACTTGTGCGCTGTAAGTATAAATACCTTGCGCCACCAAGATCTTGTCGCCTGAGGAAGATTGATTCACTGCATACTGAATCGTGCGGCAAGGTGAGACGGCGGAAGCGCAATTTCCAACGTCACTCCCAGTAGTAGCAACATAACGAGTAGCCGCCACACTAGCATGCGCGGAGGAGGCAGTCATAACGCCAAAATAGACAACTAACATTAATGCAACAATAAAATTGAGCAGTTTCTGTAAAATCAATTGGGTGTGTTTCAAATGAGTTGAAAATCTGCTGGCACTCTGGTAAAGTGAGTTACCCGAAACCACTTAGGAGAGATGACCATGACTTTCAACTCGCAGGTAATTATACAAGACATTCGCACAGACTTCGAGAAAATGTTGGAATACGTCACAGGCGAACAAGCTCGAACGGCAACGGCAGACGCAACGGAACGCGGGCTGTTCAAGATGCTGATTGAAATGGGATTGAAGTTGCTGACTTTGTTTTTCGTCATGCGTTCACAGAATGCCAGCCGAGACACTCTCAAGACAGCAGACGGGAGTGAGTTGTATTATCATCGGGACACCAAACGCCATTACGTCTCTATCTTTGGCAAGTTGTGCTTTGCACGGCCATATTTTTATCGGAAAGGCAAAGACGGTCAAACGCCATTGGATGCGGAATTGAGTCTGGGCGAGGATTGCTACTCGGATCTGGTGCGGGAAGTGACCGACTATCTGGGAGTGTATGGCGTGTACCACAAGGCCTGCGATATTTTGGAACGTTTGCTTGGATTGAACCTTTCGACACGGGTTGTCCAAACCAACCTGGGGGAAGATGCAGCGGACGTGTCGGCCTACTATGCCCAAAAGCCTGCCCCTGCCGCTAGCAGCGAAGCGGAAATCCTGGTCATTCAAGCAGATGGCAAAGGCGTACCGATGATCCTGGAAGAAACCCAGACAGACAAAGTGCGTCTCGGAAAAGGCGAAAAACACGGATGCAAGAAGGAAGCCATTGTGACCAGCATATACAGCATTGAGCCTTTTGCCCGTACTCCAGAGCAGGTTGTAGCCAGTTATTATGACAAAATCAGCCTCGACCAGCCTTCCAAACCGCAAAACAAACACCTGTGGGCCACTTTGGACGGTAAAAATGCCGCCCTGCGCCGATTATCGGAACTGGTCACAGTTCGACTCGGTGGTCACATTCAACATAAAATCGCACTTTGCGACGGTTGCAAAGCCCTTCAAACTCGCCTCGCCAAATACTTCCCCGACTTCACCCTGATTTTGGATTTTATCCACGCCAACGAATATCTATGGAAAGTTGCGAACGCCTTGTTTGGCGAGACCGACGATCAACGCTTTGAGTGGATGAAGGCTCGTACCCTGCAACTTCTTTCAGGGCAAACCAGCCAGTTGATTGCCGAATTCCGTTCGCTGGCAAAACAGCCCAAACTCAGAAAGAGCAAGCGCACACAACTCCTCAAAACTGCCAACTATTTTGAACGCAATCTGCCTTTCATGGAGTACCCGACTTACCTGTCCAATGGCTGGCCGATTGCTTCTGGCGTGATCGAAGGCGCTTGCCGTCATTTTGTAAAGGATCGCTGTGAATTGTCGGGAATGCGCTGGCTTCAAAGCGGCGCAGAAAATCTCTTGCGCCTGCGCGCCGTTGCTGAAAACAACGATTGGGATGGTTACAATACGTATCGCAAACAACAACGTCATCTTCGATTATATGGTTCGCTTCCAGCTAATCTTGAACCTGTCGAAGCGCAATCACTTGCCTCTCGCTCTGCTGCATATACGCCTATCGTTGAGCCGCTTGTTTCAAACGAATCCAGCGCTTACCTTAAAATGCCTTTGGCCGCTTGACCCTTTGCTTCACTCAGATTTCAACTCAAATGAAACACACCCAAATCAATTTATGGTTCATGATACTTTTTCCAAATTTCAGTGACTAAACCAGTAAAGGCTTTCAAAGCCGAGAAAGTAAAAGTGGAAACATCAGATACCCTTGCCATGATCCCTATTACATGGACCATGGCATTGAAAAGGCCAACATTTCGGAGATCAAGCGGGATATCTCAATCGAAATTCTGGAAACACATTGAACTATCCTTGGATGCTGGATTTCCATGAATTTCGGGTGGTAGATAATCAATGGATTTCGCTACCCCCATTATAACCAGACAATATAAACAGAACCCTACAGTTTAATAACGAAATTTTTACTCACTGAACGATCTTACTTGCCATATCCCATCTCTCGAGCTAGACTCAGGCTTTCAAAGCCGAGAAAACGAAAAATGGAAAACCCAGATGTCCTTGCCATGGACCCCAGTACATGGATGACATGGCGTCTGAAAACCCGGCCTTCCGGAGGTCGAGCAGGATATCCCAACCAAAATTTTGGAAACACAGCGATCCATCATTGCCGACTGGGTTTCCATGAATTTCGGGTGGCAGGTGGTGAATAATACCCTCGCTCCCTACCGATGCGCGAATACGGGTAGTCTCCAGATCATAGAAAAATGGGATGGTAAATACCAGACACCCGCCGGGTGAAAGTACTCGTCGTAATTCGGCAAAAGCCTTGCGATAATTAGGGATGTGTTCAAATACATCCAGTGTCATTGCAAGGTCAAACTCACCATCTGCAAAAGATAATGCAGTCATATCTTCATGCCTGATACGATGAAAGTTGCGCCAGTTAACAATAACATCACCACTTTTGTGCTCTGGTCCCAGATATTCACTGCCGACCAGGGACGGTAACATTTTCTTCAGTTTTTGATAAAACGGTGTGATCTGTTCGGCGATATAAGCTTTCCGGGGCGTATCGAGTGTGCCCCGCCTCTTTAAAAACTCGAACAATGCCCGCATACGGCTATTTAAGCCACATTCTTCACACACAGCGGTTTCAGTCCAAGCGGGGTGTATGGAGGCGGTGGCATTGCTTCCACCGCCAAAGAACCAATCAATCCGCATCTTTGTAACCCGATTACATACCGCACAATAACCCGGAAAGGTAAAAGCATGACGGGAATGGAGCAAGCGATCATCAATCCAATCATAGACTGAAAATGCCGCGGCCAGTTTGGGAGCATTTTTGTCGTATTCGGCTTTAGAATGAAAGTCACCCAACCAAATTGAGGGAAAATGTTTTGTCTGCATATCTGTATTCTCCATTTTAAGAAACTAAACCTCGTCCACAATAGTAGTCATCCAATACGATTTTGGATAACAGTTCGATCTCTTTTTGGGATTTCTGCTCCAGAAACGCATCTATTAGCATCTGCGCTGTCCAACATGACGGTTGAAAATCTGGGAACATCGTGGTGCGAATACGCTGGGTATCCTTTGCATAATCCATCGCTCCGTCCAGTAACTGATTTCTTATGTCTGCGCACGCAAGTTCCTCGGGGAGGAGATCACGATAATGTCCGTTTATATTGTCCGCTGCGTCTGTCTCATAGTATTCCAGCTGTGGTTCATTGGTGCTGAGTAACTTTTCTACATCGAAACTATATCCTACCATAATGGGGGCATTGGACGTCTGTTGGACATTCTCATGGAAGCAACCGCGGAGAAGAACGCCGTAGTTCCCGATTACTTTTGCGGAACGCTCGTCTGTCATCATGTAGTAACCATGCAATTTCTGCGAAAGCAACTTGTTCATGTAGCCCTGAACAGAGCCTCCATACCCAATGTCAACAACGGCTTGGTGAGCGTCACGGTTTAAGCCTTTGTCGGTAAGATAGTGGAGAAGCGCAAGCCGTTCACGCTGGACCCTGGCAAGGATCTCTGCTTCGAGAGTTTGCAACAGCGGGACAAGGGACGCAATCCGACGATTCTGTACACTGATAAGGGTGGTACGTTCGATGTTTAAGGACCGGGTGAGTTCCTTCCAGCGTGCATCAGGCAAGTTAAGCCCATAGCGTGTGTGGAGAAAGTTCTCGATTGTGTTGGAGAAGTAGGTTGTCTTGGCAATGTCAAGAATATCGTCCAGCGTGGAGATCGCCGCAAGCCCTGCGGCCCGACGGGAGATAACCAAATACTCAGAGGTTGGGGCGTTTTTCTCCCCTCCTGTCCAATAGTCATATATCTGCTTGATTGGCTTTCCCTCGCGAGAAAGGAAATACAGTCTCTCTATTCCATCTGCGCGGGCTTGCTGAACAAGCCACTGGGCAAAACTTACCAGTAAGGGGCCGACCAGACTATATCCCAAATTGTAGGGTGTAACCTGTACCAATGAATCTGGATCGAAGGTTTGATAGTGTATGGGAGAGAAATTCTTGCGCACCACCAAGCCGAGGGTAATTTCAGCATCAATGTCACCTCTGTATTCGTGACTGGTGATGAGATCGGAAAATCTGGGCAGGCCTCGCGCCAATTCCACTGGCTTGAGAAGGTGAAGAAATGACGCCCCTATATCGCAAGGAATTTGAACATCTGAACGTTCGTTATCGCCAACCATCAACATTTCTTTAGGTTCAATTGCGTAATGCGCGAGAACATGCGCATAAAGTTCACCCTTATCTTTTCGTAACCCAACCTCATTCGATACGAATAGGCCATCCCAACCATCAATATCATACATACGCAGGTACGTCTCGATCACCGCTCGCGGCAAAAACATATCTGTGATCAACGCGACCGGTTTTCCCGTGGCAAGCGCATCTCTGTACAGAGATAAGGCTTCCCAGCGCGGCTCCAGGCTGGTCTTTTCGACTTCTTCCTCTATGTGTCTTATTTCCGCGAGACGGGTCTCGGAAAATCCAGTCAGTCCATCCAAGTGCGCATAGATTTCATCCAACCCCACATCGAGTCCCTTTGCCTCGCGCGCCTGTCGTTCGGCAATGGCGCGATATTCCTTGTATAGGATCCCGGCATCGCCTCCAATGCGTCTCGACACAATGTTTTTTATCGTTTCGGGATCCAACAAAGGGCGGCAAAATAAGGTATCAAAAATATCAAAGGCAATCAATTTTATATTTGTAGTAGTAAGCAACTGAACCATATCTTGGTACGACCTGTTGATATACTGGTCGAATCGCCAAGCTGACCAGCTTGGATTTTCATCGTCCTTGATAATACCAGGACGCATACCTTGCTTTAGTGAGCAGAGTACGAATAGTCGCTCCATCGTATGCGCCAGCGTTCCGTCGGTTTGACCGGTTTCTTCGGGAAAATCATCGAGGGTAATGCCCGCTTTGAACAGGGAGGCAAGCGACTCGCCACGCACCCAGAACATTGAACTGGCCGGGTAATCAAAATAGCTACGGGGGACATCCCCGATCCCTAAACGGGCGCACCAAACCTCGCCAGGACCTCGATTAGCCAACCATGTGTTTGCCCAATAGGGCAGGAAAATGTAATTTTGCGGATAAACAATTCCGCAGGGTTCATCCCCTTGCATGAGGTTGAAGATGCGCCTGATGCGATCTGGGCTACCGAGCAGGTTTTTACACAGATATTCACGCCAGCCCTCCGTAGCGCCTTGGTTGTACAGGGATTTCTTGCTATGCAGGTGGGCAACGTAATCATAAGCAGCCAATGCCTCGCCAAAAGCGCAGAACATTGGAGCGATATCCCGGCCGCGATTGACCACGCGCTGGATGCTGACATTGCGGCAAAACGGTAAACCCGCGAAGGCGCGCTGACAGGTCTCCAGAGCTTCATCGCTGGCTACGGACACATACAAGTCATAAGAAAATGGCATATTTTTTAAATATTCAACAAATTCTTTGACTAGATCGTGGTAGAAAATATGTAGGTGTATGGCAATGCTTCCGTCCGCATCATCTGCCGGGCGCACTTTATTGATATCTATAATATTGTGCTGATAGTAGGCATTGCTTTGTCCATGTGTGCGGCTATTTTGCCAATTCTCATAGTGATGCATGCCTCTAAAGAGGAAACCGAGATTTTGATATGACCAATACAAAATTTTTTGACGAAACTTGTGGGGAATGTGCCGGTAAATTTCTTCCCCTACCTTGTAGATGCGGTTTCGCAGACCATTCAATTGTTTGGTTTTCTTCGCTACTTGTGCCGCCAGTGGAACCATGGCTTGAGACGGGTGTGGTACGCGCCCTTCTTTTCGGCCATGTTTCAGGTAATGAACCAGAGGGTTGGCGCCGGCTTGTTTAACATCCAGATTCATTCTCAGATAATATTCGGTATCAAACTTTGAAGATGGATTTCGGCCTTCTTTCCATCCACGCTCAACAAAATGCCACAATGGGTCTACGTCCGCAAGCCGGCAATCCGGATAGGTAAGAAGATAATAGGCAGGATCAAAATATCCACTTTTTCTAATTGCTATGTAATCATTCCATATCTTAAGCATTGATTTCTCCAAAAAGCCTTTTTAATTTTCTTATAAATATTCTTAAAGGCCTCGTTATCTGCCAACTCTTGCTTAGGGCATATTTCAGGACCTCTGCCCTCAATAATTCTATTTCGTTCTTGGCTTGGCTTAATTGAGCAGTCAAGATCTGAATCGTTTGATCCTGCCTCGCCGTTTGAACCGTCAAGGTCTGGATGGCTTGATCCTGTCCCACTGCCTGGGCTGTCAGCGCCTGAAATTTTTCGAATAATTGGAGATTAATAGAACTTACCATACTTACTGTGTGAATCTCTTGTTCTCGATTCGATTTTGTGACATCAAAGGCGCTTTCGAGAATTTCATTCCAACGAAATGCGTTTTTAGATAAAAGCCAGTTTTCCTTGATCGTTGCCTGCGCGTTGGTCGCTAGGTAAAATCTTAGTTTGTCATTTTCAATCAACTGAATTAAGCAATCTGTCCATTCATCAAGCGAGGAGGCTAATAATCCATCCTGCTCATGTGTTACAACACCCTCATAGAGTTCAAGGCGGCTATACACTCCCGGTACTCCTAATGCGCTATATTCGAAGAATTTTAACGGGCTCTTGCATCGGTTAAAAAGATTATCAACCAATGGGGCAATGAAGATGTCGGCTGACTGAGTTTGGAAAAACGCTGCAAATTCATGGTACGAATGAGAATACCAGGGCGTCCATTTCACTTGAGGCAGAGAGTCCAATTCAGCCGGTGGCTGTATTCCCCAAAAATGAAAACATATCTTCTGGGGATAATGCTTTATTAAATCCAACAAGACTGGGGTAACGTAGTCCAAATCAGGTTTGTGCGAGTTGGTTCCCATGTAACCAATGGTTAATATTTCATGGGATGAGTCTTTCAGGACAGGAGGAGTCAAACGCCACAGATTATCATCCAGATAATTAGGGAGAACCACCACGTTTTGATTGAAATTGGCCAGCACATCTCGCAACTTCGGTGTTGGAACAGTGACTAAATCCGCCTCCATTAATGCCTGAAACATCGGCAAAAGTGATGGAGCGAAATATTGACCTAGCCTGTCCGGGTGATTTCTTGGCAGAAAGAAAAGCAAATCATCCAGCTCAAAAATGATTGTTTTTCTTTCCTGTCTGGCAATCTCAACCACCTTTCGATAATCGTCAAATTTTTTTAGGGATTCCCGCTGAATAACCACTACGTCCCCATTATGGACGAGTTCGCTGACAGGTTGACCATTTTCAATGCCGTTGATGATCTGAATCCCTGCCTGTTGAAAGGGCGCAATCAGTCTCAAATAAGCCATTGATTCTTGACGGCCCAAAGAAAACGAATAACAAACCGCATTTTTAATTTTCATGGGATGTTGCCTTTGGACAGCGGGGTCGAATCACCCCGTGCGCTCCATAGCCATTCGCAACGCCGCTTCCCAAGCGGGCAGGCGCAAACCGAAGGTGGCGGCGAAGTTATCGCAATCCAACGCCGAAAAGAGCGGACGCTGCGCCGGGGCTGGAAAATCACTCGTCAGGGCAGGCAGGATTTCTTTGCAGACTTGTTCATCCCGATGAGGATCGAGTTCCAAAATTTTGCGCGCCCATTCCAGGCGGCTGACGTACCCATCTCCGGCCAGGTGATACGGCTGGGCCAATGGCAAACCGTAAGGCACCACATCAACCAGTCGCCGCAGGGAGCTGTCTTCTCTCCAAGTCCATGGGTTGATGCGCCCGTTCGCTTCCAGCAGCCCCAACCACCAATCG
>Ga0210051_1006803_pt1 | contig 10737 bp, 12 predicted proteins | sample CryGey092014_all_FD_185464 | JGI IMG/M metagenome (GOLD analysis project Ga0210051, IMG submission 185464) | Groundwater microbial communities from aquifer - Crystal Geyser CG23_combo_of_CG06-09_8/20/14_all (SPAdes) (version 2) | ecosystem: Environmental > Aquatic > Deep subsurface > Groundwater...
ACCTTGATTATCTTGGATAAAAACAGCAGCTGAAATACTCACAGGTAATCGTTTTCGTTTTTTTATATCCATAATTTTATTTCTCAATTAATTTCTTGCCCTTCCGTAGTCCTTCGACATGCTCAGGGCGAAGGAGGGTTCGACTTTTTGGTTATTTTATTCACTTCCTTATTGATTCACCCAAAATATTGTTTTGTTTTTAAACCATTTTAGAATCGCTTCTTTTAATGCCTTTGGCAAAACATTTTCTTGTTTCAACTGTTTTTTATCAAAACAACTAAAGTCAAGAGAATCTTCTTTGCTTTCTATTTTAGTATCTCTAATTTTTACTTTAAAAACTAAATTAATTTCATGACGATCTTTGTTTTTCTGAGTAAATAAATGCTCTGACACGCCGACAAAAGCTCCTATTTTAGCATCTAAACCAAGTTCTTCTTTAATTTCTCTTTTTAAAGCCTCTTTTGCGTTTTCTCCAAATTCCACATGCCCACCCGGAAAGTAATAATAGTTCTTCTTTTTTCCCTTACACACCAAAATTTTCCTATTATTCTCAATAATTGCTCTTGCTATCACTTCAATATTTCGAGAAGACATAAATTTTATTTCTCAATTAATTTCGTGCCCTTCCAAAGTCCTTCCAAAGCTTCCTTTGTCCGTCCGAAGCTTTAGCGTAGGAGGAAGCGTAGGAGGACGAAGGAGGGTTCGACTTTTTGGTTGGATTGTTTAAATTATTTTTGGGCAATATTTATTTAAATAACAATTATTGCAATCAGGATTTTTTGGATGACACTGATATCTACCAATATGCCAACAGGGAAAATCAAATATTCCCGGGTATTCAGGATTTAACTCTCGTGCGGAATGTATTAATTCATCATTGCCTGCATTTTTAGAGATAAAACCCAATCTTTTGAAAACTCTTTTTACATGAACATCCGGTGAAATGTCTATACAAATATAATCCTTCATTGGAATTTTAAATTCTCTAGCTAAAATATTTACTGCCATCGTTGCGATTTTTATTCCAACCCCTTCAAATTCTAAAAATCTTTTAACTACTGTAGCGCTCATGGGTTTATTTTCCCAAATATTAGAAGCGTTATTATTATAATCATTGTGTATTTTTTGGATCGCTAAATAAAAAATTTTAGCCATTACATTATTAAACCTATGAAGATTGTTTTGCTTAAAAATATTTTCAATAGTTACCTGTTTTAAAGCAAGAAACTCTGAAAATTCCGACCCACCGATTTCTTTAAAAACTTTATAGGGAATAATCCAAGCTTTTTCTGCTTTCATTTGTCTATCCATTATGCAACCAAGAACAAAAGCATGGGGATAATTTTTTAAATCATTAAGTAAATCATCTGCTTCTGGATTCTTTGTAAATTTTATCTTCTTGTATGGTAGATCAAATAATTCTTTTCCTTTTACAATTAAAATTTCTACAATTTTCTTTTTATCCATAATTCTCCTTTAAATACTTTTGGCTAAAATTGATTACTCGATTTTAATTAAAAAGAAGTTATTCCCCTTTGTTTTTCACCAACACCTCTTTAATAAAATCTCTACACATTGTTTCGTGAAAAGGAATTGCATACCCAACACCAGTTAAAGGGAGAGAAATTGTAATATTTCCTGGTAGTATATTCCTTTCTTGATTGTATGTTGGTATATTTTGCAAAGTAACCGTGCTAAGCATATTCCCATCTATAATCCCTATCAATTGACCATTTTTTACTAAGAAAAGAGGGGCGCCACTATTTCCTCCAAGATTTACAGCATTAACGTGGATGTGTTCAAAACGGTAAATTCCGTTAGGCATAGCGTCGGCGAAAGTAGAAATTATACCTTTGTTACAGGTAAGAGGATAATTATATTCATTATATAATGGGGTTATAGGAAAGCCGCAAAATGCGATATCATCTCCGATATTAAATTTTTTATCAAAATTAAGAGAGGTTGATTTTAAATTGTTCCTTTCTATTTTAATAATCGCGATATCGCGTTCATATAAAAAATCAATTAGTTGTGCAGGAAACGACTGTATTTCATTAAAAAGATTGACATTTACTCTAACTTTAGAATCAAAATAATGTCTGTAACCATCTTTGTTTATTTGAATTCGCTCCTGTCTCAGGGTATTTTCTATTTGACTTAACTGAGAAACACCAAACGCTACATGTAAACAAGTTAGTATTAGATTATTTGATGAAATAATAAGGCCGGTTCCAGCCGATGGTTGGGGGGTTCCCGAATTATGGCACACAATCCTAACAATATCTGGTTTTATTTTCGTTACTATTTTTGAGAGAGGATTATTAAAATGCATAGATTATAGTTATTTTTCAATTAATTTCTTGATTTTTGACTATCATTTAACTTTGGGGATACATACTGAATCAATTTTTTGAACCAACTCCATTGAAATATATGACTACCGCACCATCCGAATATAATACCAAAAATTGATAAAACAATTGCTGCGCCGTAAGGATTCGAAAGAAAATGTTCAATTTTATAGCTTTTCTTTAAGAAAAGCTCCATAAAGATAAGTATTATTAACCCCCACACAAAACTAAGTCCCAATAATTCAAAATCTCCTCGTTTTTTAGACTGAGTAAAATAGCGAAATGTCCAAACAGTCAGAAATCCCGGAATAATAAATATTAAAAAATTGAAATCGCCAATGGTTAAAAAATCCATAATTTTATTTCTTTTCAAAAGAGTAATAATGACAGGTATCAGATAACAAGCACGATGTGCATTTTGGGTTTCTGGAAGCACAAATTAAAGTTGCGAAATCAAGGAGAGCCAGATTAGCTCTTTTTGGTTCTTTCACCCTGATATACGCTTGGGCTAATTCTATAACATATTTATCTCGACGTCCTTCTTTTGTAGTTAAAATTCCAAAGTATCGCTTAAAAACTCTGACTATATTACTATCAACAACCCATTCTGGTTTATTAAAACCTACGGAAAGAATAATCCCCGCAACATATTCGCCCACACCTGGTAATATGATTAATTTAGTTCTAGTATCTGGAATTTTTCCGTCAAAATTCTTAATCAGCGACTTACATACATCCTTGAAATTTTTTACCCTCCATCTTAAACCTAGAGGATGAAGAATCTTTTGAAGTTTTTTTAAATCTGCATGTACAATTTCATTCGGTGAATCAAATTCAGAAAAAAAATTATTATAGACACCTAAAACTTGGTCGGCTTTCGTTCTTTGAAGCATCATTTCTGCAATCAGAACTCGGAAAGGGTCGCGTGTTTCTCGCCAAGGATAAGCACGCTTATTTTTTATAAACCATAGTAATAAACGCTTGCGAAATAATTCGATTTTTCTCTTAGACGGTATCTCCCTCTTAGATTTCTGCGGAGAATTCATTTTTTATCTTTTGCTTCTTGTAATAAGTTTTAATATTAATTGTATATCTTTTCGAGTTCTTTTAATAAATCAGCTGCGATTATTCTTGCAAGTACTGGTGGAACGGCATTACCAACCTGTTTAAACTGTTCCGTCCTCGGCCCCTCAAACTTGAAATTGTCAGAAAAAGATTGACATCTCGCTGCCTCTCTTACAGTAAAAGAACGACACTGATGAATATCCGGATGAATATAGTGGTGTCCGTCTTTGCAAATATGGGCAGTAATTGTAGAAGCGGGTTGTGACCACCACTGTACTTTAAATCTATCAAGAAATTTATCCAGATTATTATGGGCGGGTGTAAGATCCGGCCTCTTCTCCATAAGATCAACCAAAGTTGCGGCTTTATTCCCATTTAAATGCTGTTCTATAAAAAATTTATATCGTTTGAGGTCACTTTTCATGTGAGTTCTTGCCTTATGATTAACTATACCCGGTGAATTCCGCCTCATTTTAGATTGATAGGGAGTGATAAATGCTTTTCTATATTCACCAAACCAGTAATCTCTACCTTCTCCAGGTCTCAGGGGTGGTAGATCACCAATTGCATCGCTGGTAGTATAACCTCCCCAATTTGGCGCTTTTGCACGAAGAATTTTTCTAAAAACATTTTTTATATCAGGATTTTTTAATATAAGAGTTTTTTTATATCCTATAAACAAAATTCTTTTACGCTTTTGTGGAATACCATATTTATTACTATCAAGAAGGTATTGCCGCGGCTCTTTAGCATAATCATCAAAGCTAGGTGCAATTTCATACGATGGATTTATATTTCTAAAATCGTTCAACATCCGCGAAAATATCTCCTGCCCTTTCGCATTAGCAGTAATCAAACCTGGAACATTTTCAAAAACAAAAAAATCGGGCTGGATATTCCTCAAGATTTTTAGATAATACTCATAAAGAAAGTGTCTATTATCATTTTTCATTCTATTAGGATCTCTCGCTCGCCCAACTAATGAGTATGCCTGACACGGTGGACCACCAACAACCACATGAATTTTTGAGGCTTCATGAAATTTTTTTGTGGCTTTAATTTTCTTAATTATTTTCTTAAAACTGTCTTTCCCGAATTCAGCCCGTATAACTCTACAGGAAATCAATTTCTGGATTACGGAAAATTTATCGAGAATTTCGCTTCGCGAAACTTCTTCTCTTAATAATTTTTGATAAAGATACTCTTTTCCTATTTCTTTAAGTGCATAATATAGGTGGCGGGTTTTCAAGGTTTCGCACGCCCACTTATCCATCTCTATCTGAGCAATAACTTCAAATCCTGCCTGTTTAAATCCTTCACTTAAACCACCACAACCTGCAAATAAATCTATTACAAAATAAATTTTATTTTTTCTGTTCATTTTTTGATAAATTCAGAAATATTTTGTCAAGACGCTTATATAATTCCTTTTCTTGAAAAAAAGCCGTATCTTTTTTTGCGAACTCTTTATGTATGGCCTTGGTAAGAGGTCTGAGCCAGTTCTGTTTGGATTTAATATCCCTTTCTTTTATTTTTGAACCGATCCATTTAATAATTCGTAGGTCATTCTTAGTTTCTTTTCTATCAAAAAACTCACTCCAAGATGTCCAATCGCCGGCCATTTTAACAAACTCCCAAGGAAATCTTGAAATCAGGTAACAATATGAAAAGTGACTCGTTGCGGGATCCCTGAGCACCCTCTTGGTAAGTGGACCAGGAGCTAACTCTCCGGCATGGTCGTAGAGTGCCCGCCAAACATATTTTTTGTCCTCAGGTAAAACAATTTCCGGATCATCCACAAACTGCAATTTTTTTCCGACAAAATACCACAACTCTAAAGCGCCACCTTTACCTTTTAGGTTGAGAAGCTTCTTTTTCTGTGCTTCCCTTCTGATTTCTGCCATTGCCCTTGCGAGGAACTCGTCCAGTTTCTGAGCCTGTTTTTGCGCTTCATCTGTTAAAGTAAATTTATCTGAGCGGTACACCTTAGTATCTTTAAATTTTCTACCACCGATAAGGCGTTCCTCACGTATAATTACAGCCATAGCATTATGATGAATAATAGATATGGAGAATCTCTCCAATAATTATAGAGATTTTCTTTGCTATCGCTTCAGGGCTTTCTAATTCTTTCTCAGTAAATTGAGTGGGCGTCTCTCTCCGTAAATCAATCCAAGGAAGTTCGTGCGCCATGATCATTACTAAATAATCAGCAAGATTGTCTTCCTCTGTGTCTACAGCTTTTTTTGCTGGGTGGTTATTATTATACTGAAATATATAACCCCCCGCTTCTCCGGCCACTGCTTCTCCTGTAATCTTCTCCATCTCTTCTGGAAAATCCAATGCCTCGCATTTTTCAAAAATTCCTTTCTCTGGCGGATCTTGTTCTAAAAAGAAATGTCTAGAAATCTCATCTATAATATCACCTTTCGTCTTCTTCTCTAAAGAGACCATCTTTGCCCTGATGATATACCGGCCTCTGCCGGGGAATCCGTTTTCTGTAAAGTACTGCTCAAAAGGACCGAATTCCTTTGAATCTCCTGCGTTAATTTCAACCACCTCATTTTTTATATAATATAATAATTCATCACCTCCAAATAAAAGGTACATTTTGAGACCAACTTTGGCCGATTTTTTAGAGTTATTTGTCGCAATAAGCCGTATATTCTTAACCGCTTCTCCGTAATTAACTCTCCTGATCACCCTCGGAAATTCAAATGGAGGTATATCAATAAAAAGTTCTTTTGTGGGCTGAGGAGGAGGCGGTGACAGAGGCGGTGTAGGCGGACCAACGCCTTTACCAATAAGTCCTAGTTTAGAAGCAATCTTGTTAATAGCAAAAACGGCACGCTGCTCAGCATTGGTTTGTCTTTCATGCTGGATCTTGCGCGGATCTATTCCTAACTCCAACTTTTCTCTCGCAAACTTTGCGAGTTCATCCTCTATATATTGTTTTACTGCCCGAGGCAAACTTTTCTTAAAATCAAACCAGTAATGTTCTGGGTTTTCATCTGTTTTAATGGCTTCGTCAAGTTTTGTATCCAATGTTATATAACCATAAACCGAATCTGTTATCTCCTGCGGTACATATTTTATGAGAATGGAACAAATTTTCATTCCGCTACGCTGAATCGCTACTCCCTGCAACTCTTCCGGCACTGATCCGTTAATTCTCCTAACTATGTGTAAGGTTTTAATTCTAAAATTACCTTTAACAGGTAGTGCTACGTTTCTCTGTATCCAAACTTTAAAATTTCTGCTGTCTTTTTCTGGCAGAACAAATTCGTCTGGAACTTTTGCCTTCCAAACCTTATCTCCAACTTTAACTTCTATTTTCGCATTATATTTATCAATAATTTCCCACCAAGTTTCACCAATATATCCAATAAATTTTCCCGATTCAATATCATTAATTAGTTCATTATCTGGATCAACAATGATAACTCGCGTCCCAATCTTATTAAGCGGTTCGATTAGCCCTTCAGTAAGTTGTTCTAATTTCCCCCTTCCCTCGTCATTATCAAAAGCATCAATCGGTGAATCTGTAGTCACAATTGTTCGGTATCCGAAGCGATATATGCCATCTGCGCGCAATGTATCATAAAGGATAAGGTTTTGAACTGTTTCACCTTCTGGAGTTTTAACCTCATGATGTTTAGATGCTCCAAGAAAGATAAACTTACCTCGACCCCGTGAACCGAGCGCCTTCTCGGAAGGTGCTTTCGTAAAAGCGACATTTTCAAATCGTCCCCATTTTTCCTCCGCAGGCAGATCTTCTTGAAGTTCACTCTTTTCCAATATTTTTCCCGTAAGTCCCGTTGTTCCCTTATCGGTAATAACTAGAAAATTTTTCCCTTTCTTAGGTTTGAGCAACTCAAAGGTAACAGACCACCCCTTCGCATGTTTAGCAACACGCGCATCCCATGCATTTTGTATAGCATCTTTTTGAACGCCGTGCGGCACACCCCTACAACTTCTATAATCATCGACTATCTGGAGTAAATTAGCCGGCCAATTTATTACCGTTGGTCTTGCTCGAGTTAAATCTATCAACGATTTTTGTAGATTATTTTCTGTCATAATTTACAGCTTAAATTTTTTTTCTCTTGGAAAATGAAATTTTGCTTTTACCTCTTTTATTCTTCGTTCGATTTCTGAGAAAATCTTATTTATATCTTCTTCGCTATAATCATAAGCGCTCCGATTAGCACAATTACCCAAAACCTTGAGTCTTCTTAAAATCTCATTTGTTCTATATACAGCTAGGCGTTTGAATCTTTCCCTTTTTTCGCTTTTTGTTTTATCTTCTATATTATCCATATTTTTGATATTATATAAAATTAGTAAATAAACATTACTATTGTAAGGATAGCATATACTTACGAAAAAAGCAATACCCTTATTGTGGATAAGTTGTGAATAGATAAAACAGGCTATGCGGCCTGTTTTCTCATAAATCTCGCATTGGAACTCAAATCTATACTTCTATTAAGCCTTTCATTCTAACTCTAATCTGACAAAAAATTATTTTTTATTATATTAAAATCTATCGCTGATGTATGAGCTTCTATCAATTGATTAAAATTCTTATAACTAATTTTTGATTCAATAGTTGGGAAATATAATTTTCTATTCCGAATATATTCTGCTTCCATAACTTCGTTTCCTATTATTCTGTTTTTAACCCCATAACTTGATGTAGCATCTAATCTTGCTATTGCTTCTTCCATACCAGTCTTAAAGACAACCTCATAACAATAAGCTGGTCTTACACCATCAGTTAACCAAATTACATCTATATTTGACATAGTATCTATCAAAACAGGTGGCACATAACTCAGAAATTTTTCCTTAGTTATAGTTACAAGTTCTCTTAATTCTTTTCCAAAAGCTTTTCGCCCAGCATCAGTGATAGGAACAAATGTATCAAAATCTAATATCCTACCCAGTTCTAAAAGATAATATTGAGCTTCGTATGGGCTGGTTATCATTTGCTGCTGAATAGTCTGAAAATTATTAACTTTTGTCGATGAAATAAAATTAGAAATACTTCCAAACTTTGAGATAAAAGGTTGAGAAATCTGATTACTTATAATGTTAAAACCCAGTACCGGAGAATTCTTAAAACCAAATTGAGAATTAATTATTTCGAGCGGGGTATCAAGAAAATACACATCTTCGAAAAAATACATTAGTTCCCAAGTGGATCCTATATCTGTTGTACCCCATAAAGATTCAGCTAATTTTGGGTTTATAATTTTTGTACTTATAATGCCTAAGCATATATATTTGCCCCCTCGATAACACAAAATTTCATCATCTTCTTCTAGCAGGCCCCAGTTTCTTTTATTACTAACACCGGGTAGAGAACCCCAGCATCTAACTATTCCATCTTTAGATATACTAAATTTCAATTTCTGCTCTTTGGTAAGATAAGGCTCTATGTCTTCAAAACGAATCCCATTTTTGATAGTTTTTTCGAAATTCTTAGTATCAACTGATAATCGAAATAAATGTTTAGATTTTTGCCCCGCCATTTTTTTATAATTAATAGTTTACTCCCACCGTTTTTCCCACCCCTCACTTGGAAGGCACTGGGCTTCGCCCAAAAAGATGAAATCTTGTGCTTTCCAAGTGAGGGGCCCACCGTTTTCAAGATATATTATAACACTTTTAGTTTATTTAAGCTTAGTTCTTTTATTTTGTCTACCAAACTGCGGTGGGTTAAAGGAAGGAATTTTGTTAAATCATTTCTAATTTCCTCTTGCGGAAAATCACTAATTGCTTTGATTAATTTATTAGGGTCAGCAGTCTTTTTATATAATGCCATTTTTTTATTAACTAATTTCCAGTCAATTAGGATGTGTTTTGAAAGAAGAAAGTAAAGATCAAAAATATCTCGACCCTTATTTCTGGTTAAAATTGCTCTCACTTTTTCTACCATTAATTCCTCAATTTTTAAATGAGAAACTTGGGGAAAAGGACCAATAGGAAAAATTGTCTCGAGATAAGAAGTTTCGGTTAAAAAAGGTTTTTCCCTTAAAGAAAAATCTAATCTGATAGTAAGAGGAAAATTAAATTCTGGTAATTTTTGAAAAATTCTACCAGTAAAAGCGCCGGCGATTGTTTTCTCTTCTTTAAATGATATCTCTCCTGCTTCTTTGTTTAAATCTTGAAGAGTTTTATCAATTAAAATCTTTAATTTGCTTTTGGTTAGAAGACTCGTAAAATCTAAATCTTCGGAGAATCTAAAAGAGCCAAATAAAAATCGTAAAGCCGTTCCTCCCTTAAAATACACTTTTTCGCTTTCCTTTTGACTATAAAAATATTTCAAAAATAAAAGTTGAAGATACTCGCGAGAAACCGTGAATAAATCGATTTTTAATTCTTTGGCTAAATCTTGTAAGGTGTCTTTATCAATCATAATTTTAATTTTTGAATCAGGTTTTGAAGGGGCAAAAATTTATATTTTCTGCTTAGTTTTTTAAATTTATTTTTATCAATCAAACTTAAATCTAAATCATCTATTGAAATTTTTCTTATTTTTTTTGCCATAAAATAAAGCTCATCAAGTAAAGCTTTCTCGGGCGTGGCAATAAGGTATTTATCTCTTTTTATAAAACCAAAAAAATACTTGCTTACTAAATGGCAAAATTCATATTCTTTGTCTCTATAAACTATCTTTTTGGTTTTTAAGGGGGTAACAGAAGTAATGGTATAAGGAAACTGAGATAAAATCCCATAAAAAGAAAGAGCTGATTCCAAGGAAATATAAGAAGGATTAACCAAAAAATTAGCTAATTCAAAATCGTTACTTTCGCGAAACAAAAAAAGATATTTACCCTTAGTAATTCTTTCTATAATTCCGGCTTTTTCTAATCTTTGTAAAAATTCATAAAGAGTTTTTTCCTTTTTTATCCCAAAAATTTTCCTGGCGTCGCTAATATCAAAAAAACTAACCTTTTTTTGGTGTAATATTTTTATTGCCTTGTCTTTTGAGATAGGTTCCATATTTACTATCATTTTATAGTAAATCAAGTATCTATGTCAAGAGTCTTAAAGCGAAGGGCCCACCGTTTTCAATATATATTTTACCCCTCTTAAGAGGTATTTTCAACTAGCCTAAGATACCAAAAAAGCGGCTTTTAAGCCGCTTAAATATCTAAAGTAATAGCCCCAATACTAGCAAGAATTTTAAATAACAATTTTCTCTTTCCCAATCCAATTTAATGAGGGCATAAATTATTAAGATTTCCACATTGACCAGCTCCATTTAAAAATAAAAGAGGCAATACCTAATATGGTAAGAAAAATTAAGATT
>Ga0210051_1006804_pt1 | contig 10736 bp, 16 predicted proteins | sample CryGey092014_all_FD_185464 | JGI IMG/M metagenome (GOLD analysis project Ga0210051, IMG submission 185464) | Groundwater microbial communities from aquifer - Crystal Geyser CG23_combo_of_CG06-09_8/20/14_all (SPAdes) (version 2) | ecosystem: Environmental > Aquatic > Deep subsurface > Groundwater...
GCGGCAATCCAGAGCGAGTTAAAAAAGCCAAAGACGCGATGCTCTATGCTGTTATCGGCATAGTTGTGTCCATTGCCTCTTACGCCATTTTAAGTTTTATTTTCAAGACTTTAGAAGGAGCTACTGGATAATAATCTGTTATTGCGAGGCGATGAAGTAATTAAGGATAAAAAGAAAACACCGAATAGTAAGACCACCCGGTGTTTTTTTATTTGTGGTGTAGCAATTTTTTACTACACATCACCTCCTTTCAGGTTTTGTTTTTGTTTATGTAATTTCATAGGTTAGGTTATCAATTTTGGCAACCTTAATCCGGCAGCCGATTCCGGAGAAAATTATCCACTCCGCCTTATCTCCGAAGTAGAGTTTGGCGGGATCATCGTGGGGCTCAACCACGAATGGCTTGCCCAGCAAGCTTTCTTCGGTTTCTTTCGTATGAACCTCAACCCGCTTGCCAGCTGGGTTGTTCACTGTTACCGTGGAGCCGGCGGGGATATTCAGGCCGCGGAACTCCACAGCCGTTTTAAATTCCCGGTTATAAGTGGCTGACTTGGCCGCTGGCTCGTCCCACAACCTGGTTCCCGCCATCACGATATACTGGACAGCACCAGTAACTAAACCGTTGCTGTCAGTCAAGACGAACGGGATCAGCCGGTTGCGGCCGTAATCCTCGAACGGGATGTTCTGTTCAAGGTAGTCCTCCCTACTGACCGGCACATCAATTACCGTGCCGATTTTGATTGAATCGCCAGCCACCGGGGTGAAGTTTGCCTTCACCCAAAACCCCCAACCGGTCTCCTTTTTCTCGTATATCTGGAGATCGGTGATGGCCTCCACTTTCGTGGTCAGGCCATAGTTGACGGCGGCATACCGGTGGTGGAGAAGGTATTGATCCAGCTGGTGGGGCTGGATTTTTTGATTGTATACACCCACCGCTGCCATTGCCGCAAAATATATTATCAACACCGTTCCCCCTAGATTCCCCACGGTCGCGTCTGTATATACTCTCCATGCTTCACCTAAAACGAGCACAGAGAATATCAGGACGACGACCCAGCTCCCATAGCGGAGCACGCCTGGCACCGCCCACTCGCTAATTCCCAGCCACGCCAAAATAAAAAAATAGATGGCGACATTGCGAGTTAACACCCGCTTGGCCGGGGCGGCGTCTTTGCGCCGCAATTTTTGCACAATGCCAGTCCCCACGCCAAACACCTCCAGCCCAAATAGGGCGAGAAGGGTATTTACAAAAAACCACCCCAATATGGCATCATGCATCCCTGGTGCATAGATGAATGCCACGAGAGCCAGGATGTTAAAAACGGAAAAAATCGTGATCCGGCGAATCATCACATGGAGACCGACCCAAAACTCGTCGGTCACCCATTTGGCGAAGTCGCCGGTGGCGTCACCCACTGCGTGGCCAGCCTCAATGGCTGCAGCCTGGATATTGGCCCAGCCAGTTGCCAGCCAGTCGGCTAGGGTGTCGCGTAAATTTTTTGGGGTCAGCCAAAAAGCTAGATAGGCCAACCCCAGCATGATAAGAACTAATAAAAAAACCATTTTTGCTTTTACCTCACTTTCTATATTTTGCGCGAACAGCCGCTAGTCTAGCTTCGGCTACGGCGCGATATTGTTTCGCAATCGCTGGCCAATTTTTTACCCCAACCTCGGCCTCGATCTCCACTTTTTTCCCTTCGGCCGTTTGTTTTGCGTCGGCGGCCATCTCTTTCACATCTTGCCGACGCTGGGAGAGCCAGCAGTTGATTCTCTCCCAGTTTTGTTGCAGGTGGTTTTGGTGCAGCATTTCCACCACCCGCAACTGCTCCGCATAGCGGAGCTGGAATTTGGCCGAATCAGTCAGAGCGTCGGCCTCGCTTATCGTCGTGTTTACGCCTAGGGTCTCAAGGCCGACGATAAAGGCCTCAAGATTTTTCTCACCCAGCGCTTCAAGAATCTGGGTGAGTTTGTCCTCCGTAATATTACCGGAGGCGGTAGGCAGGCCGGGCATCTGGCGAGCCCGGTCATAGATGGCCTTGAAGTGGGATAGAGAGTACCCACCTGAGGCCAAATTTACAAAGGCCATAGCCAGGGACGCTCTGGCCTTGCGTCCCTTTTCGGTTTTTTCTTTATGCCAACCAATTACTTTGTCGTACATTATACGACCAAGTAATTGACCACTGGCCTCGCCGGTGACCTCGCCGGCGCCCTTGGTGACGACTTTCGTCACCCACTCTAGTATATTTGCCATTACTTTTATCTCCTATAAAAATTTTGCCAAAGTCATTATTCCCCATATCCCAGCCCACAACAATTTAATTGAGCCGGAAAAAATAGGACCACCGAAAATCAGGAACTGCCCCAATATAGTATTACCATTTTTTACCCCCTGAATAACCAAAACCAATAGGGGGGCAAGCCAGTAAAAGCTGAACCAACCGTGCGTCGCCACAACATCAGCGACGGCGATAATAACGAATACGGTCTGGAGAATCACCCAGCCGTATTTTTTTTTCGGCTTTGCCAGTGACGCGGTTGGCCTTGTTGTAGGCCGCGGCCACCGCACCCTATCCCCGATGGCATAGATCTTGGCGAGCCAGTCACCTTCGTCCTCGCCATTGCCATCATCATTACCCTTGGATTTAGGTTTTGTTTCTTTTGGTCGCGGTTGTCTGCCCGCGGCCAGAATTATAATAATCCCGACTAGCGCGGCTAGGCAGACACCAGCCGCGACCCAGTGAATAACACTGGTTTGCATTGGGTCGTACGCAAACCATGCCGCCGCTATGGCGACAAATCCTATGAAAACTAATCCGATCGTTTTCATTTCAACTCCTTTCCGCTTTTCAAGCGTAATTTTTTATTTTCCATCTACAATTATTTACAAAATTATATAAAAACGAGATTGCTACGCTCTCCCTCACCTTTTTTTCAAAAGGTGAGTGGATCGCTCGCAATGACGATGAGTTAGAAAATTTTTACGCTTTCTTGGTCAGTCTGCTAAAGAGGCGGGCTGATTTCGGAAAGGAGTGATTTTATGTCTCCCCGACACTAATTTGAGTTCAAGATTATGAAAATTATGATCTGTGGATAATATACCTTGACATTGTTATATCGTAATGCTATATTATCAACAAGTATCAGACAAAGTCGCATACATCTTAGATGTACCGATATGGCAATAACAATTCTCCAGTTGAAACTGGGGGATTGTTTTTGTTTATGATATAATTGTTTTACCGGAGGTAGCGGGGAGGGTGAAATCCACTGGGTGGATCTTTGTCTGATACGCAAAAGGTACACTGCGAGGTGTATGCGGTTCGACTCCGCCGCCCTCCGGCCTATAAATTTTATTTGAACTTAAATCAGTGCCGGGGATTTTCATTTTTTGTTTTTAAAATGGCAAAACAAATTTTCCTCATTAAAAAAATTTACGCTTTCTTGGTCAGTCCGCTGCGAGAGCAGGACTGACTGCGGAAAGGAGAGATTTGTTTTTTTTTGTGCTCCTTAGCACTAATTTGATTTTTAGATTTAATCATGTTACAATAGAATCATTAATGATTAATAACAAAAATATTATGTCCAGTGCAACTATTTCTATCAATACCGGCCTTAAGCCGCACAAGGTTTTAATAGAGCTTGATGCTCATCAATTTGAAAAATTAGCGGCTGATTTTGGTTTTTTTAGCCAGGATTTTTTAGCTAGTTTAGATAGAGCAGAAGAAGATTATAAAAAAGGGAGAATAAAGAAAATTAATTCTTTGCGGGATTTAACAAAATAATCTCAATCTTATGTGGCAAATTCTGGTCACTGAAGAATTTAAGAAAAATTATGTCGCATTGCCAGTTGATATCCAAAAAAAGGCCGCGAAGCAGGAAAATTTTTTTCGTCTTAACCCGTTTTATCCCTCACTCCGCACAGAAAAACTAGAACCCAAAAATAAACAGGTTTGGAGTTTTCGCATTGACAAAAGCTATCGCATTATTTTTCGTTTTTTGGAGAAAAATAAAATCCTTTTTCTGACTGTTGGCCACCACCGTTGGATCTATAGATTTATATCTTATTAATTTTATAAAAACCAAATTAGTGCTAAGGAGCTGGTTTGGTTTTTTATTTTGAGAAAGGAAAAATTAATTTCCTCTTAAAAAATTTCATCATTACTTTTTCACCATCTCTGTCGTTCTTGGAAAGAACGACAACTAATTAACTTTATCGGCTAATTAGTTCCGCTAATGCGGAAAGATGCGAGAAGGAGTGTTTATCCAGCGCTAAGTTTTTGCCATTGTTCGAATTGCTTAAATTTATATATATGCTATACTTAATTCCACTATCAATTATCAATAAATTTATAAATATGCCATATAACTTTACCAAACAAATTCGCGTTATTATTGAAAAAGATGAAGATGGGATTTATATTGCTTCAGTACCTTCTTTGTCGGGTTGCCATACTCAAGCCAAAACATATGAAAAGGTAGTTGAAAGAATCCAACAGGCGGCCGGCCTTTATCTGGAAGTTATGAGGGACAAAGATCAGCTAAAGCATTTGCTGGCTAAGCGAGAACCGAGTTTTTTGGCTGTTGAAGATTTGGCCATACGAATATGAGTCGCCTAACTCCAATCAGTTCTAAAAAACTGCAGCGTATTTTGAATGATTTGGGCTTTGAATTAGTTCGGCAAAAAGGCAGTCATGCTTTTTATGGACATCCGGATGGCCGCACCACGCTTATTCCTTTACACTCTTCCGAAGATATTAGTCGTGGTTTGTTACATAAAATTGTTACTGAAGATATTGGCATAAAGATTGAGGAATTTAATAAACTAAAATAAATTATTTTAGTTGAAAATAGTTAAAAATTATAAAGGCTAACATAATGGTCTTTTAATTTACGGCAAAAACTTAGTGCTGGATAAATATTCAGTTTTCAAACTGCTATCTGTCCAAGTTTAATCACCATACCAATTCAAATTATAATAGCATATTATATATTATCTGTCAAGATTGAATATTATTAAAAAATTATATATACTTAAAAAATACGGAATATTTATTTTTTATATTTTTTTATGGCTAATTTTAGTGTAAAACAACTAGTAAATTATTGGCATAAGAATGCGCAAATTAAATGGGAAACAGCCAAAGCCCTGAAACAATCTGGAAAATATAGTGATTGTTTGTTTTTCTGTCATCTTGTTCTAGAGTGTTTACTTAAAAGCTTGGTCTGCCAAAAAATTAAAAAAGAAGCTCCATATATCCACAATTTGATCAGATTGGCGGAGATTGCTAAATTAGAATTAAGCGCAGAGCAGAAAAATTTATTAAAAATTGTTACTACTTTTAATATCAGGTCAAGATACCATGATTATAAGTTCAGATTTTACAAAAGAGCCACTAAAGATTTTACTGAAAAATATTATCAAGAATGCAATAAAATCCGTTTATGGTTATTAAAAAAACTACAACAGAGCTAGCTAAAAAATTTGTTCGGGATTATATAACTTATCTAAAAAAAGATAAAAAGGTGCCTATAAAAAAGGCATATCTTTTCGGCTCCTATGTATTAAATAAACAAAGAAATTGGAGTGATATTGATGTCGCAATTGTATCAGATAAATTCAAAGGCAAAGTAGATCCCTACGAATACTTATGGCTTAATTTAAGAGACATTGATATCCAAAGAGGAATAGAACCAGTCGGCTTTCATCCCAAAGATTTTATAAACCAAGATCCTTTAGCTTGGGAAATCAAGCAAAAGGGGATAGCCATAAAATTTGACAGATAATTAAATATAGTATTAAATAACCATAGAGGCTTATCAAGGGGATTAATCCCCAGATTTTTAGCCTATATTTTTTTACACAAATTAAATGGCCACAATAAATCAACTAATCAGAAAAGGACGCAGACGAAAAGCTAAAAAAGATAAAACTCCGGCTTTGGCTATTACCCAAAACGTCCTTAAAAGAACCAAAAGAGAGCTACCTAAAGGCAGTCCTTTTAAACGCGGAGTTTGTTTAAAAGTTACCACCACTACTCCTAAAAAACCAAATTCAGCGCTGCGAAAAATTGCCCGTGTCAGATTATCCAATGGTGAAGAAGTCACCGCCTATATTCCAGGCGTTGGCCACAATTTGCAAGAGCACTCCATCGTTCTTTTGCGCGGCGGCCGTGTTAAAGACCTGCCCGGTGTCCGTTACCATATTGTCCGCGGTGTTTACGATACCCAGGGCGTTGAAAACAGAAAACAAGGTCGCAGTCTGTACGGCGCTAAAAAAGAAAAGGGCGGGGCTAAAAAACCAAAGCCACTGCTTAATAATTAATTTAATTATTAAAACAATGAGAGGTAAAGCTATCCCAAAAAGACGAATTAAGCCCGATCCAAAATATAATCGCCTTGATATTGCCAAGTTAACTAATTATATTATGCGTCGCGGCAAAAAAACTATTGCCCAGAAAATTGTCTATCGGGCTTTTGATATTATTAGCGAGCAGACCAAAAAAGATCCTTTTGAAATTTATAACAAAGCCTTAAGAAATGTCGGCCCTTCTCTTGAAATACGCGGCCGTAGAATCGGCGGCGCCAATTATCAAATTCCATTCCCAGTGGCTGACAACCGCCGTCAAATCTTGGCTTTTCGTTGGTTGATTATTGCCGCTAAAGGTAGACGGGGCAAACCCATGGCTGAAGCCCTGGCTTTAGAGCTGATGGACGCTGCCAAAGGCGAAGGTGCCGCTGTTAAAAAACGCGAAGACACCAGCCGTATGGCTGAAGCCAACAAGGCTTTTGCTCATTTTGCCAGATTTACCAAAAGGAAGAGATAGTTAGCGGTAATTCATCAGGATAAACTATATACAAACCATAAACTTATGCCCCGAGAGTATTCTCTAGAACAAACAAGAAATTTCGGTATTATGGCCCATATTGACGCCGGTAAGACTACCATTACTGAGCGTATTTTATATTACACCGGCCGCAAACACAAGATTGGCGAAGTCCACGAGGGTGCCGCGGAAATGGATTGGATGGACCAAGAAAAAGAACGCGGTATCACCATTACCAGCGCTGCCACCACCTGCTTTTGGAAAGGTTATCGCTTTAATATTATTGATACGCCGGGCCACGTTGATTTTACCGCCGAGGTTGAGCGCTCACTGCGTGTTTTGGATGGCGCTATTGGTGTCTTTGATGGCTCGCAGGGGGTTGAACCGCAATCGGAAACTGTCTGGCGCCAGGCAGAAAAATACAACGTTCCCAGAATTGCTTTTATCAACAAAATGGATAAAATTGGCGCTGATTATGAAATGAGCTTCCAGTCAATTCTTGACCGTTTGAGCTCTAAAGCCGTGCGCTATAATATTCCCATTGGTTTGGAAAATAATTTTAACGGCGTTGTTGATTTATTAAAAATGAAGGCCATTCGTTTTGCCGGCGCTAAAGGCGAGCAAGTAACAGAAGAAGACATCCCAGCTGAATTGCAAGAAACAGCTAGTAAATATCGTCATGAGTTAATTGAAAAAGCCGCTGAACAGGATGATACTCTTTTGGAAAAATATCTGGCCGGCCAAGAGTTAACCATAGAGGAAATTAAATCAGGTCTGCGCCAAGGTACTTTAAAAAATAATATTTATTTGGTTCTTTGCGGCAGCGCTTTGAGTAACCAAGCCGTTCAGCCACTGTTAGACGCAGTTAATGATTATTTACCTGCCCCAACAGATATTTCAGCCATTGCTGGTTTTGATCCTCAAGATGAATCAAAACAGCTGGCAAGGCATGCCAACGATAATGAACCTTTTGCCGCTCTCGCTTTTAAAATAGCCACTGATCCCTTTGTTGGCACGCTTACTTTTTTTAGAGTTTATTCCGGCACAGTCAAAGCAGGCAGTTATGTCTATAACACTTCAAGCAGGGAGAAAGAACGTTTCGGCCGGATTGTCCGGATGCATGCCAACCATCGGGAAGATGTCAGCGAGGTTTTTTCCGGAGAAATTGCCGCCGCCATTGGTTTAAAAAAGACCACTACCGGTGATACGTTGTGCGATGAAAATCAGCCTATTATTTTGGAAAAAATTATTTTCCCAGAACCAGTTATTAAAGTGGCCATTGAGCCCAAAACTAAAGCTGACCAGGAAAAAATGGGTATGGCTTTGCAAAAATTGGCCCAGGAAGACCCAACCTTCAGGGTGAGTACTGATGATGAAACTCTGCAAACAATTATCGCCGGCATGGGTGAACTGCACTTGGAAGTTTTAGTTGAGCGCATGAAGCGTGAATTTAAAGTTGAAGCCAATGTCGGCAAACCGCAGGTGGCTTATCGCGAAACCATTAAAAAAATGGCCGAAGCCCAGGGTAAATATATCAAACAATCAGGCGGCCGTGGCCAGTATGGCGACTGTTCTATTCGTCTTGAACCAATGGTTAAGGTTGATGAGAAAACAGGTAAAAAAGAAAATTTTGAATTTGTTAATGCCATTAGAGGCGGAGTTATCCCGGCTGAATACATCCCAGCCATTGGCAAAGGTTTGAAAGAAGCCATGTCCAACGGTGTGGTGGCTGGTTATCCCATGACCAATGTCAGAGCGACCGTGTTTGATGGATCATACCATGAAGTTGATTCATCTGAAATTGCTTTTAAGATGGCGGCCATTATGGCTTTTAAAGACGCTGCCAGGCATGCCAATGCCGTGTTGCTGGAACCAATCATGAAAATTGAAGTCGTTACCCCGGAGGAATATATGGGCGATATTATCGGCGACCTTAATTCCCGTCGCGCGGTTATCAAGGAAATGACCAACCGTGGCAAAGCCAAAGCCATTAACGGCGAGGTGCCATTGTCAACTATGTTTGGCTATGCCACTGCCTCTCGTTCACTTTCCCAAGGCCGTGTCTCATTTTCCATGGAATTTTCCCACTACGCGGAAGTTCCTCATCATCTAGTAGCTGAAATAGTCGGGGGTAAGGCATCTAAAAGTAATTAGTAACTAGTAACTAGTAATTAGGGATTTATTTTAAAACCGCTCCGACTTTGCGTCGGAGCGGTTTTAGTTTAAAAATTAAAAATTATCACCCTGCGGGTGATCCGCCTTCCACAAGCTTGGATTATTCACAGGGAAACTTGGCGGAAAAATTTTATTCCAGCCCCACCAATTTTCTCACTTCTCTTATAGTTTGGCTGGCAATAATTTTTGCCTGTTCCGCGCCTTTATTTAATATCTCTTTCACATAATCAGGATTTTTTTCCAGCTCTTTTCGTTTTGTCTGGATCGGCTTTAAAGCATTAATAATTACATTGGCGAGCATTGGTTTTAACTTTGAATACTGCAATTCCCCGTTTTTATAATCCTCCTCAAATTTAGCGGTGATATTTTCATCGTCCACAAACGCGGTAAACAGATCAAGTAAATTTCTGCCGCCATTTACTTTCCCTTTATTGCCGCCGGTATCAGTCACTGCTTTTGATATTTTTTCCCGTATCGCATCAGCTGAATCAGACAGGGCGATGTATGATTTTTCACCTAATTCCTTACTCATTTTTTTGCCTGGGTCATTCAAAGCCATTACTCTCGGAGTTTTAGTTATTTTCGTTTTTGGCTCCTCAAAAAGTTTTCCCCAATGATTATTAAACTTTCTAACTACTTTTCTAGTTAATTCTACATGTTGGACTTGGTCTTCGCCAACAGGCACAATTGCAGCATGATAAAGCAAGATATCAGCTGCCATTAAGGCTGGATAGTCAAACAGCCCGGCATTAACATTTTTTTTATGCTGTTTAGCTTTATCTTTAAACTGCGTCATTTTTTCCAGCTCGGCAACTGGTAAAATACAATTAAATATCCAAGCCAATTCAGCGTGTTCTTTAACATGCGATTGCACAAAAAATATTGATTTTTCCGGGTCAAGCCCGCAGGACATAAGATCAATCGCCATATCATGTATGTTTTGGCGCAGTTTATCTGCCGCTATGTCAATTGTAATTGAATGTAAATCAACAATAGCATATATTGTCTTATATTCCCCTGAATTCTGCATCTCCACCCAATTTTTAATCGCGCCAAAATAATTGCCCAGATGAAGTTTGCCAGTGGCTTTTATTCCTGAAAATATTGTTTCTTTATTGCCCCTCATATATTTTTAGTTTATATTATCTAAATAAATAGCGCAACTTAAACTTCTATTACCACTGGTAAAACCATTGGCCGTCTTTCAATCTTCATAAACAAAAATTGTCCGATGTCGTTTCGGATTTTGTTTTTGATGTAATCCGGAAAAGCTTCAATTTTCGGATCAGTGTCTTTAAGAATTTTTTTGACTTTATTTCTCGTTTCTTCCATTAATTTTTTATTTTCTTTCATATAGATAAATCCGCGCGAAATCAGATCAGGCGAGTGCAAAAGCTTGCCAGTTTTTCTATCTATTGTGACAATCACCACAATCATACCGTCTTCTGCCATAACTTTTCTGTCGCGCAAGACCACATGCGAAATATCACCTATGCCCAGTCCGTCCACAAACACGTAATCGGTATTGACTTTTTTACCCATTATCTTTGGTTGGCCATTGGTTGGGAATTCAATTATTGACCCGTTATCAGGCACAAATATTTTATCTCTGTCAAATCCGTCTTTGGCTATTTCAATCGCCGCTTCTTTAAGCATATAGTGGTTGGCATAAACCGGGATAAAATATGTTGGCAGAATTTGTTTAACCATTAGCTTCACCTCTTTTAAAGTTGCATG
>Ga0210051_1006806_pt1 | contig 10734 bp, 8 predicted proteins | sample CryGey092014_all_FD_185464 | JGI IMG/M metagenome (GOLD analysis project Ga0210051, IMG submission 185464) | Groundwater microbial communities from aquifer - Crystal Geyser CG23_combo_of_CG06-09_8/20/14_all (SPAdes) (version 2) | ecosystem: Environmental > Aquatic > Deep subsurface > Groundwater ...
CCTGCTGCTGCTGCTGCTGTTGTTGTTGCTGTTGCTGTTGTTCTGGTTGTTGCTGACCGCACTGAGGATTTGTCTGACCATTGTTAAGGGCTTCAAGTGCCTTGTTTAAATCATCCAAGGATTTTTGCTGATTGTCTGCCGCGGTATGGGTATCATTATCCGCTAAACGCGAAATCGCATTTTCCTGTTCACCCACGGAAGCATCCAGATGCTGTTTTGATGGATGATCCGGGGCAGGGGGGGCGCCTTTATTGGATGATGCAGCAGAAGAGGCACCGGCAGGCGGTGCGGCCTGTTTCGCCAGTTCTTCCGAAAAATTTTGAGTTTCGTTTTTTAATTGTTTCTGGGCATCCGCGATGTGCTGATTTTTATCAGTGGAAGCATCCTCCGTCCTTTTTGCCTGTTCACGCTTTATAAGGGACTGGCTTTCGTCGAGAAGATTTTTCTGCTTTTCGATGAGGTTTTTTATTGTCGCCGCTGCTTGCTGCATTTTTTCCTGCTGTTTCCGGGCGTCTTCTTCCTGTTTTTTAATTTCATCCAGCACCGACTTCATCATGAGTCGCACCAGTTCGATGTTTTCTGCCGCTTCTGTAAATTTCGGGTCCAGAGTCAGCGCTTCCTGAAATGACTGAACACTGGATTCGTATGATTCAAGAGCTTTTTTCAAATCACTGTCTTTCTGGCGATCCCCTTCCCGAAAAAAGCACAATCCCAGGTTGAACCTGCTTTTTGCTTCAAGGGCGATGTCCTTTGTTTTGATGGCCGCTTTCTGAAAAGCGTCTCTGGCTGCGGCAAAATCTTCTTTTTTATACAATGCGGCGCCTTTGTTAAAATAAATCACCGGCGACTCTGGATCATCCACGGCTGCTTCATCATAGGTGCGGATTGCTTCATCAAATTTGCCTGATGCAAACAGGGCATTTCCCGTTTTTACCAGCTTTTCTTTTGATGCCGCCCATGCCGTATTCATGAAGCCGATGATGCAGACGGCCAGAAATAAACCAACGATGACTTTAAATAATTTATTCATTATTTTTGAATACTTTTTTACGTTCGTTTACCAAAAGCTCAATGCAAAGGACTATAAATGCCGCCGCCAGAAATATCTGGAACTTTTCTTCAAACCGTTTAATCGTATCGGACTCAAGCTCCTTCTTGTCTGCCGTGGCGATCAGCCGGGAATAGACATTTCCCAGATCAATAGCGCCGGTGGCGACATTTAGATATTTCCCTCCGGGCGTGGCATTGACCATTTTACGCAAAGTATCCGCGTCCAGCCGCGACCAGACTTCTTGACCATTATATTTTAAGAAGGTTTTAATGCCGTCCGCATTGGTGACGGGAATCCGTTTTCCTTCATTTTCATCCCCCAGACCGATGGCGATGAGCCTTACACCTTTTTCGCCGACGTCTTTCGCCGCATCCACCGGAAAACTGTCGTGGTCCTCGCCGTCCGTGATTAAAATAATATCTTTAAATTCTTTTATCTGGTCGTCAAATACATCTGTCATGACTTTCCGAAGGGCATCCCCAATGAGCGTGCCGCCGCGGGCGATACTGTCCGTGGATATGTCATTTAACATCATCCGGAAAAATCCGTAATCCAGGGTCAGGGGACATTTTACCGCGGCGGTGCCGGCAAACGCCACCAGGCCGATCCGATCCCCTTGAAGACTTTCAAGACAGTCTGAAATAGCCAATTTCGCACGCTCCAGGCGGTTGGGAACAAGATCTTCGGCCAGCATGCTTTTAGATACGTCGAGCAGAAATACCACATCCCGTCCTTTGCGTTCAATGGTTTCCGGTTTCGGATTCCAGGCCGGCCTTGCCATGCCGATGATGATAAATCCCAAAGACAAAAGGACTGCGGCGGATTTCCAGAATCGTTTGGCATGACTCAGGGATATGGGGATTTTATCCAGGAGGCCGGCATCAATGAAAAGTCTCAGCGCGAATTTCCGTTTTTGCCAGGCATACACATAGAGGGCCGCCATTAGCGGAATCAGCCATAAAAAATGCAACATATGGACATTTTGAAGTATCATATCGTTAAGGAATTTTTCTGAAAATAGTATTGGATAATAATATTTCAAGTCCGATCAACATGAGGCCGAGCATTGCAAAGGGTAAAAACGATTCCTTGTAATCCACAAACTTGATGGATTCGATTTCGCTCGTTTCCATTTGATCGATTTCCTTATAAATTGCGGACAGGGAATCCGCATCGGTTGCTTCGCGGAAAAAACCGCCTGTTTTTTCCGCAATTTGTTTTAGGGCCATGGTATCGACGCGCTGACTCACGGGAACTTTAAATACCCCGAAGGGCGTCTGGACAGATTGAACCGATTCTCCGCCGCCCACGGCAATGGCATAGACCTTGATGCCCCACTTTGCCGCCAGATCAGCGGCTTGTAAAGGGTCCCGTTTGCCGGCATTGTTTTCACCGTCCGACAGAAGAATAATAATTTTGCTTTTGATCTCATAGATTTTTTTGTTCCCGGGCCTTTGTCGCGTCAGAGTCTCGTCGGCTTTTTCCAGACGCGCGGCCGCCAGCGCCAGAGCATCGCCGATCGCGGTTCCGTCCTCGGAGCGCACCTGCACCAGCTTGATGGTGTCCAGAAACGGCGGCAATGCTCCATGGGCGAGGGTCAGGGGGCAAATGGTATCCGGATACCCGGCAAAGGCGATCATGCCGATAAGATCATTGGACCGACCCTTCAGGTCCTTGCCGTCACCCAGGGCAAAATTTTTAAACACATTTTTGACCACATCCAGCCGGGTCATTTGACGTCCCTCAAATTCCATTTCAGCTCCCATGCTGCCGGAACGGTCAATGACCATTTCAATGGCAATGCCTTTGCTGACATCAACGATTTGTTCTCTGCCGGTCTGGGGCCTGGCCAGAGCAACGACTAAACATACCAGTGCCAGCAATCGGATAACAGCGGGCAACTGGTAAAGCCTGCGGCGGAATGAACTTCCGGCTTTTGCCGCGTTTCCGGTTGATGAAAACCGGATGGCGCCGCGCTTTAATGTGAAGCGTCGGATCAACGGCAAAGCCGGTATGAGTATCAGCAGTAAAAATGCCCAGGGAGATTCAAAATGCATAAGAATGAAACGTTACTCCTTTTCCTGTGTTCCCAGAATAAAATCTTTGCAGGCATCGAACGTTTTCTGGATATCTTCCCTTTGCGGCTGATGTCTGGCAAATTTGACCAGGTCGCAATGGGTCAGAAAATTTTTTAAAAGCAGCTTATGAGCAGTGTCAAATTCATTCCGAACCTTAATGCCGGCCAGAAATTCTTCGGTTGTTAATTCCGAAGCCCGGATATGAAACCGGTTCTCGATATATCGCCGCAGGATGTCGGATATCTTATGATAAAATTCTTTGATATTTCCTTTTTCCACCAGATTTTCAGATACCAGGGCGTTTAATTCATCAAATGCCTGCTGGTGGGCTGGAATTTTCATGATCAGCAGATCGGTTCCATTTTGTTTTCTTTTCCGGATAACAAGAAAAACAACGACTCCCGAAATTAATAAAAGCAATGCAATTCCGCCGGTCCAAAACCATAAAGCATAGGATTGCGGCAAATCTTCCGGCGGCTTGATATCGTGGATGGCCATTTGTGCAAAGTTTTCCGGAAGCAGGGAAGTAACATGCACCGTAATCTCCTCGGTCTCAATCTCATGCCAGGTGCCTTTCGGATCCTTTTTTTCTCTGAAACGAACCTTCATGGGTGGAATCTTATAGTCACCGGACAGGAAAGGCTCAAGCACGTATGAACGGCTGATCTTTGACCGGTGATCATCGGTCAGCTCCGGTTGAGAGGTGTGATAGTCCACAATCCCGAATTGTTCCAGTTTTTCACCCAGTCCCGGCAGTTCCACATCATAATCCTCATCGAAAATTACCGAGACTGTCAGGTTAAGGCGGTCAGCGATCGTGATCTCTGCTTTCTCTGTGTCTAAATGCACACTGACAGGCCCGCGTTCAAAAGTTTTGTGAATGCCTGCGTCCTTGTCTTTAATCTGGCCCGTCTTATTTTTTTCTTCAGGCGGATTGCATGCGGATAGCCAAACAGCGCTGAGCAGAATTAAAAAAATGCCAAAGGCAAACCGCTCGTGCGTCGCGCCGGGTATTTTGAATGTATCTGGATAAGGTATCATGGGTTATTCAAGCGGGTACTGATGTTCAAGGTCCTGGGACAATGGTTTATTTGATATTTCCGGTCTGTGTGCTTCGGGCTTGCGTTTCAGCCTGCGGAGGAGGCGTATCAAATGCTGACTGATGAATCACCACATCGTACTCATCTTTTAACCGGGTCAGAAGCTGTTGCCGGATATCATTCTCCTTTTGTGAACGGAGGGCTTTGTAGACATCATTTTTTACATCTTCAAAGGCCTGTTCTTTATCTTCCTTCATAAAGGCCTTTTTATTTGCCGCATAATAGGTTTCAAGATCAGACTGGGTGATTTTTATCTGGTCGGAATATTCCTTTTCCAGGGCCATTGAAGCAAGCAGGCTTCTTTCCTGGTCTTTGAGTAGATCCTGGATTTTTGGATCTTCAGTCAGTTTCGTTTCTCGGGCCATTCTATAAAGGATTTCCTCGCCGATATACTGGTTTAAAAACATCATCCGCTTGGCTGGAGTTGTAAATTCCTTGAGCAGCGTCTCTTTTTGTTGATGCCGTTCTTTTTCCGGCAGGTAAGGGGCCATCATGCGCATTTGCCGTTCAATGGTGTCTTCCATGCGTCGATCAAGTTCTGAAGCGTTAATTTTGCGAGTCCCGATTTCAGCAACCAGCGTATCGTTTGGCGAGACTGGCTGCATGGTGACGCGATCCGCAAGTTCATGACGCATGGCTGAAAATTTTCCCATTGATTCAAGGCATTCCTGAATCCGCAGGGCGATTTCGGGAGCAATGGAATCAATGGTATAAATACTCTCTGACCGGTAATATCCATCCAGAGCCTGTTCGTAATCATCGTTGTCCTGATACAGTTTTCCGATCCGGTACCAGATTAACGCTGCTTCTTTGTCGTCTAATCCGGCTCGAACCATGTATTCCTTCCATGCACTGGCCGATGAAATGCTCAGGCCGCTTTTTTCAAGCTTTAAGGCGATTTTTTTTAGTTGTTCGCTATCTGCGGCAACGCCGTCGTAACCGGGGATTTTGGTTCCCTTTGGATTTAATGAAATCCATATATCGGCGCCAACGCCCAAAAGGATCAGTATCAGAAGTCCTGTCAGCAATGTTGTCTGGCGATGGCCGGGGTCCGCCTGTTTCGCGGGCACTTCGAAATTCAATTTTTTCATGGTGTCTTCCGGCATTTATCGATGCCTCCGTCGTTCGCGCATTTTGAAAAATTTGACCAGGTCCACGACATAATCCCGGTTCGTAAAAATTTCGATCTGGTCAACGTCCATGGAGCGGAACATTTTTTTCAAGTTCTCCTGGCGGGCATGCCCTATTTTTTCGTAATTCCCGCGCACCTGTTTGCTCCCTGTATCAATTAAAACCAGTTCTCCGGTTTCCGCGTCTTCCAGTTCGATCAGGCCGATGTTCGGAAGTTTTATTTCCCTGGGGTCGGCAACAGACACGGCCAGGAGATCGTGTTTTTTCCCCAGCGCGCGCAATTCCCTTTCGTAATTTTCTTCCAGGAAATCCGATATCAGGAACACCACGCTCCGCTTGGTAATGACTCGCCCCATAAATTCAATGCCGGTCTTGATGTTCGTCTTTGTCTGCCGTGGTTTAAATTTAAGGAGTTCTCTGATTAGCCGGAGCGCATGCGTAGTGCCCTTGGCCGGGGGGATAAACATTTCCACCTGATCGGTGAAAACAATCAGGCCGACTTTATCATTGTTTTTAATGGCGGAGAAAGCCAGCAGGGCGCACAGTTCCGCAGCCACCTCATTCTTTATTTTTCGCGTGCTGCCGAATGATCCGGATGCGGACAGGTCGACCATGAACATAACGGTGAGTTCCCGCTCTTCCACAAACAGTTTGACGTGCGGTTCACCGGTCCGGGCGGTCACATTCCAGTCAATGGACCGGATATCGTCTCCGATATGATATTCCCGGACCTGGTCAAACTCCATGCCTCGCCCCTTGAACACGCTTTCGTACTCCCCGGCAAGGGATTCGTTGACCGCCCGACTGGTATAGATTTGAATGTAGCGTATTTTTTTTGCGAGTTCTTTGGGAATCATGGGACATCAACCGTTTCAAGAATCTGTTGAATAATATCTTCGGATGTTTTTTCTTCCGCTTCCGCCTCATAGGTGACGATTACCCGGTGACGGAGGACATTGAACGCAACCGTTTTGACATCCTGAGGTGTGACATATCCGCGTCCCTCAATGAGAGCGTTTGCCTTGGACGCCATGGCTAGAAATATGGTTGCGCGCGGAGAAGCGCCGTAGCGGATTAACTGGCCGATATCCAGCTTATAATTTTCCGGGTGACGGGTCGCTTCCACCAGATTGACGATATACTCTTCAATTTTATCATCCATGTAAATTTCATCAGAGAGTTCCCTCAGTCGTCGGATATCCTGCGTCGAAACAACCGGATTGATGTTGATGGCCGGCGCTGACCGCGCCATTTTTTTCAGTATTTCATGTTCCTGGATTTTACTGGGATAGGTGATTTTGAGTTTCAACATAAACCGGTCCACCTGGGCCTCCGGCAGGGGATACGTTCCTTCCTGTTCGATGGGGTTCTGGGTGGCCATCACCAAAAACGGATCATCCAGTTTAAAGCTTTCGTCCCCAATGGTCACCTGCCGTTCCTGCATGGCTTCCAGAAGGGCGCTCTGGACTTTTGCCGGGGCCCGGTTGATTTCATCCGCCAGAACAATATTGGCAAAAATCGGCCCTCGTTTGGTTTTAAATTCTCCGGTTTTGGGATTGTAGATCAGGGTTCCGATCACATCGGCCGGCAGGAGATCCGGGGTAAACTGGATTCTCTGGAAAGAGGCCTGGATCATTCGGGCAAGGGTGGTGACGGATAATGTTTTCGCCAGACCGGGAACGCCTTCAATCAGTATATGATTATTGCAGAGCAGCGCCAACAACAGGCCGTCGATGAGTTTTTCCTGACCGACGATTACTTTATGCATTTCAGATCTGATCTGATTGATAACGATGCTTTCTTTTGCAACCCGCTCGCCAATCTGTTTGACATCAACAGCCATGGTGTTCGCTCCTTACCTGAAATTTGAAAGTTTTATTTTTAATACTGAAGCAGCAATGGGAAAGGACCATGATTTTCATAAAATTTTGAAAATCAGCTTAATCACCGCTCTATTTTTGTCAAGTCTTTGTCCCCAAAAATTATTGAAGATGAAACATCAAAATACTCATACTACTGATCATGGGCCGAATATAAGGCATCAAGGATTAAAAAAAGGTTAAAATTAGATTAAAATTTTCTTATTTTTTCATGGGGATTTGAAAGTTAAAACCGCTTGCATTTTTGAAGTTTGGTGCTATGGTTTTAAAGTCAAAAAATTGTTATGATGAATAGTTATGTTAACTCAGGATTCCGAATGCCAGACATACTCCTAAATCAGGAACCGCTGATTTATAACAGCCGCATTATTCATTCCTATGTTCAACTCCTCAAAAAAAAATATCCGGCCGTCAACATAACAGACCTGCTGACATATGCGGGGATGAATGTTCAGGAAGTAAACGACCAGGGGCACTGGTTCTCTCAGAGTCAGGTTGACCGGTTTTATGATCGCTTGGTGGAACTGACGGGACGGGAAAATATCGCCCGGGAAGCCGGCCGCTATTCCGCATCCCCGGAATCCATTGGGGTCATGCGGCAATATGTTCTTGGATTGACCAGCCCTGGGAAAGTTTATGAATTGCTGGAAAAAACATCGGCCAATTTCACAAGATCCGCCAAATATGAATCCCGGATGCTGTCTTCCAACAAAGTCCAGGTGACCGTCACGCCTTATCCCGGCGTCAGCGAAAAATCCTTCCAGTGCGAGAACCGGAAAGGCTTTTTTGAAGCCATTACCATGATTTTCAACCATAAGCAGCCCCGGATCGAGCATCCGGAATGCATCTTCAAAGGGGACCCCTGCTGCCGGTATCTCATATCCTGGGAAAAAACATACACAACCTATTTAAAATTGATCAGAAATTATGCCCTGGGCGTTTTTGTTCTGCTGGGTCTTGTCTTAATGCCATTACTGCCGGCCAGGGCATTGTTTTCCGTTTTTTTATTTTTTGCAATTCTGGTTCTCCTGATTTCCTATGCGGCCGTTCAGGCTGAAAAAAAAGAACTGAACGAGAGCTTGGAGAATCTGAAGGATGCATCAGACCAGCTCGTTGATCAGATTGAAATTAACTATAACAATCGCCTTGTGACCCAGGAAATCGGTCAGATCATCAACCGATACAACAATCTCAGCGATGTTTTAAGAGAAGTGGTCCTGGTGCTCGAAAAACGTTTAGATTTTGACCGCGGCATGATCATGCTGGCCAACAGGGAAAAAACCCTCATGCGTTTTCAGGCGGGGTTCGGCTATTCTCCGGAACAGCATCAATTTTTGCAAAAGCTTTATTTTCATTTGGACAATCCGGATTCAAAAGGTTTTTTTGTTGTATCCTTCAGAGATAAAAAACCTTTGTTAATCAACAATATTCGCGAGTTCGAAAATAATCTTTCAAGCCGGAGCGTTGGTTTTGTTCAGAAAATGGGGGCGCAGTCTTTTATCTGCTGTCCGATCATCTGCGATAATGAAAGCATTGGCATACTGGCGGTTGACAACATCCGGACCCGTCGGCTGCTCGTTCAAAGCGATATGAGCCTTTTGATGGGGATTTCCCATTTTGTCGGTATCAGTATCCGGCATACCGAACACCTTGAGGCACAGAAAAAACAGTTGAAATCCGTGCTCAAAGTCCTGGTCTCCAGTATCGATGCCCGGGACCCCGTGACCAAGGGCCATTCGGAGTGGGTTGCGGAGTTTTCCGAAGGCATCTGCGATGCCATGGGAATTCACAATGAAGAGCGGGAAGTGATTCGGGTGGCGGCCCTGCTGCATGATTATGGAAAAATCGCTATCCCCGATTCCATGCTGAAAAAACCCGACAAACTCACCGAGCACGAGTATGAATATGTCAAATTTCATGTGGACAAGACAAAAGAAATACTCGATCAGATTAATTTTGAGGGGCCGCTGAAAGCGGTGCCTGCTATTGCGGCGGCCCATCATGAAAAATTTGATGGAAGCGGTTACCCCGGCGGGCTCCGTGGCAAGGAAATCCCCCTCGGCGCGCGCATCATAGCGGTGGCGGATTATTTTGAAGCGCTGACCGCCAACCGGTATTACAGTGACCCCATGCCGCCGGAACTGGTCATCAATATTTTAGAGGAACAAGTCGGGATTTTTTTTGATGGAGAAATCGTAGAAGCGTTTATCCGCTACTATCGGAATGAATTTTTAAATCGCGAAACCCTGAAGATGTCACTGGCCTAGTTTTTTTGAGGGGCTTCCGCCCGCGGCAGGAGATTACCGGGGTGTAGGTAAATCGCCGGGGGTCCAGAAAGAATTCCTTGAAAACCTCGTAAAACTCGTCAAATCCACCTTTAAATTCATGAAAATCATAGCCGGACTGCCGGGCCGCCACCTCGGCTTTGGTAATCCAGTTAAAAGTATGGATGCGGTTGAGTTGTCCGAAAAACAGATGATGGGCCTGCATATCCACATCAATTTCTTCAAAATTCAGATCATATAAATAGGAATACAATTTCCGGCCCGCATAAGGGTCAAAATTTTTTCGGGTTTCCAGGACCTTCATCAACCCCGTAAGGCTTTTCATCAATGCTTCCGGCGCTTCAAAATGGCTCAGGCAGTTATGGTCGAGATCAATCAGGCAGATGATTCCGCCGGGCTTTAATATATTATAGAGATTTTTAACGATTTCAAAGCTGTCTTGCCGATGATATTCCAGCAGAAACCGGACCCAGATAAAATCGAAGACTCCGATATCATCCAAGGGCCTGCATACGTCGCGGCAGAAAAAACGAACTGAGTGACTGAGAAAATGGGTCTCGGCATCTTTTATGCGGACTTCTGAACTGTCGATGCCCACAGCTTCGCCTTTCGGACCCACGATTTTTTTCAGATAAAATGTTGTTTTTCCGGCGCCGCATCCGATATCCGCGACCCGCATGCCGGGCTGGATGCCCGCCCAGTTGGCCTGTTTTTCAAGGGTTGCGCGATCTGTTTTCAGCTTCAGACGAAGAATCTCCTGGTCGCTTTCCATGATGTATTTGTATGCAAACATATCAGTCATTGGGTGTCCATCCTGTTGTGTTTCAAATCAGGTAATTAAAATTTTTAAAATAATCATCGGTGTGCTGCATGCTGAGCGACCAGAGATTATAGGATTTTTCATATTTCAACCCATGTTCGTCGGCATAGGCTGCCGGAAACAGCAGAACGGGGAATTTTTTCTCTGTGAATTTTTCTGAAAGGACGGAAATCGCAGACATCAGAATATCCGGAGGAAAATTTTCCGGATCCATGACAAACACACTGATGCAGTTGGTCAGGTCCGACATGTTCACCGCGAAATCTGAAATATTGAGCATGAACATGGCCTTGGTCTCTTGATCACAGGTCAGCGAATAAAGACGCCGTTCCCGCTTCAGCTGATTTTTGGCGTATTCCGAAGCCAGGTCGTGCCGATCCGATAATTCC
>Ga0210051_1006811_pt1 | contig 10730 bp, 9 predicted proteins | sample CryGey092014_all_FD_185464 | JGI IMG/M metagenome (GOLD analysis project Ga0210051, IMG submission 185464) | Groundwater microbial communities from aquifer - Crystal Geyser CG23_combo_of_CG06-09_8/20/14_all (SPAdes) (version 2) | ecosystem: Environmental > Aquatic > Deep subsurface > Groundwater ...
TCTGAGAAAGCCGAGGAATCTGAGGACGCTGAGGATTCCGAAGGAACAGAGGACTCAGAGGAATTCTAAGGAAAGCAATTCCTTTTTCATTTTTTTTAAATTCAATTTTTTCTTTCAGTCATAATCAGGTTGTGTTGCATTAAAGGGTGATTTACCCTAAAACCACTTCTTTGTTGCGTTGAGGGTTATACTTTAAATTCCTTTTGAGCAATTCTTCCTTCTTATTCTTGCTGTTTTCAACGCCTATTCCTGCCATCTGGTGCTGTCGCAGTATCGGGACTTGAAAGTTAGTGCCGCATGATGGGACTTTTACTTTTTCTTAAAAAGGTTTATAAATAAGGTATATTAATTATTTGATATGAATGATATAAACGAAGCTAAAAAAGAGGTAGCTGTTCTTATTGAAACTTTTAAGAATAATATAGAACAATATAAGCTACAAACATATAAAGAGGCTCAGGTAAGAAAAGAGTTTATTGATAAAATGTTTAAGGCTCTTGGTTGGGATATTGACAACCAACAAGGATTCTCAGAGCAGTATAAAGAGGTCATAAACGAAGACGCTATTAAAATTCAAGAAAAGACAAAAGCACCAGATTATTCATTTAGAATTGGCGGTCAAAGGATTTTCTTTGTAGAAGCAAAAAAGCCATCAGTTAATCTAAGGGAAAATCCTGAGTTTGCTTATCAATTAAGGCGTTATGCTTGGAATATGGGAATACCTATTTCTGTATTAACTGATTTTGAGGAGTTTGCTGTTTATGATTGCAGAGTAAAACCTAACGAAAAAGATGACTCCAGCGTAGCAAGAATTATGCTTATTCCTTACACAGAGTATATAACTAACCTTGAAAAAATCTGGAACATATTTTCAAAAGAAGCTGTATTAAAGGGTAGTTTTGATAAGTTTGTCAAATCAAAAGAGGGTATGAAAGGGACTTCCGAAGTTAATGACTCTTTCTTAAAAGAGATAGAAAAATGGAGAGATAATCTTGCGAAAAATATCGCTTTAAGGAATACTGATTTATCCTTACCTGAGCTTAATTATGCTGTGCAAAACGTAATAGATAGAATCCTTTTTTTGATAATATGCGAGTATAAAAATATAGAGAGAAATGGCAAACTAAAAGAAATAGCAGATAAATCAAACATCTACAAAGGCTTAATTCCTTATTTCAAAGAAGCAGATGAAAAATATAATAGCGGTATATTTGACTTCAATAAAGATAAAATAACATTAAAATTAGATATTAATGACAAGGTCTTAAAAGAAATTATTGATAATTTGTATTATCCAAAATCACCTTATGATTTTTCAGTTTTGCCTATTGAAATATTAGGTAAGGTTTATGAAAAGTTTTTAGGAAAAACAATTAGATTAACTTCTTCTCATCAAGCAAAAGTAGAGAATAAAATAGAAGTCAGAAAAGCTGGTGGAGTTTATTACACTCCCGAGTTTATTGTAAATTATATAGTTGAAAATACTGTTGGAAAATTAATACAGGGGAAAACACCAAAACAGATAGGGGGTATTAAGATATTGGATTCAGCTTGTGGCTCAGGGACATTTTTGGTTAGAGCCTATACCTATATTTTGGAATATGTTTTAGGGTATTACAAAAAGAATCCAGAAAAATATAAAAAAGAGATTTATCAAACTCAGAAAGGTATTTGGTTTTTAACGATAGATATAAGAAAAAAGATATTGCTAAATAATATTTATGGTGTAGATATTGATTCTCAAGCAGTAGAAGTAACAAAATTAAGCCTTTTATTGAAAGTTCTTGAAAACGAAACTAAAGAATCAGTTAGCCAACAGCTAAAACTATTCAAAGAAAGAGCTTTGCCTAATTTAGACAATAATATAAAATGCGGTAACTCTCTTGTTAATTCATCTTATTTCTCACAGCAAAAATTAGATTCTTCTGTTGAGGAATTAAGCAAGGTTAATCCTTTTGATTGGGAAAAAGAATTTACCTTTAAGTTTGATATAATATTAGGAAACCCGCCTTATGTAAAAGAATATACAAGCAGAGAAGTTTTTGAGATGGTTAAAAAAACAGATATGGAAAAATACTACCAAGGCAAAATGGATTTATGGTATCTCTTTACTTGTAAGGCTTTAGACTTATTAAAAGATGACGGTCTGCATAGTTATATTGCTCAGAATAATTGGATAACAAGTGCGGGTGCTTCTATACTTAGGAATAAAATATTATCAGATTCCAAAATAATATCCTTTTTTGATTTTAATGATTTTAAGGTCTTCAAAGAAGCAAGTATTCAAACTATGATTTTTGTTTTAGAAAAAACAAAGATAAGCAAACCATACTTAGTTGATTACTATAAAGTTCTTGATAAGGGTATATCAAAAGAGGAATTAACTAATTATTTAATGACTAAGAAAGATGGCGATAAGATAGAGAGGTTTAAGGCGAAGATTAACCCTGTTGGAATGATTAATAATTCTATCAATTTTACACACACAGAAATAAATGATATTTTAGAAAAAATAAAACAAAGAGGAAATTATTGTCTATCAGAGAAAAATGTAGCTCAAGGAATAGTTAGTCCTCAAGAATATGTTATTGATTCACATATAAAAGAGTTAGGCGATTCTGTAAAAAAAAGGGAGGGCATTTTTGTATTAAAGTCTGATGAGGTTAATAAGCTAAAATTAACACTAAAAGAAAAAGAGATTATTAAACCATTTTATACATCAGAAGAGTTATTTAGATATTATGGAAATCCTAAAAATATCTTTTGGATAATTTATTCTAATATAGAAGTAAGAAAAAACATAAAAGATTATCCACATATAAAAGAACATTTAGATAGATTTAGGAAAATTATAACATCTGATTTTGCACCTTACGGTTTGCATAGGGCGAGAGAACAGAATTTTTTTGAAGGTAAAAAAATACTATCTTACAGAAAAACAATAAAACCTTATTTTACATATACAGACTTCCCTTGTTATGTTTCACAAACTTATTTTATAATCAAACCAGAAGATATTGACTTAAAATACCTTATAGGATTATTAAACTCTAATTTGGTTTTCTTTTGGCTAAAATTCAAGGGAAAAATGCAAGGCGAACAATTACAGATAGACAAAGAGCCATTAGTAAAAATACCTATAATAAAAACCGAAAATAAAGATATTATTGAAGCAGTAGATTTAATCATGGAATTAACTAAAAAATTAGAATCTACAAACTTAGATAGAGAAAAGGAGTTAATTAAAAAACAAATAGAATCTTTAGAAAGAAAGATTGATGATATTGTTTATGTTTTGTATGGTATCAAAGAATATAAAGAAATAATCGAAGAAAGTTTAAACTAAACCAACCTTAACGCACCACCACATCTATATCCCGCTTACGCAACACAACCCTTGGAAGTAATTGCTTTATCACCCTTAACGCACCACTTATTCTATATCCCGCTTACGCAACATAACCCATAATCAAAAGCTTTTTAAATAGCCCTTTTTTTCAGGTTTCAGCAGGTGCCTTGGGCTCATAGCGCAGCCTGGTAGCGCGAAAGACTCTTAATCTTTAGGTCGGGGGTTCGAATCCCCCTGAGCCCACCTTTTTTTAAATCATTATAGTCGTTTTCTTTTCCATCAATTATTTTTCTGCAGAAGGAAAAAAGCAGGAAGCAAGCCCTCGGATAAACTTCTTCCTTTTCCATCCGCGCTTTTCACGAAGTGAAAAGGGCGGTTCCAAAACATTTTTAAATCTGCCTCTAATTCTTTTTTTCCATGGCATTCGAGATTGTCCAGATTCCAAAGAAGCTTCCGCCAGTGAAGAGCCCGATAATGATAGAGGGGCTTCCTGGCATCGGGAATGTTGGGAAGATTGCAGTTGACTTCATGGTTGACCAGCTGAAGCCAGAGCTCATTTACCAGATTTACTCTGACTCATTTCCCAATTCTGTTTTTGTGACTGAGAAAAACCTTGTGGAGCTTCCATCTGTGAAGGTTTACCTTAAGAGAATGAAAGGCGAGCATGACGTCTTGTTCCTTGCAGGCGACTTCCAGCCAGTTGAGGAAAGGGCATCCTATGAGTTCGCCGAGAATCTTGTCCAGATGTTCAATAAAATGGGCGGCTGCGAGATAATAACGCTTGGGGGCATAGGGCTCTCGCAGGTTCCCGAGAACCCGAAGGTTTACTGCACAGGGACAGACAAGAAGATTGTTGACAAATATGCCAAGGGCACCTCAATAGAGACAAAGCTCTTCGGATTCGTCGGCCCAATAATCGGCGCAGCAGGGCTTCTTCTGGGAATCGGGAAGAAGAGGAAAATTCCTGCAATAACACTGCTTGCAGAAACTTTTGCCCACCCGATGTATCTCGGGATAAAGGGCGCCCGCGAGATGATAAGGATACTCAACCAGAAACTCTCTCTCAGGGTTGACATAAGGAAGATTGACAGGGACATGAAGGAGATTGAGAGGCAGATAAAAAACAACCTGCAGGCAGATTTGGGAAAGCAGTTTGGAAAGCCCGAGCTGATGCATAAGTTCAAAAAGCTTCCCCCAGACATGAACTATATCGGGTAAAAGCGATAATTTTATTAACAAGCGTTTTTTTCCTATTATATGGCGGACACAAATCCCAAGCATCTGCAGGTTTCTTATAAGACAGTGCACAACCTTGTTGGCAAAGCATGCTATGAAATTCTTAAGGACAAATACATCCCCGATGTTCTTGTTGGCATAGCCACAGGCGGGCTGATACCTGTGAGGATTGCTAAATCCTTTCTGAAGAACAGCTTTGGAATTCCTGACATTCCAATCTACATCATAGGGCTGTCCAACTATGACAAGGATGACCATCTTCTTCCGGAGCCGATAATAACGCAGAAACTGGACTCCGAGCTTGAGAAAAAAATTGCAGGGACAAAAATTCTTATGGTTGATGAGATTGACGATACGGGGCGCACGCTGGAAAAAGCAGCTGACTACCTTTTTGGCCTGAAAGTGAAGGAATTAAGGGTTCTTGTTGTCCACATGAAAGAAAAGGAGAAGACAGGAAAACTTCCCGAAAATGTAAAGATTTATTTCGGCGAGAAAATCCCGCCGCTCTGGATTGACTATTCCTGGGAATTCAAAGAACCTTTTTGATAGTAAAGTTTTGCTTATTTTTCATTATTCCCGTTTGTGCTGATTATCTTGCCGAGCACGTCCGGCTTCTTTCTCCAGTCAATAACTTCCCTGAGGACGTCAATGATGCTCTCGACAGGTATAAGCTTTATCTTTGAGAGCCTGTCAGGGTCTATCACTATATCCTGCATGTTTGACTTCGGCACAATCACCTTCTTGACCCCGGCGTCTATTGCTGCCTCAACCTTTGCAGAGACGCCTCCGACAGGGAGAACCTCTCCCCTCACCGAGAGCGAGCCGGTCATTGCATATTCCTGCTTAACAGGAACATTCTTCAGCGCGCTTATTATTGCTGTTGCAACAGCAATGCTTGCGCTGTCTCCCTCAACTCCCTCGTATGTCTGCAGGAACTGGACAAAGGTGTCATACTTCTTTATGTCCTCGCCGAAATACTTCTTGACTATGGCAGAGACGTTTATAACTGCTTCCTTTGCAATCTCGCCGAGCTTTCCAGTGGCTATGAACTCCTTCTGCTTTCCGCCAGCAGTCACCTCTGCTTCTATCGGAAGGATTATGCCTGAGAATGCATCCTCTCCTCCTATGACTGCGAGCCCGTTCACCCTTCCAACCTGCTCGCCCGACACTTTTATGACCTCGTACTCCCGCTTCCTCTCTATGTAGGTGTCCGCCATCTGCTGCTCAAGAGTCCTTGCAACCTTCCGTGCTGAAAGCACATGCTTCTTTTCAACAACCTTTGCGCCTTCCTCAAGCGCAACATCGCCAGCAGCCCTTATCAGCCCGCCTAATTCCCTGAACCTCAGCGTCAGGCAGCCCTTCCTGTTGGCCATCTTCCTCGCCTGGTCTATTATCTCATCTACAGCTCCGCTTGAGAAGTGCGGTATTTTCTTGTCCTTCACAACTTCCTGGGCTACGAACCTCACTATCTTGTCGCGGTTCTCTTCAGTATCCTTCATTGTCTCGTGCATGTAAACCTCATAGCCGTATCCCCTGATTCTGGACCTCAGGGCGGGGTGCATGTTCTTGACTGTCTGGACATTTCCTGCTGCGACAAGTATGAAGTTGCAGGGCACCATGTCAGTCCTGACCATTGCGCCTGCGCTCCTCTCTGACTGCCCTGTTATTGCGTATTTCCCCTCCTGAAGCGCTGTAAGCAGCTCCTGCTGGGTTGCCGGCTCGAGCGTTGCAATCTCATCCACAAAGAGAACTCCCATGTGCGCCTTGTGAATCATTCCTGCGATCACCCTCTCATGCGCTGGCGTTCCAAGCCCCCCGCTCTGGAAGGGGTCGTGGAGAACATCTCCGAGAAGCGCGCCTGCATGCGCCCCTGTAGCATCATAGAACTGGGAGTGCTTCCTGCCGTAGTTGTCGACAATAACCTTTGGCGGGCTTGTCTGCGATACCTTCGGCCTTCCGATATTCATCGCGAACATCACGCCTGTGAGAAACAGCATGCCTCCTATGAAGAGCGCTGCGAATATTATGTCTGACTTGTAGTAGGACCTCGCCCACCAGGGTATCACCAGGGAGATTATCGCGAGCACCCAGTAAATCGCTGTCTGGTTCTTGGAGCCGAGCATTGCCTCAGCCCTTGCCCTTGCCACAATCTCCCTGCCTTTGCCTGCGGGAACTGTCCTTATCAGCGGCTGGTTCTCGTCATTGGGATTGTAGAATGCGAGTATGTCAACGAGTTTTTCCTTTGGAAGCATCTCCGCGAGGGCCATTCCGAGCATTGACTTTCCAGTTCCCGGCTCGCCTATAAGAAGCACATGCCTCCTCTGCTGGGCCGCCTTCTTCATTATTGCAACTGCCTCATCCTGCCCTATCACCTGCTCTATAGTGCTCTTCGGAACTTTTATTTCAGCAGTTGTCTTGAATTTCATCATGATTGCACTTCTGATATAATGAATTCTTTAAAAATCTTTCATCTCTTTAAGTCCTTGAATTTCACAGAGTGCTGCTCTCCCCCGCTTCCCCAGTTGTCAAGGCTGGTTTCATGTATGAGCACAGTGACTGCCTGGGCAGGTATCCCCATCTCTGTGAAAACATCAGTTATCTTCTTTATCAGCAGCGGCTTCTTTTCCTTCTCAATTGGCCAGCTCTCAATTTGCACAATAGGCATATAACCACCTCATCATGCCTTCTTGCAGTGGAATTTAAAAGTTTTTGGGAGCAGAGCTCTATTCAGACAACATTGGAAACGCATTTTCAGGCAGAGCCGCATCAACCAAAATGTTTTTATACCCGCTCCATTAATTTTGCCTTATGGCTGGTAAGAAAAAATCCGTCCAAGTTTCCGAGGAGAAACGCCCTGAGAATGAAAAGAGGGAAGATGAAAAGGAAATCCTTCAGAAGCCGGCTGAGCTTCCAGGGCAGCCCTGCCCTGTATGCGGAACAAATAATTTGACTCTAAGAGAGGAGGACATGGAGATTCCCTACTTCGGCCCTGTCTCCATATTCTCAATGAGCTGCTCAAACTGCGACTTCAGGAAGTCTGATGTTGAGTGCCTGGAGGCAAAGGAGCCCTGCAGGTATACTTTTGAGGTTTCTTCTGAGGAAGACATGAAAGTAAGAGTTGTAAAATCAGGAAGTGCAACAGTGAAAATTCCGTATATCGGAGACATGGAGCCGGGCGACTTCTCAGAGGGCTTTGTCACAAACATAGAGGGGCTTCTCATGAAATTTAAGGACATTGTCCAGTTCATCAGGGAGAATGAGGAAGAAGATGAAGAAAATAGGGATAAAGCCAAGAATATTATGAAAAAAATTGACAGGGTAATCTGCGGCAGGGAAAAGATTAAGATAATCATAGAGGACCCTGCTGGCAATTCCGCCATAATATCTGACAGGGCAGTTGTTGAGAAGCTGAAGCCGGTAAAGAACTAATTCTTTGCAAAAATTTAATAATAAGCATACTTTTTTCAGATAACAGGGTGCGGTTTATGTCTGAAAATACAGATAATCTGAAAAAGGAGATAAGCGAGGAGGAAGAGATAGAAAACCTTGCAAGCACCCTCAGGAAAAACGGGCTTGCAGGCACTCTTGCTGATTCTGTAGCGCTAGCAAAGAAGATAATAGAGCGCCAGCGCATGATGTACGGCTACATAAGGTCGAGGAAGTCCGCTGCCCCGGATTTAGAGGATGAAAATAAAAAATTCGTGAAGCCGGAATACAACATTGCAGAAGAGGAGGGCAAGACCCTGAAGGACCTGATGGGTGAAACCGGCGAATCCTCTCATGAAGGAATCTCATCCACGCCTTCAAAACCAGAGCAGCCAAAGCCGGCAGAGACAAAACCTGCTGAGCCCAAGGCTGAATCTGAGGCTGAGAAAAAGAATGCTGATAAAAAGGCGCCTGAAAAACCTGGCGAAGCCCCTTCTGAAAAGCCGCAGTGACTGGAAATCAAAATATTTAGGCAAAACTTAAAAAAGGCAGGCATTTTTAGCCAATAAAAGGCAGGAAATCCTGTGTTTTTATGCTGAAAGGTGGTTTGATGGCAGATATTGAGAGAGTGAAAAAGATTGAGGCTCTCGCAAGGGAACTTATGAAGCACGGCTTTGCAAACAACATTCAGGATGCTGTTTCCCAGGCAGAAAAGGCAACACAATCAAAAAGCGAGGTGAACATACCGAGCGCTAACCCAAAGGCGCAGGAGAATAAAATGACAGACATACAATACAACGAAGATTTCAAGAGGCTTTCACTGCAGATAAACCAGCAGAAGAGCATGATAACAGAAGTTCAGTCAAAAATGAATGAAATGATTGGAGAAATAAACAAGTTTGACAAGAAAATAGGCCAGATGTCAGCAATAATTTCAGGGCTCCAGCAGGCGCCAGCCAAGCAGCCAGCACCAGAGAGCAGCCAGGAATCAAAGCAGGCAGAACAGCCGAAGCCAGAGCCCAAGCCCGAGCAGCAGCCGCAGCCCGACAGCAGGGGAATAATCGCATCTTCTCCTGAGAAGAGAGGAGCAGGAGCAGCGCCTGAGGTGAGGACAGGGCAGTTCAAGCCAGGGGACTTTAACATAAACAAAATTTTCTACTCAGGTCCAAACGGGAATAAGAAGTAGATTTATAGGCAAGGGAATTAATGTTCATTATTATTTGCCTTGCCTATGTCCAGAAGACTTTAACAGATTTCATACAAATATTAAAGTCTTCTCGTATAGATTCATTTTTTATTAAATTTAAAATTTTCTGTTCAGGAAACAAAAAAATTCTAAAAGAATTCACAAAAAAAATCGCTTTGGCGATTTTTTTGTGCGCAAAACTTTGTTTTTGCGTTTTGTTCAAGAAACAAAGAAATTCCAAAGGAATTTCTTGTTCAAGAAATGCTATGCATTTCTTTGAATGCTTTGCATTTTTTGAACCCGTAATGTTTCAGAACAATTGAACCCTTCCGGGTTTCTTCCATAACAGATTCTTTACTTCGGAGTAGTTAATAAATCGAAATATTTATAAAAGAGTAAATAATCATAGTATTGAGGCCATAAAATGAAAATCAAAAATCCGGAAAAAGAATGCAAAACAACACCTGAAAATTTTAGTGCAGAATCAAAAATTACTAATGTTGAAACTGTTGATTTCAGGAGAGGAATAATTCTTGAAAGTCCTGCGGAACTTGCTCGGGCATTAATTGTTTATAGCGGTGGTTCTGTTAAAAAAGCAAGAGCAACCCAAAATAATCTTATAGATGCAGTTGGTAACAAAGGTGGTGGAATGGGCGCAGCACTTCTTTTGCTTGGAAAAGCAAATGCCAATGATTTTACCAAAAAATTAACTAAAGAAGCACTATCAGAATTACAAACAAATGGAAAATTCTATAAAAGTTTTGATTATGATGCCATGGGAACAAATTTTTTCAAAACAATTGTAGATGGAAAAAAGGTTGGAGATAAATATGTATTAGACTTGTATGCTGCATATGTTGGTTCAGCACCAGAAAATGAATTGGCAGAAAAACTTGGTAAACCAATGGCTTTAATTCATTCAAGTTTGGAAGAAAGATTAAGCGTTGTTGATGATTGGTGGTTTAATGTAAACCTTGAAAATGTTCTTGCAGGTTTGCCAATTTCAAAGGAACAACTGAAAAGTTTACCTGAATATATCGTATCAAGGGAATCTTCCGGAAAAAGTTCAGAGATAACTTTCGAACATCAAGGACAAAATTTCTCATTCAATGTTTGCTTGGATGCCAAGACATATCTTATTAAACCAGAAGGGGGGGACTCCCGCTCTCGTTATCTGCAGGCGAGAGGCAAATTCATAGTCGGTGGAGCCTGGACAATTTTTTCAGAAGACGACAAGAAAATTATTCCTCCGACAATCAATCCATCTGCCCTGCCTGCTGTTATGGTTTCAGTTTCATTACTTGACGAAAGATATTCAAGACAGGTAGCAGTTACTGAAGACCAAATGAAAGCTGTTCAATCAGCAAGAGATTACCTTGCAGATTTAATCAGAACAAAATAATTTTATGATTTATTTTTTTTATTAAACCCAATGATAGTGTCTGCGAGCTGTTGACATTCAAAAAGTTTAAATTCTGCCTATTATTAGAGAGAGCATAATAGAAAAAAAGAGGTGTTTTTAATGCAGGGCTA
>Ga0210051_1006813_pt1 | contig 10729 bp, 10 predicted proteins | sample CryGey092014_all_FD_185464 | JGI IMG/M metagenome (GOLD analysis project Ga0210051, IMG submission 185464) | Groundwater microbial communities from aquifer - Crystal Geyser CG23_combo_of_CG06-09_8/20/14_all (SPAdes) (version 2) | ecosystem: Environmental > Aquatic > Deep subsurface > Groundwater...
ACTAGTAACTTATTGTTTTGCTAATGGTTGTGGGGGTGGTGCATGGCTTTGTGGAACTTCATTATGGAGTTATTGTTGGAGTGAAGAAAGGGGTTGGTTCGACTTTGGTTTTTATTAAAAAATAAAAAAAATATCATGATGAGCTAGACACTAAAGTAAAAAGAATAAAATTAAGAAATAAAAAACAACCAATTTGTATTGGTTGTTTTTTTATTTCTTATGCTAATTATTCTAATTTTACCACTTACTTTTTTTTAGTTTTTTTATTTTTCTTACACACAATCTTATTAATAGAAAAATCCAATGAAAAAATTTAATGGTGCCTATCAATGCCATAGACATAAAAATAATAACAATCAAAAATGTCCTTGTATCTGCAAATAAATCTTGCAATGACTTAATAAATGATCTACCACTTATTTTTTCTTTAACTTCATTTCCATATAAAGCTTCAAATTTATTTCTATTTTTTAATAAAAAATTGAAATATTCTGAGTCTCTATCATCTAAATATTTTTTTATAACCATCCAACTTTTTTTTGAAAATAAATCAGTTTGGTTTTTTAAAAAAATATTTAAAACATCCTTATAAGGTAAATTTGAGGAATATAATTCATCCAAATATAGCAATAAAAAATCTGAGTCTCTATTTCCGTCGTTATATTGTATACTTAGTGAAGTAATGTCTATCTCAGGATTTAGAGCTTTTTTACCGATATCAATAAATTCTTTTGCAGACATTTCTCCAAATTCTTTATGTTTTATTTTTCCATCTTGACATAGAAACAAGAAGTTGGGAAAAACTGTTACGATATAATCTCTGCATATTTTTTGCCCCTCATCTCTGTCTGCGTCAATTTTTAAGCAAATAAAATTTTTGCTGTAGAAATCTGCTACCGAATCATCTGTAAAAACATTTTTTACCATCCATTTACATGGACTACACCATCTGGTATAGCAATAAATAAAAATTATTTTATTCTCACTTTTTGCTTTTTGAAGAAGCTCCTCAAGGGTGGTGGATTCGTTTTCAAAGCGAATACCTTGGGCGTTTACATGGATAGCTAATATTACACTTAGTGCAATAAGTAGCAAAAACAGTTTTGTATTCATTTTTCAAAGATTTTTTGTTTATTATTTTTTTTCTAATCATACTAGATTTGCATCAAAAAGTCAAATTTCAGAACAGGATTTCATTTTAGTGTAACAAAAACCCCAACTGGATTGTAGCAAGAACCGTTCTTGCTACTTGCTAGCATTGATATATAATTATCTTTTTGATATACTAAACTTATGAAAACATCAATGCGACAATTTACTGCTTTATATAAAAAGTCTGGGAAATGGTATTCTGGATGGATTGAAGAAATTCCCGGTGTAAATACTCAAGGTAAAACATTAGCTGAAACTAAACAAAATTTAAAAGAAGCACTTTTATTAATACTTGAAACTAATCATCTTTTATCAAAGAAATCTGAGGGCCGTTCTTTTATTACAAGAGAAAATCTTTCCGTATTTGCTTAACATATGAAACAAGTTGATCTTATTAAACATATTCGTAAATATGGGTGTATTTTTGTAAGAGAAGGTGGTTCGCATAGTGTTTGGTTTAATACTTTAACTGGACGAACTTCTACAATTCCAAGACATAGTGAAATTAATACATATACAGGAAAAAAGATTTGTGAAGATTTAGGTGTTCCAATAATAAAAAAGCATTAGTGATTAGATTTTCATCATTTTTTTGTATTTTTGTGATAAAATGATATTGTTATGTTTTATGTTTATATATTACAAAGTAAAAAGGATGGAGAACTTTATACTGGGTGTACAAATGATTTAAAGAAGAGATTTAGAGAACATAACAATGGATTAGTGTTTTCAACTAAATTAAAGAAACCGCATAAGATAATTCACTATGAGGCATTTTTAAACAAAAAAGATGCATTTATGAGAGAAAAATGGTTGAAAACAGGTTGGGGAAGAAATCAAACAAGGACAATGTTAGCAAATTATTTGGGGATGTATCCGCCAAAACTTTCTAACAGATAAGTATTATAAATAATATATTTTGTCTAATTACATATTGTCATTATAAATGATAAACATGAAATAGATGGAAAGTTTAGGTGGATAAACAAATAGAAAAACTTATAAAAGCAGAAGCGAAAAGGCAAAAAAGCGTCATTAATTTGATTGCGTCCGAAAATTATGTTTCCGATGATGTTCTTAAAGCTCTGGGGTCTGTTCTTACTAATAAATATGCTGAAGGTTATCCGGGCAGAAGATATTACGGCGGGAATATTATTATTGATAAAGTGGAAAATCTTTGCATTGAGCGCGCGCTGAAACTTTTCAAATTAAAACCTGAAGAATGGCATGTGAATGTTCAGCTTCTCTCCGGCAGTCCGGCGAATTTTGCTTTATATTCCGCTTTAGTGCCAATAGGTGGCAAGATTATGGGAATGAAATTAAGTTCCGGCGGGCATTTGACTCACGGATATCCGCTTTCAATGACAGGCAAACTCTGGAAGTCTGTCCAGTATGAAGTTGATCCGGAAACAGGACTTATTGATTATGAAAAATTAAAACAAATGGCGATACAAGAAAAACCAGATTTGATTATTTGCGGTTTTACGGCATATCCAAGATTTGTAGATTTTAAAAAATTCAGGGAGATTGCCGATGTTTGCAACGCGATTCTTCATGTAGATATGTCGCACTTCGCTGGGCTTGTAGCGGGAGGAGTTTATCCTTCGCCATTTCCTTATGCCGACACGGTTATGACTACAACACATAAAAGTTTGCGTGGGCCGAGACATGCAATTGTTTTTGTAAAAAAAGATTCTCGCGAGTTTGATAAAAAATTGGACAAAATGGTTATTCCCGGACTTTTCGGCGGACCGCATGAAAATAACATAGGAGCGGTCGCTGTTGCATTAAAAGAAGCAATGACTCCGGCATTTAAAAAATATGCAAAACAGATAGTAAAAAATGCAAAAACATTGGCTGGCGCACTTGCCCGCCTTGGTTGGCGGGTTATTTCCGGCGGAACGGATTCGCATTTGATTTTAGTGGATACCTGCCTGTCCGCTTCTGGCGGAGATGGAAAATGTGTTGGCGTTTCCGGCAAAGAAGCGAGTGAAAAATTGGAAAAAGCTGGAATCATCGTAAATATGAATACGATTCCTGGAGACACCAGAAAGCCAATGGATCCGTCAGGAATCCGTCTTGGCACTTGCGCTGAAACTACTAGAGGCAAAAAAGAAAAAGATATGATAAAAATTGCACAAAAAATTAATGAAATTTTGAGAAAATAATGTTCAAAAAACTTTTTACATTGGATTCTTATAAATCAGGAAAAAATTTTTATGATAAAGAATAAAAAACAAAAGTGATACAAACTCTGCCATGGCAGAAAATGTATCACTATGTTGTAGTATTCATTTTAAATATTTTTCGTATGATTTTGCGAGTTTAAATGTTTTAATACACTTATTAAGTTTTATATTTTTTATATATTCCTCAAAGTCCTTTGGCAAAGGCGACGGTCCAACCCACACGCTTTTTTGAATCATTATGTAGCCAAATTTTTTTAAGTGCCATCTTAGCCACTCTCTTTCCGGCTTTTTTTCTGTCGGTATATCGAACATCAAAAGAAGATTTTTATCTTTGGAAATATTTTCCGGTTTGCTAAATTGTTTAAGAGAATTGGTTTTTCTTCCAACATATTCTTTGCCATATTTTGAAAGAACAATACCAGATAGTTCTTTTTCGATAATGCCTTTTCTTTTTAATCTATCAATAGTTGTTCTAATATTTCTTGGCGAATATTGTTTAAAACGGGGAATACCAAAAATATTTATTCTCATACCCTTATAATTTAGCTCGGTATTCCAAAGTTCTTTTAAAATTTCTTTTGTTATAGACATATTAAATATATTATATACGAAAACCTGAAATGATACAAACTCTGCCATGGCAGAAAGTGTATCATGTGGAAGGAATTTATTTTTTGGTGTATAATTTCATTATGAAAAAAGGGAAATACAAAGGGAAACTAATCGTTATAGACGGCACGGATGGAAGCGGGAAATCGACGCAGACCGGGCTTTTGGTGAAGCATTTGAAAAAAGATGGACGCAAGGTGAAAGTTGTAGATTTTCCGGATTATTATTCGAACTTTTTCGGCAAATTTATCGGGCACTGCCTTTCCGAGCAGTATTATAAATTTATACATGTTCATCCGAAGATCGCCTCTGTGCTTTATGCGGCGGACAGATTTGAATCAAAAGGAAAAATAGAAAAATGGCTGAAAGAAGGAAATATTGTAGTTGCGAATAGATATATAAGTTCTAATCAGATTCATCAAGGCGGAAAAATAGCGAATGTTAAAAAACGCGAGGATTTTATAAAATGGCTTGATGAGATGGAATATAAAATTTTTAAAATTCCAAAACCGGATTTTGTTTTTTATCTGAATGTTCCAACTAAGTTTGTTTTGAATCTGATAAAGAATAGAAACAAAAATGGCAAAAGAAGTTATTTGGGAAATAAAAAAGATGTGCATGAAAAAGACGTGAATTTTTTAAAGAATTCCAACAAGAGCGCTCTTTGGCTTGCGAAGACGCAGAAAAATTGGATAAAAATAGATTGTGTGAAAAACGAGGTACTGAGCACTCGCGAAGATATTCATAAGGAAATTTATGAAAAAATTAAAAAAATTATTAATTAGGTTGTAAAAATTTTATGGAATTAAATGAATATCAAAAAAAAGCGCTGACAACAGCGCTCTACCCGGAGAAATATAAAATCATTTATCCTGCCATGGGGCTTGGGAATGAAACAGGGGAAGTAATGGGCAAGGTCAAAAAATGGTTACGTGGAGACGATGGCGAAGGGGCAGTAAGCGACGAAAGGAAGGAAATGTTAAAGGGAGAACTCGGAGATGTTTTATGGTATTTATCAATATTGGCGCACGATTTAGATTTGTCTCTTGATGATATTGCTAAAGCCAACATAGATAAATTACAATCAAGAAAAGAAAGAAATGCGTTGAAAGGAGATGGAGACACGAGATAATATATGGATATAAAACAAAAAATTAAAAATTTAATAAAAGAGGCTTTAAAGAATCTAAAAATAGAATCTAAGGAAATTTTACTTGAACATCCTTTGGATTTGGAAATGGGTGATTATTCTACTAATGTTGCCATGGTTTATGCAAAACAATTAAAAATATCGCCAAAAGACTTAGTGGAAAAAATTGTTGCTGAAATTTCAAAGAATCTTCCGGCCGAAATAGATGAAGTGGAAATTGCCGGAGTCGGCTTTATTAATTTTTACTTGTCTCGCGAATTTTTTGTCAAAAAAATAGAGGAAATTTTAGGAAATAAAAATTTTGGAGGAAACGATCTTCTAGCCGGACAGAAAATAATGATTGAATACACTCAGCCGAATCCTTTCAAGCCTTTTCACATTGGGCATTTAATGTCTAATTCCATCGGTGAATCGCTTTCTCGGCTTTTTGAAATAAATGGAGCAAAAGTCATAAGAGCGAATTATCAAGGCGATATCGGGCTTCATGTCGCTAAGGCAGTTTATCAAATTTTGAAAGATAAAAAAGACATAATTTCTTCCACTATTTTGGATAATTTATCATTAAGTGAAAAAGCTGAATATATAGGCGAATGTTATGCAAAAGGGAATGAGGCTTATGAAAAAGACGAGAACACCACCGCCGAGACGGGGCAAGCAAAAAAAGAAATAGATATATTAAATAAAAAGATTTATGAGAAAAGCGATGAAGAAATAAACGAAATTTATGATTGGGGACGGAAAATTACGCTGGAGGCATTTGAAGAAATATATAAAATACTCGGTACGAATTTTAATTATTATTTTTTTGAAAGCGAGATGGCGCCGATTGGCGAGAAAATAGTGCAAGAAAATATTGGCAAGATTTTTGAAAAATCAAATGGCGCAATAGTTTTTCACGCGGAAAAATATGATCCGAAGCTTCATACGCGAGTTTTCATTAATTCTCAAGGCTTGCCTACATATGAGACTAAAGAACTTGGGTTGACTGAAACAAAATTTGAAAAAGAAAAATTGGATATTTCCGTCGTAATTACAGCGCAAGAGCAGGAAGAATATATGAAAGTAGTTAAAAAAGCGCTAGAAATAATCAATCCAGAAATTGCGTCAAAAATGAAGCACATCGTTCATGGTATGTTGCGTTTTGCCACAGGTAAAATGTCTTCAAGAAAAGGAAATGTGATTACTGGGGAATCTTTAATACAAGATTCAAGAGCAGAAATTTTTAAAAAAATAGAAGATAGAGGTTTTGATGAAGATGAAAAAGAACAGGTGGCTTCTTGGGTCGGTGTTTCAGCGCTCAAGTATTCAATATTAAAGCAATCAATCGGAGGAGATATTATTTATGATTTTGAGAAATCAATTTCCTTCGAAGGCGATTCAGGCCCGTATCTGCAATATTCTTATGCGCGGGCTAAATCTATTTTAGAAAAAGCAAAAATGGATGAAATTGTTCCGAGTTTTATAGACGTGCCAGAAGAAATTTATGAAATAGAAAAATTAATTTACCGTTTTCCTGAAATAGTTTTGCATTCGGCAGAAAATTATCAATCGCATCATATTGCAAATTATTTGATAGAGCTTGCCCGCGCATACAATATATATTATGGAAACACAAAAATAATAGACAAAGACGATATAACTTCGCCTTACAAAGTCGCTTTAACCGAGGCGTTTTCTATTGTAATGAAAAACGGTTTGTATCTGCTCGGCATCCAAGCACCGGAGAGGATGTAGGAAAAAATTGATTTTTTTGCTAATATCTTATTTATGGATGATAAAAATAATATGAAATCAGAATCTGCCCTGCATGAAGAGGCAGTTTTGAAGTTTTGGAAAGAAAATAAAATTTTTAAGAAATCTTTGGAAAAATCTTCTCCAAAAGGGGAATTTGTTTTTTACGAAGGTCCGCCGACGGCAAATGGCAAACCGGGAATTCACCATTTGGAAGCTCGCGCTTTTAAGGATGTTATTCCGCGATATAAAACTATGCAGGGATATTATGTTCGCAGAAAAGCCGGCTGGGATACTCATGGTTTGCCAGTTGAACTTCAAGTTGAAAAACAACTCGGTTTAACTTCCAAAAAAGACATTGAGGAATATGGAATTGCTAAATTCAATCAAGAATGTAAAAAAAGTGTTTGGGAGTACGTTGATCTTTGGGAAAAATTTACAGAAAGAATTGGTTTTTGGGTTGATCAGGAAAATCCATATGTAACTTATCACAATGATTATATAGAATCAGTTTGGAATGTGATAAAAGAAGTTGATAAACAAAATTTGTTATATAAAGATTACAAAGTTGTGCCATGGTGTCCGCGTTGCGGAACTGCACTTTCTTCGCATGAACTTGCGCAGGGTTATGAAGATGTGAAAGATTTATCTGTTTATGTGAAGTTTAAAATTAAAAGCCTATCTCCAGCCCTTTCCAAAGGAAAGGGAGAAGGATTAGAAGCCCTTCCCTTTGGGGAGGGTTTGGGAGGGGCTAATACTTTCATTCTTGCTTGGACAACAACCCCTTGGACTTTGCCAGGGAATGTCGCTTTGGCTGTCGGGGAGAAAATTATTTATGTAAAAATAAAAAAGGAAAATGAGTTTTTGATTTTAGCTAAAGAACGGCTTTTTGTGATTGAAGGCAATTATGAAATTATTGAAGAATTGAAGGGCGAAGATTTGATTGGCTTGGAATATGAACCACTTTATTTATTTTTGAAAAATAATATCTCCAAAGATGAAAAATCCAAATTAGAAAAAGCTTACAAGATTTATCCTGCAAATTTTGTAACAACAGAAGATGGAACTGGAGTTGTGCACACAGCTGTAATGTACGGTCAAGATGATTTTGAATTGGGAACAAAAATTGGATTGCCAAAACATCATTTAGTCGGGCTTGACGGAAAGTTTTTGTCTGGAACTGGGTTTTTGGAAAATAGATTTGTGCGAGATGAAGAAGTTGCCGTAGATATCATAAAAGATTTGGCACACAGGAATTTATTATTTAAAAAAGAAAAATACGAACACAGCTACCCGCATTGCTGGCGTTGTCACACTGCGCTGATTTATTATGCGCGAGATTCTTGGTATATCAGAATGTCTGATCCAAAAATAAAAAGTAAATTAATTTCTGAGAATAAAAATATTAATTGGGAGCCAAATCATATAAAAGATGGAAGATTTGGAGAATGGTTGCGTGAAATAAAAGATTGGGCGATTTCCCGCGAAAGATATTGGGGAACTCCGCTTCCAGTTTGGACTTGCGATAAATGCAAGAATTTTGAAGTGATTGGAAGTATTGAAGATTTAAAAAATAAAACAAAAAAATCTGGAAATAAATATTTTGTGATAAGGCACGGAGAGGCAGAAAGTAATGTTGGTTATACTCACCATAAAGACTCATATCATAAAGCCCAATTAACAGAAAAAGGAAAAGAGCAAGTTTTAGAAAGTTCTAAAAATTTTAAAGAAAAAATTGATATAATTATTTCTTCTCCATTTGAAAGGGCAAGAGAAACTACTGAAATAACATGTGAACAAATTGATTTTCCACTAAAAAAAGTTATTTATGATGAACGGATTCAAGAATGGGAGACTAGTTCTATTTTTGACGGGGAAGAAATGGAAATATTTAAAAAATATTATGAAAAAGATTATTTAGACAATCCAGCTGAAGTTTTACCTGCCGGAGAAAGCTTTACTCAGGTAATTAAACGTGTTGGTGATTTTATTCATGATTTAGAGAATAAATATTCTGAAAAAAATATTCTTATCATTGGACATGGTGGTGCCACTAGAGCCCTTAGTTTTGTTATAAAGGGTTTATCATTAAGTGATTTATCAAGTGTCAATGATCCACTTGTTGCTCTTCAAAATGCAGAAATTAGAAAATTAGACTTCATTCCTCTTCCGCACAATGAAAATTACGAACTTGATTTGCACAAGCCTTATATTGATGAATTAGAGCTTGTTTGCACCCACGCCATAGCGGGGCAAGTTTGTGGCGGAAAATTAGTTAGGACAAAAGAAGTGATGGATTGCTGGCTTGATTCAGGATCAATGCCATTTGCTCAAGATCATTATCCATTTGAGGCCCCTCCTCAACCCTTCCCAAAAGGAAGGGTGAAAAGAAAAGTAGATTTGTTATATCCAGCGGATTTTATTTCTGAAGCTATTGATCAGACTAGAGGCTGGTTTTACACCTTGCACGCAGTTGGAGTTTTGATGGGAAAAGGAAAAGCATACAAAAATGTGATTTGTTTAGGGTTGTTGCTTGATGAAAAAGGAAAGAAAATGTCTAAGTCTCTCGGTAATATTGTTGACCCGTGGGAAATGATAGAAAAATATGGAGTAGATTCGCTTCGTCTTTGGATGTATTCGGTGAATCAGCCGGGAGAATCCAAAAATTTTGACGAGAAAACCGTTCTAGAATTGCACCGCCAAGTTTTCGGTTTGCTTTACAATGTTCTGGCTTTTTATGAATTGTACAGGGATAAAGAACTGGAAAATAACTTGGCGGCTAAACCGCCAAGTGAAAATATTTTGGATAGATGGATTATTGCGCGATTGAATGAGTTGAATTCTTTGTGCGTGAAAAATTTAGACAATTATAAATTACTTGAACCGGTAAGAGCTATAAAAGATTTTATCAGTGATCTTTCTACTTGGTATTTGCGCCGTTCGAGAGAAAGGATAAAAAATGGCGACAAAGAGGCAAAAGAAACTTTGTATTTCGTCTTAAAAAATCTGGCAAAAATAATGGCGCCTTTTGCGCCATTTGCTTCGGAGGATATTTGGCAGAAATTAAAAATTTACCCCGAAGAAGGCGGGGATGAAGGTGATGAAGAAAGTGTGCATTTGGCAAGTTGGCCAAAAGTTAAAAATAATTTTATTCAAAAAATATTCAATAAATTTTCAAAAAAGCCTTCTCTTATAATAGAAATGCAGAAAGCTAGAGAAATTATAAGTCTTGGTTTGCAGGCAAGACAAAAAGCTGGAATTCCGGTTCGCCAGCCGTTGGGCAAATTGGAAATTAAAAATTGCGGATTAGGAGTTGAATACGCAGAAGTTATAAGAGAAGAATTAAATGTAAAAGAAATATTACTAAAACCTCGAACCTCGAACCTAGAACCTAATGTTGTGCTTGATACTAATATTGATTCTGAATTAAAAACAGAAGGAAATTGCCGAGAATTAGTGCGTGCTCTTCAAGAGATGCGCAAAAAAGCTGGACTTACGCCGAGCGATATAATTTTACTTTCTATTGAAACAGATGAAAAAGGCAAAAAAATAATTCAGGAATTTGAATCTGGTGTAAAGAAAACAGTTTTGGCTTCAGAGATAGAATTCAAAAAAAACAACGGCGAAGAAATAAAAATTGACGAAATTTTATTTAAAGTAAAAATTGAGAAATAAAATGCAAAAGCTTGTCATTTTTGATTTTGCCGGGACGATTGATTCTAAGCAAGAATTGGAAAAAAATATAATTGAAAGTATTAAAAATCTTTCAGGTAAATATAATCTTGCCATTATTTCTTCGACTCCCTCTTCTTACATAAAAAGTTATTTGGAAAAAAGAGATGTTCTTTCTATTTTTTCTAATATTTTAGGTTCGGAACTTGATTTGAGTAAAGCAGAT
>Ga0210051_1006816_pt1 | contig 10727 bp, 9 predicted proteins | sample CryGey092014_all_FD_185464 | JGI IMG/M metagenome (GOLD analysis project Ga0210051, IMG submission 185464) | Groundwater microbial communities from aquifer - Crystal Geyser CG23_combo_of_CG06-09_8/20/14_all (SPAdes) (version 2) | ecosystem: Environmental > Aquatic > Deep subsurface > Groundwater ...
GATTATCCAACGGGGTAAACTTCGAAATTCGAAATTCGTTGTTCTATTGTTCGTTATTCATTTTTCTAATATTAGTGCCATTAGGGTATAAGGGGTTCGCTTTATTCCCTATTTCCTTATACCATATACCATATTCCTTAAAATGAAAAAGATTGATATTACAGACAAACACTAATTAGTATATTCGCGGATAATTATATAAAATAATTTCAGAATGATAAGAATTTCAGCAGTTTCCTATTTAAATACTCTTCCGTTTATTTATGGTATTGAACATTCGGGTTTTCTAAAACCTTCAGAATTTTCTCTTACCTGCGATATACCTTCAATTTGTGCAAAAAAACTCGAAAACCGTGAAGCCGATTTGGTTCTTGTTCCGGTTGCTGCAATTGCAAATATGAAGAACATCAATATTATATCAAATTATTGCATAGGTGCCACCCGCAATGTATTATCTGTACTTTTGGTTGCTAAAAAACCGCTTTCGGAATTAAAAAATATTTACCTCGATTATCAATCCTGCAGTTCGGTAACATTAGTAAAAGTGCTTGCCAAAAACTATTGGAAAAAAGAATTTAACTGGATGGAAGCAGCTCCCGGTTACGAAAAAAAAATTAATGGTATAACTGGTGGAGTAATCATTGGCGACAGGGCATTGGAATTATCAAATTTGTTTAAATTTAGATATGATTTGGCATCGGAATGGAATGATTTTTCAGGACTACCATTTGTTTTTGCCTGCTGGGTGAGCCCTGTAAAACTTGATGATGATTTTATTAAACAATTTAATAAATCGCTTAAGTGGGGAATTGCCAATATCAACAGCATTAATCCAAATTATCCGGCTTTATCCGCAGAATTTATCCGAAACTATTTTAAATTTCATATTGATTATTCTTTCGATTCTAAAAAAATTAAAGGTATGAATCTGTTTTTTAGATACATGAAAACATTATAATTTTATTAATCTTTATTTTTGAAAAAATGTAAATTTATTTCATTATTATTTCGGCTTTCACTATTTTTGACCCTTTATAATTTAATTAATTAACATGCTATGAATAAACAATTTGTCTCAATCAGTTTGATTTTAACCTTATGTTTGTCATTTTCTTTGTCTTCCATTGCACAAGAAGTTAATGAAAATGAAAGTATAATATTAAAAATGGCGCAAGCCTGGCTTCGTTATAACGATGAAGATTATAACGGTGCAATGCGAATTTACCGCGAGCTTTATAAACTTTATCCCGAAAATGCACAACTGAATTTCAGAATGGGACAATGTTACATAGAAAGCAACAAAATGGATAGCGCTCTTACGCACTTATACATTGCTACACAAATTGACACAACCATTAAAAACGAAGCGTATTTTCTTTTAGGAAAAATTTATCAGTATATGGGTGACCTTGATAAAGCTATCGAAAATTTTTACAAATATAAAAGCAAGCTTACACCAAAACAAAACGAACGCGATTTTGCAAATGTTTTACTTCAGCAATGCTTTACAGCAAAAGAATTAATGGCAAATCCGGTAAACGTAAAAATTTCCAATCCCGGAACTAATATAAACACAAAATTTGTTGATGCCTGCCCTTCAATAACCGCTGATGGTAAAACATTGTTATTTACTTCGCGTCGCCCCGAAAATACAGGCGGAAAAATTGACCCTTATACTGAAGATTACTACGATGACATTTATATATCTACTTTTAATAATGCAACTAAAGAATGGAATCCGGCTAAAAACATTGGAGCACCCCTAAATACTGAAACACATGATGCCAACATGAGTATTTCACCCGACGGTAATACCATTTATACATATAAAAATGCCGAAAATGTTACTAAAAGCGGCGATATTTATTACTCTACCCGCAAACCCACCGGTGAATGGGGCGACCCCCGCAAATTAGAAGGAAAATACGTGAATACTTCATTTTTCGAAAGTTCCGCCTGTGTTACTCCCGATGGAAATACTATGTTTTTTGTAAGCGAAAACGTAAAAGATGGTTTCGGACATGGCGACATTTACATGGTTAAAAAAGAGGGAAAAGAATGGGGTAAACCCGTAAACCTTGGCTCACCTGTTAATACAGTTTATGACGAAATAGGAGTTTATATTCATCCCGATGGAAAAACACTGCTTTTTAGTTCAAACGGACACAAAACAATGGGCGGTTACGATATTTTTATTAGCAATTTAAGTGATGACGGCAGATGGAGCGAACCTATAAACATTGGTTATCCTATTAACACAACCCGTGATGAAATTCACTTCGTTTTAGGTACCGACCATAAAACAGCTTACATTTCGAGCAACCGCGACCACGGCTATGGCTCTTACGATATTTATAATGTTGATATGTCGTATTATTTCGAATCAAATAAAAATATTCCAGCCAACATAGCATCAGCCATTTCCGGTTCCCCGCTTTCAATTCTTAAGGGAAAAGTTACAGATGCCGAAACAAATCAGCCCATTATAGCAAATATCATTATAAAAGATCTTGTTGATAATAAAACCGACATTACCGAATCGGATGAAAACGGAGAGTATTTTATTACTCTTCCTGCCGATAAAAAATACGAAATTATTGTTAAAACCAAAGGATATAAAAGCCTGAATGTAAAGTTTAAACTTCCGAAAGGCGAAAAAGATACTTACACAATGGTTAAGCATTTGCTTTTAACAAAGGAATAGATACATAGCAGCGGTTAGCAGCAACAGTGGCAGTAGTTTCAAAAATTTATCTTATTTTTTTCAAAAACAATGAAAAAATTTGCACTTACCCTACAGTTTACTCTATCATTTTTTTTACTGCTAAACGCTTCAATACCTCAAAATAACGATAGTTCAAATAAACCTGTAATTGTTTATCAATTTGATATTTTGCAGGAAATTGGTCCTTCTGCTTGGAGGCAAACACAAAAAGCATTTGAACTTGCCGGTAAATTAAAAGCCGGCTATATGCTAATTCACTTGAACACTTATGGCGGACTTGTTGACGCTGCCGATTCCATTCGCACAAAAATATTAAACAGCCCAATTCCTGTTTATGTTTTTATTGATAACAATGCTGCATCAGCCGGAGCTTTGATTTCAATCGCCTGCAATAAAATTTTTATGCGAAAAGGAGCGAATATTGGCGCAGCAACCGTTGTTACAGGCGAAGGGAAAGCCGCACCCGACAAGTATCAGGCATACATGCGGTCAATCATGCGTTCTACAGCCCAAGCACACGGAAAAATTACTGTAATTGAAAACGGTGATACTATTCAAAAATGGTTTCGCGACCCTCATATTGCAGAAGCTATGGTTGATGAATCTATTTATATTGCAGGAATTACCGATACCGGAAAAGTAATAACATTTACTACTAACGAAGCCATAAAATATGGATTTTGTGAAGGTGAAGCCGAAACTATTGACCAGGCATTGCAACTTGCAGAAATAACAAATTATAAAATTGAAAAATACCAAGCTACTTTTACCGAAAAAATTATAGATTTTCTTATAAATCCAATAATTCAAGGACTTTTGATAATGCTTATTATTGGCGGAATTTATTTTGAACTTCAAACCCCGGGTATTGGATTTCCGCTTGCAGCAGCCTTTACAGGGGCAATTCTTTATTTCGCTCCACTTTATCTTGAAGGACTTGCCGAAAACTGGGAAATATTAATTTTTGTCGCCGGAGTAATTCTTTTATTAATTGAGATTTTTGCTATTCCCGGTTTTGGTGTTACCGGAATTTTAGGAATTTTATGTATTGTTACCGGACTTACGTTAAGTATGATTGATAATATCGTTTTTAACTTTGAAGGTCAGGGAATTCCTGCCATATTAAAATCACTTTCAATTGTAATAATTTCCTGTACAGCGTCTTTCTTTTTATCGCTTTATCTGGGACAAAAGATATTTACAACAAATCGTTTTGGACATCTGTCTTTAGAAACAGTACAAAATATTTCAGAAGGATATATAGGAGTTGAAATGCAACCAACAGAACTGGTTGGTAAAACCGGCAAAGCCGCTACCATGCTGCGACCTGGCGGAAAAATAGAAATAGACAATGAAATTTATGATGCCGTTGCCGAAACTGGATATATTGATAAAGGCGATAACATTGTTGTAGTAAAATATTTTACCGGACAGCTTTATGTCAGAAAAAAACAATAAGAATATTCGGGATTTTTTAATTCGCGATTTTCAACCGAAAGATTATGAGCAGGTTGACTTACTTTGGAAAGAAACGGGACTTGGTAGTTCTTTTCGTGGCGATAATCTGCAGGTTATATTAAATACTATTTCAAATGGTGGTAAAATGCTTATTCTTGAAGAAAAATGTTCCGGCACAATAGCAGGTACCTCTTGGCTCACAAACGATTTTCGCCGTATTTATCTTCATCATTTTTGTATCAAACCCGAATTTCAAAATAAAGGACTTTCTCATTTTCTGTGCAATAAATGTATTAAGTTTGCAAAAGAAAAAAAAATGCAGATAAAACTTGAAGTACATAAAAATAACATTATTGCCGAATCTCTTTATAAAAAACACGGCTTTACTTATCTTGGCGATTACAACCTGTATATAATCAGAAATTATTCCAATATAAAACTTTAATACAATAAAATGCGAAACATTATCTTCTTTTTAGTAACAACGTTTACTATTTCGGTTTTAAAGGCACAAAATAATATTGAAATTTCTACCGATAATTTAAAATCAACTATTTCGTACCTTGCTTCCGATTCGCTTAAAGGCAGAAAACCTGGCACACCGGGCGATTCACTATCCGCTTTTTTTATCAGAAGTAAATTTAAAGAATATGGAACTATTCCAATTTATGACCAGGGTTTTCAGCGATTTTATGTAGTAACCGAAGTGCTTCCCGGAAAACGAAACAGCCTGAAAATAAATGACGTTGCAGCAAAAATAAATGAGGATTTTATTCCTGCTTCATTCTCGTCAGATGATTCCCTTGAAAGTGTTGCCGTGTTTGCAGGATATGGATTTAATATTCACCAGGATTCTCTTAAATGGAACGATTATGACTCAATTGATGTTAAAAATAAATGGGTTTTAATTTTACAGGGCAAGCCCGAAGGAATAGAAAATATAACCATTGCAAAGTTTTCAAAAGACAGAACAAAAGTTTTAACAGCCAAAGATAAAGGAGCAAAAGGAATACTTATAGTTCACGAAAAAAACGGACAGAATAAACTTTCTGCCGGAATTTTTGATAAAACCGTTTCAGATGCAGGAGTTCCTGTGTTTATTATTTCGCGGGAAACAGCCGAAAAAATACTGAAAGAAAACAATCTTAACCTTGATACACTTAAAATAAAATTAACAAAAGAACAAAAACCCGTATCAAAAAATCTGAAAACAAAAATAACAGGCATTGCTGATGTAATTCAAGTGAAAGTACCAACAACTAATGTTGTTTCAATTTTAGAGGGTACCGACAGCATTTTAAAAAACGAGTATATTGTTATTGGCGCTCATTACGACCATCTTGGAATGGGAGGACAAGAATCCGGTTCGCGTATGCCCGATACTACTGCAGTTCATAACGGTGCCGATGATAATGCATCGGGAGTTGCAGGAATTTTGGAACTTGCACGGGTTTTTGCAGCATCACCCGCAAAGCCAAAAAGAACTTTGATATTTGTTTCATTCAGTGGCGAAGAAATGGGATTACTCGGCTCAAAACAATTCGTGAAAGAGCCGCCGTTTCCTTTAAAATCAATAAAAGCCATGTTTAATTTTGATATGATAGGCAGAATAAAAAATGAAGACCCAACCTTATCTGTTGGCGGTACAGGAACTTCGGCAGAAACAGATAGTCTGATTAAATTATTTGACAAAGATTTGCCGTTTACAGTAACAAAGTCGCCCGAAGGTTATGGTCCGTCCGACCACGCTTCATTTTATAAAAATGATATACCCGTTTTCTTTTTCTTCTCCGGTATGCACGATGATTACCACACACCACTTGACGACGTTGAAAAAATTAATTTTCCGCAGGAAACTAACATTTTAAAGTTTTCATATCAACTTATTAATTCTGTAGCAAACCTTGATAAATCACTAACATTTAAGGAAGCAGGAAGCAAAGAAGAAAATCGGTCGCCGGGATATAAAGTTACACTCGGAATTATTCCCGATGTAGTTGGCTCCGGCAATAAAGGCTTATCTGTGGATGGTGTTAAAAAAGGTGGTCCAGCCGAAACCGGAGGAATAAAAAAAGGCGACATTATTACTGCAATAAATGGTTTACCGGTTACAAATATTTACGATTACATGACTCGCTTAAACACTCTAAATAAAGGACAAATAGTAGAAGTAGAAGTACTCCGCGAAGGGGAAAAAAAAATATTTAAAGTGAAGTTGTAAAAAAACAATTTCTATTACTGAAAATAATACTATTGTCATTATCTTTGCACTTCGTTTTGGGAGCATAGCTCAGCTGGTTCAGAGCATCTGCCTTACAAGCAGAGGGTCACAGGTTCGAATCCTGTTGCTCCCACCTAAAAAACAAAGGGTTACAAAGATTAAATTTTGTAACCCTTTTTCATTTGCATATAATTTGCATATACAAAGCCTCAAAACTTCTAAAATAAATTTCTTTTATAAATTATCTTTAAGAAAATTTTTTGTGTAATACTAATTTTAGGTTATCCTTTGATATGCCTTGTGTTATTCCAAATTTTATATTACAATTATAAACTTCAAAATAACTACCCTCTGGGAATTTTAATTTGCAATAAAAATCTAATGAAAATTACTACAATTCTTTATTTATAGGTATTTTGGTTAATTGCTTAATTGAAAAAGTTAATAATTAGCAACAATATTGAAACAAAATTTTAAAATAATTCTTAATTTTATAAAATTCAATTGAGTGTGTAACATGTCGGGGGAATTTATTTGTCGTATAATTACTAATTAAAGGATCCTTTTAGATATGCTTTAGTCCTTTCTTCTTTTGGATTATTAAAAAAATCTTCGGCATCGCCAAATTCAACAACTTCTCCTAAATACATAAAAATCACATAATCGGCTATTCTTCGGGCTTGTCTTAAAATATGTGTAACCATTACCACTGTGTATTGTTGTTTAAGTTCAATAAATTTTTGTTCAATTGCCTGACTCGAAATTGGGTCTAATGCAGAAGTTGGCTCATCGGCTAAAATTATTTCAGGGTCAACGGCTAATCCACGGGCTAAACATAACCGCTGTTGTTGTCCAATACTTAAACGAGAAGCGGGACTGTGCAAACGAGCTTTAACTTCGTCCCATAAATTTACTTGTTTTAAATTATGTTCTACACGTTGTGATAATGCTTTTTTATTTCCCCTGTTCGATATTTTTAAACCATAAGCAATATTTTTAAAAATAGACATAGGTAACGGATAAGGTCTTTGAGCCAGTAAGCCCATTTTTTTCCTAATTGTTGTAACATCTTGCTTTGTATTAAGAATATCTTCGTTATCAATTATTATTTTGCCTTGTACTTTAACATCTTCGTATAAGTCAGTTAAACGGTTAAGGCTTTTTAGCAAAGTAGTTTTTCCGCAACCGGATGGACCTAAAATAACAGTAATTTTATTTTCTGGAATCTGAACATTAATATTTTTCAATATTTGCTGTTTCCCGATAAATAAATTCAGGTTTATTATGTCAATTTTTGAATTCATATCAGAATTTTATTCTATGTTTATTGTATTTTGATGAAATGTATCGCGAAATAACACTTATCAATAAAATTATTATTGTAAGGATAAGTGCTGAAGAATATGCTCTGCATCTTACTTCTTCAATTGGAGAACCTAATTGAAAAAATATAGCTAATGGCAAAGTAGCAGTTGGTTGCATTATTGAAGTTGGGATATGGTCGGTGTATCCAGTTGTAAATAAAACAGAGGCAGCATCTCCAATTGCTCTTCCAAACGATAAAAGAATTGCTGTTGCCAATCCTGGAACTGTTTGACGAATAAAAACTTTGAATGCTGTTTCAGTTCTTGTTGAACCTAATGATAATGATGCTTCAAAAAGTCCATTTGGAACAGTTTTTAAAACTTCATCTAAAGCTCTAACCATTATTGGTAAAATAAATATGCTTACTGTTATAATACCAGCCAATAATGAAGTTTTTATTCCGAGCATTATCATAATAGTAAAACCAAATGCACCATAAACAATTGATGGGATGCCCCATAATATATCAAGAAAAAACCTGATGCCGTTTACAAAACGGTTATATTTTTTTAAGTAAACGTTTATAAAAAGTGCAATTGGAATTCCGAAAAGCATTGCAATAATTGTAGCACCTATTGATAAGTATAATGAGCCAATAATTGCATTTAAAATGCCACCTTCTTTACCGAAATAAAATCCACCTTTAGGAGTCTGGGAAATCATTTCCCACGACATTGATGGCAACCCTTTGTAAAAAATGCTTAAAACAATTAAAAATAATGAAGAGGTTATAAAAGCAACAGATATATACATCAATGCTTTAAAAATAATTTCTTCCGTTTTCTTAATTTTCATGCGTTTATATTTATTAATTTATTGATATTTCTTAACAGATTGATATAGACTCGTTTTCATCAATCTTCTTCAATCTTTTTTCTCAATCTTATCAATCTTTTTTCATCTTGTTCTCAATCATCCTTATAATCATTCAAGTAGTGAGTTTTTTTAGTCATTAATGTTTCATATTACTGATTTTTTTTCTGAGCTTATAATTGCCATTCGTGATAAGAAATTAAATAAAAGCACTATTGCAAATAATATTAATGCAGCAAGCATAAGTGCTGAATCGTACATAGGAATTGAAAGCATTTCACCGTAATTGTTTGCAATTAAAGCGGGTAGGGGATAACCAGAATCGAAAATTGAAGTTGGTACTTTTACAACATTTCCAACAACCATTAAAACCGCAATTGTTTCACCAAAAGCTCTTGCAACTCCAAGTCCGGTAGCTGAAATTATTCCGGGATTTGCCTTTTTTAACAAAACGTATTTTATAGTTTCCCATTTTGTTGCTCCAACTGAAAGTGATGCTTCAGTTAGTTCTTCGGGAATTGTTCTAAAAATTTCAATTAAAATATTTAATATAAATGGTATTATCATAATTGACAATACCAAAGCACCTGCAAGAATTGTATAACCGGAAGTTTGTATTCCGAAAAAAGGTGCAACAGTTTTTGAAATAAATGGAACAACAATTAAAATTCCCCAAACTCCGTAAATGACAGATGGAAGCCCAGCAAGTATATCAATAACAGGGTGCATAAATGCTAAAATACTTTTTTTAGCATATTGTGTTAAGTAAATTGCAGTAAGTACGCATACTGGTGCAGCTATAATAATTGAAAGAAACGTTACCCACAACGAACTGGTTATAAAGGGCAAGAAACCAAATTTCCCTTGCATTGGTTTCCATTCACTTTCTGTAAGTAAATCGAAAAACGATTGGTCGTGTAAAACTGGTAGCGATTTTAAATATAAACCAACAGCAAGTAATATTGGCATTAATAATAAAATTACCAATGAAATTACCATCCAAAAATGTGATGTTATATCTATTGTTTTTCGGCTAATAAATCTCATTAATTTATTTTAATTTTTCGATTTGAGATTTAATATTTTCGTCGGTAAGTTTAACATAACCGCCTTCGTTAATATATTTTTGTCCATCTGTTAAAATCCAGTTATAGAAAGCTAAAACTATTGGATTAGTTGTTTTCCCTTTTGTTACTAAAAATAACTCCCGTGCTGGTGGCGATGGGTATCTGTTAGTACGTATAGCATTTGTTATAGAGTCAAGATTTTGATAAAAATTTTCATCAGGTTCTAAAACTCCGTTTTCGTTTAAATCAATCGGTATAATTGCTAAACCAGGGTATAAAACTCTGCTTTTTAAATCGTAAGCATAAATCACATTATTATATCCAATACCATTAATGTCATTTTTTACAGCATCGGCAATTCCAGGGTCACCAAAAACGCCAGTCCCTAATAAGTCTTCTTGTTTTATATTAAAAAATTTAGCCCACATTTCGCCGGCACCACAAGCATCGGAACGGTTGTAAACATTAATATTTGATTTATTGTTTGCAGAATATATTTTTCCCCATGTAATTTTTTTGTTTTCGGTAAATAGTGATGCTAATTGTGTTTTAGTAATTCCTTTTTTTTGTATTTCTGAGAAAACCGGATTAGAAGCATTAATTACAGGCACGACTGCGTCTTTTGTTACGGCTATAAACCAAGCTCCTTTTTGAATTTCTTCGACTTTTATTTCACGCGATACCATTGCAATATCAACCATATTTTGCAAAACATCAGCTATTCCTTTACCAGCACCACCTGCCGACACATCAATTCTAACATTCGGATTAATTTTTTGAAATTCTTCAGCCCATTTTACTACCATTGGATAAAGTGCAAAAGCTCCACTTATACTGATACTTCCCGAAAGTTCGTTTTTGTTACTTTCATTTTTTTTGTCAGTATTGCTTGAACATGAAACCTGAAAAAACAATACTATACTCAATGCTACTAATGATAAAATTTGTTTTGTTTTCATGTGTTTATATTTTTGTAATTTGTTGTTCAAAAAAAACTCACTGTCATTCAATAGTCATACATAGTCATTCAATTGTTTCATTGTTTCAAGGACAAAAACGACATACACGACATTAACCC
>Ga0210051_1006818_pt1 | contig 10726 bp, 10 predicted proteins | sample CryGey092014_all_FD_185464 | JGI IMG/M metagenome (GOLD analysis project Ga0210051, IMG submission 185464) | Groundwater microbial communities from aquifer - Crystal Geyser CG23_combo_of_CG06-09_8/20/14_all (SPAdes) (version 2) | ecosystem: Environmental > Aquatic > Deep subsurface > Groundwater...
TAATTTCATCTCTTCATGATTAAAAATATTTTTCGCATCACCAGATACACTATAATAACGAACAGCTTCATCCACCAACCACAAGCGACCACCACACATTAAAATAATATTTTTGATGATTTTTTCTGGTAATCTAGTTTTGTATTCATCTTCTTTGAAGTAAATATAATGCTTAACTGCTTCAGCAGAGTAATAAGGAACAATAAAGATATTTTGAATTATTTTATCGCTTCTAGTTATAAGCTCTAAATATTTTGGTAAATAAATATTTTTATAAAAGAAAAATAATAAGGAAATATTAGGTTTATTAAAAAAGGCCTCACTTAAAATTGGTAAAGTTTTATTTTGTTTTGTTAAAATCTGATCTGTATTAAGGAATAATATGGCTGCTTGACGATTTTTTACTTGAAATAAAATTTCTTTGATTTTTTCTGATAATGATTTAAGTGATAATGTTAATAAGTCTAATATCACGATTTCTATTTCTTCATAATTAGGAATATACCGCTCTAATAAATCTCTTCTTTCCATTAGATATTGAATATGATAAGGTTGACTTCTAGGTGTCACGTTAATAATCGATCCAGACTGACGACGAGCAATCATTTTTAGCCATGGAATCATTATTTTTTCTAATTCTTCCTTTGGCAAGGATGTTCTAAGCTTCATAAATAATATGTATTATACAATAAAATTACCTCTAAACTAACGATATTACGTTAGCCAAGATGTCAAGCAAAATATTTAAGTTTTAATAAAATTTAATAAAATTTAAAGAACTTATGAAACTTAACAATAAATTTGTCAATCTTCCAAGTCACGATTTTTCTATCGAAGTAGTTGAACACAAAGGTCGCGGTAATCCAAGTATGATCTGTGATTTATTAATTAACCACTTAACGACACGATTGGCCACAATTTATAAAGATTTTTATCAAACAGATATTGATTTCGATTTATCTGACAGTATTTTACTTGCTGGTGAAACCATTCCAGATTTTCAAGGTTCGGGAAGTATTTTTAAACCAATGGTTTTTATTCTCGGAGGTTGGGCGACCGACGAGCATCAAGGAAAACGATTAAATTTCGATTATTTAATAAGAAGCGAAATCTATACTTTTTTAAAAGAAAATTATCGTTTCTTACATGAAAACAACTTCTTTATTAAAAATGCTGTCAAAATGATACCAGCAAAATTAATTCCGTATCTAACAAAAAACAACGTTATCGCTTCAGATGAATGGGTTGCAATGGGAATTGGAGGTTATACTGTCTTAGAAAAAATTGTTCTTTCCGTAAATAAATATCTAGATTCCCTTATTAAAAATAGTCAGCCAGAAATAGGAGAAGATATTGTAATAAAAGGAACATTGGAAAAGAGCAGCCTAAAAATCAAGATTGATTTAGCTTTGGTTGATTACTACGTTAAAAATAAAACTGATTATAAACTTAAAATAAATGATCTAAAAAATTTACTGGAAAAATATGTTAAACGTCAATATTCACAAAAGGTTAATATTATAATTAATGCTCAACTAACAATCACTGGAACAACAATAGAAAATATGAATTTTGGTCGAGTAGGGGATGGTAATTTAAATAACGGATTAATCTCCTATATCTACCCACAAGCAATGAAAATGTCTTATGGTAAACATCCATCACATATCAGTCGAACTTATCAAAAAATTGCGCAAACAATAGCTAACCAAATTAATATAAAATTAAATAAACGAACTTTTGTATGGCTCTATGCTGATAAAAATCTGCCCGTCTCACAACCAAAATTAATCCATGTCCAAATCGCAGATTATCAAATAAAAGATAATCCGCTAATTGAAAGGATAATTAATAAAAACTTTAGCTTGCTTTCAATTTAAAGCGCTTGTATAAATTTATTCTTCATGTTTTCTATTTGACCTATTCATATATTTTAGCTTATAATACATAAATAATGCTTAAAGTATATTTTACCGCTTTAACTTCATATGACGGTGATTTTCACTTTCATTATCGCGAGATTATAAGGTTACTCAAAAAAAATGGTTGTCAAATTTTATCTGGAACACAAATAATCAATCAAAAACTATTCAATCGTGATGCTAAACTAAAAAAAACTGACATATTCAAACGAGAAACTAAGTTGATACAGATGGCAGATTGTGTTGTAGCAGAAGTTACTAAACCATCACATGGAGTAGGAGGAGAAATTGTATTTGCTCTGACTCAAACAAAGCCAGTATTAGGATTAATTTATAATGGAAATGAAAATAAGATTTCGCCGATGCTGACGGGTAATCCATCAGACAACCTCTTCCTTGAGTCGTATACTGTGGAGCAACTGCCATATAAAGTCAGAGACTTTATCAAACATATAAATAATCTGAAAAAAAGAAAGGGAAAACTAATTGTTATTGATGGCGGAAACGGTTCTGGTAAAACTACCCAAGCACAACTATTGATCGCATATTTAAAACAACAAAAAATTCCCGTAAAGTCCGTGGACTTTCCTCAATATTATTCATCATTTCATGGAAAAACGGTGGCGAAGTTCTTAAGAGGAGAGTTTGGCACATTGGATCAAGTTTCACCCTATCTTTCATCTCTTGCCTTTGCCGTAGATCGAGCTTCTGTTAAACGGGAAATGGATGATTTTTTGGCAAAGGGGGGTTATGTTATTGCTAATCGCTATGCAACCTCATCGCTGGCTCATCAATCGGCAAAATTTTCAGATGTCAAAAAACAAAAAGAATTTTTAAACTGGCTTTATGACTTGGAATATAAAGTTCACAAAATTCCCAAAGAAAATATTGTAATTTATCTCCATGTTCCGGTAAACTTTGGAAAAAAACTAACTGCAAAAAAAGGTGAACGCGCCTATCTTAAAGGACAAAGTGAGGACATTGAAGAAAAAGATCATAATTATCGGGTTGCAACAGAAAAAATGTATTTAAAACTTGCAAAACAATACAAACATTGGCATACAATAAACTGTGTTGAAAACAACAATTTACTTTCTCCCGATACAATCCATCAAAAAATTATATCGACACTTCAAAAAGAAAAGATTATTGACAATTAATTTAATCCGTGTTATCCTTTAATCCAGATTGATATAATGATTATTATGATTATAATTGTTACAATTATATTAATTAATTTTTTTTTACTATGGACAAAAAATTTCTAGCGGTTTTTACTGTTTTTTTATTAATCTTTTCATTGTTTGCAACAATCGTCATTTTTAACAAGCCAATTTCGCAAATGTCTGCTCGGGCTAACCCAGCCAGTCAACCATCCGGAGAAAAATCGCTATTATTGTTAACCAATTTCCAACCTCTAAAGATAAATGAACAGGCTGTTGTTAATGTTGCTGTGCGAAGTGAATCCGGGGAACCATCATTTAATAAAAAAGTTACATTAACCACAAGCCTTGGAAATGTGATTGAACCAGAGCTGGCAACATCTGTAAATAATAAAGGAGTGGTTTCATTTCACATTACCTCATCAACCCCAGGGACTGCGATCATTTCAGCTATGATTGACAAAAAAATACTGATAAAAAATAAAGTCACGCTTATCTTCGAATAATTACTAATTAAAGTTAACCATGAAAAAAATCACCAAAGTCATTATTCCTGCGGCTGGATTTGGCACCAGGTTTCTTCCGCAAACTAAAGCAATGCCAAAAGAGATGCTTCCAATTGTTGATAAACCGGTAATCCAATATGTGGTTGAAGAAGCTGTGAATTCGGGAATCGAAGATGTTATTATTGTAACGGGATATAGTAAACGCTCAATAGAGGATCATTTTGACAATCCAAGTGCCGAGCTCGTAAACAATCTTAGAGCAGGGAAAAAAGAACATATGCTTGATGAAGTTAATAAAGTTGCAAATTTGGCTAACTTCATTTATGTGCGCCAAAAAGGAGCTTATGGAAATGGAACCCCAGTACTTGCAGCTGAATCAATTCTCGGAAAAGAATCTTTCGCAGTAATGTGGGGAGATGAGTTTATTCATTCTAATCCGCCACGCTTAAAACAAATGATGAAAGCATGGGAAAAATATGGTGGTGTTATGATTTCTGGAGTTCGCATTGAAACAAAAGACCACCTTAGTCGTTATGGAATCGCTGACTTAGAACATGTTGAAGGTAAGGTATACAAAATAAAAAAAATTATCGAAAAACCTATTCCCGATGAAGCACCGTCGAATCTCGCTACTCATGGAGCCTACATATTACCACCGGATATTTTTCCTGCATTACGAAATGTCAAGCCAGGAAAAGGAGGAGAAATTTGGTTAGTTGATGCAATTAACATTTTGAGAAAGAAAGGTATTCCAGTTTACGCCTGCGAAATCGAAAATGGTAAATACTATGATACGGGTAATAAATTAGAGTATATGAAGACAATAGTAGAGTTTGCTCTTACACACCCAGCCATAAAAGACCCATTTAAAGATTTTCTTAAGAAATTAAAAATATAAGAGCCTGTTTGAAAACTGAATCTAACCATAAAAATCAGTTCTCATTATAGACACTTATGAAGCTGTCAATAAAATTTTCAAACAGCTTCTAACCAATACTGGACAAACTAATTAGTAAAGGTGTTGAAAATATAAATCGCTACTGTTAAAATAACAACTTATGATTAAAAAAGCTGATGTTGAAAAACAAGTCAAGGAAATGTTCGCCCTTGGATTACACCTCGGGCATAAAAAAAGTCGAGTTCATCCAAAAGCCCGACCATTTATCCATTCATTTGTGAATGGAACATCAATAATTGATCTTTCTCAAACCGCAAAACAACTTAATCTTGCTGTTACATATATTAAAGAACAGATCGCAAACGATAAAATTCCCTTAGTTGTAGCTACAAAAAAAATTAGTGCAAAAATTGTTACACCAATGGCAATTGAAAATAAAATACCATTCATTGCAAATAAGTGGATGTCAGGTCTTCTAACAAACTTTGATTCTGTCATAAAAAACGTAAAAACAATGTTAAAGCTTCAGGAAGGTCAAACCAATGGAGATTGGAGTAAATTCGTAAAACATGAACAGTTCAAACTTAAAAAACAACTTTTAAGATTAAAACGATTTTATGGAGGAATTGAGTTATTAACCCGTCGACCGGATTTTTTGATTATTCTCGATCCTAAACATGAAAAAAATGCACTTAGAGAAGCAAAACAACTCAATATCCCAGTTGTTGCAATTACCGACACTAACACTGACCCAAACTTAATTCAATATCCGGTCATTGCGAACGACGATTCTGTCGCCTGTATTGAATACTTATTAAAAAAACTCCTAGTAAGCAAACCCGTTGAGATGGAAAAGAAAACAGAAACAGTGAAGATTGAAAAGAAAGAAGTTAAAAAGTTAGACAAAAAAGTAAAACTAAAAAATAAATCATGATTTATTTTTTTGTAATTTGAAATTGGGATTTTATTAAAAATTAGAAGTTTTCTTCAATCATGCTCGACTATACCAAACTCAAAACACTTCGTGAAACCACAGGCATTTCTTTTTCTCTTTGTAAAAAAGCACTGGAAGAAACCAATAATGATTTAAAAGCAGCTGAAAAAAAATTATCGGATTGGGGAATTGAAAAAGCATTACAGAAAGCTAAAAGGGGAACTGGAAACGGTGTGATTGCTTCATACGTCCATCACAATAAAAAAATTGCAGCTATGATTGAACTAAATTGCGAAACAGATTTTGTTGCAAATAATCAAGATTTTCAAACTTTGGCTCAAGAGTTGGCAATGCAAGCGGCATCTATTAAAACTAAAAATGAGAAAGTGGATGAACTACTCTTAACTGAATATATTCGCGAACCTGGAAAAACTATTTCTGATTTAATAAAAGAAGCAATTCTTAAATTTGGAGAGAATATCAAACTTAAGCGGTTTGTTAGATGGAGTCTCTAAATAAAAAGTCAAATGATCAATTCTTATTTATCAATTGATACTTGATAATTCGTTGATCATTGGTTATTGATGATTGATCATTTCTTATTTAGTTTCTATTACTCTTTACTTCTTTTCTCTTTTCTGATAATCTTTAAATCTATGAATGTATATCAAACTGAATTTAAAGCTTCATGTAATAAGGTAATCAACCAACTTAAGGAAGAACTTAAGTCAATACGAACTGGACGCGCTAATCCAGCAATGGTTGAAAATTTAATTGTTGAAGCATACGGAGGTCAATCAAAATTAAAATTATTGGAGATGGCGACTATCATGAACGAGGCACCTTTAATTTTAGCTATTACTCCATTTGACCCATCAACTGTAACTGAAATTGAAAAAGCAATTCTTAAATCACCCCTTGACTTATCTCCCCGTCCTCAAGGAAATAAATTACTAATAACTATCCCTCCATTATCTGAAGAACAACGGGAAAAAATGGTTAAAATAATTAATCAAGCGATTGAAACACATCGACATTCAGTTCGAAATTATCGAGATGAAACACGTAAAAAGATTAAGTATGATTTTGAAGCAAAAACCATCACTGAAGATGACAAATTTCGAATGGAAAAAGATATTGATACACTCACACAAAAAATCATGGAAGAAATTCAAGTTATAAAAGAAAAGAAAGACGCAGAGATAAGAGAAGTATGACAAAAATAACAAAATCTCAATATTCAAAGATACAAAACAATTTCAAAAATCAAAATTCCAATAATAATAGCTTTTGTAATTTTAATTTTGGATTTGATTTGTTATTTGGATTTTGTCATTTGAGCTTCATATAAATATATGTTAACAATAATTGCTTTTATTTTGATTCTAGGTTTATTAGTTTTGGTCCATGAATTTGGTCATTTTATTGCTGCCAAAAAAAACGGAGTATATGTTGAAGAGTTTGGTTTTGGCTATCCGCCAAGACTTTTTGGTTTCAAATTTAGAAATACCTTATATAGTATTAATCTAATACCACTTGGTGGGTTTGTCAAATTATATGGTGAAGAAGCAGGTGAACTTGGCGCTGAAAAAACCACAAAAAAAATTCCATCCAATCAAGCTTTCACTAATAAAAAACCTTGGCAAAAATTAGTTATCCTTTGTGCCGGAGTATTGGGCAATTTTTTACTTGGCTGGGTTCTTATTTCCATATTATTTACTCAAGGAATTCCAACACCAACCAAGGACGTAATTGTTGACCGCGTCGCAACTAATTCACCAGCACAATATGCCGGTCTAAAACCAAAAGATATCCTTCTTGAAATTACCATAGATAATAAAATAGAAAAATTAAAATCAACAAATGACTTAATTGATCTTTCAAAAAAATATGCAGGACAAAAATTGAATATAAAAATTAAGCGTGCAAATATCGAAAAAATAATTTCAATTGTTCCTCGAAAAAATCCACCCACTGGACAAGGACCATTAGGTATTGTTGTTACGTCATTTATTGAAAAGCGTTATCCTTGGTATCAGGCGCCTTTTTTTGGTTTGATTGAGGCATTCAATATAACAATTAAAATTGTTTCTGAACTGGGAAAAACACTATTCCAGTTATTAACATTTAAAAAACCCCAAATTGATGTTGCCGGCCCGATTGGTATCGCTCAATTTACTGGTCAAGCAATCAAGTTTGGACGAAATGCAGTTTTAGAATTTATTGCGTTATTATCTCTTAATTTAGCTGTTTTAAATATCTTTCCTTTTCCTGCGCTTGATGGAGGAAGGTTGGTTTTTGTTATCTATGAATGGATCACAAAAAAACGTGTTAATAAGAACTTAGAAAAATATCTTAATTTGGCAGGATTTAGCCTTTTGATTTTATTAGCCTTGTTAGTTTCAATCAGTGATGTGATTAAGTTAATTAAAAAATAATTTTATAATAATTATAATATCTATAATGATTATAACCGTTATATGAATCTCAAATTCAACAACATTACAATTTCTGGAAGCGTTTCTGTTGGCAAAAATACTTTATTGGATAATCTAAAACCACAGTTACAACCACTTGGTTGGCAATTTACTTCGGGCGGACAAATTCTTCGTGATTATGCAAAAGAATATGTTCAACCGCTTGCTAGTCTTGCAGGAAAAGACTTTCATTTAAAAGTGGAAGAAAGAACACGACGCCTACTTACTGAAAAAGGAAAATATGTAATTGAAGCTTGGTTGTCTGGTTTTGTTGCTCGGGATCTTAAGAATACGCTTCGGGTTTTATTAGTTTGTAGTGATGACGCACTTCGTATTGACCGTGTGGCCAATCGAGACAAGGTTAGCATCGAGCAAGCAAAACACTTAATTAAAGAAAGAGAAGAGGTTAACTTTAAGGAATGGCAAAAATATTATGGAAAATATAATTTTTTTGATCCTAAATATTATCAATTAATTATTAATACATATTCTTGCGGACCAATGGAAACTGTTGGTAAAGTTCTTGATAAACTCGGCTATCATAATGGTAAACATTAAAATTTTATTATTTCTTTATTTGATTATTTAATAATTCTTCTCTTCCCTCCTAACCCATAATAATGTACGGGTGCATCATTGATATGCCACTACTCATATCTCTAAATTTATAATGTATAATAAAATTCATGCGCTATTCGAAACTTTTTGGGAAAACAATCAAAATCCCACCGGCTGATGCAATCAATCGTTCTCATATTTTGCTTTATCAAGCAGGTTTTATTCGCGAATCAACAGCCGGTCGCTATTTTTTTCTTCCACTTGGACAACTAGTCCAACAAAAAATTATGGCTATGATTAAAAAAGAGATGGATAAGTCTGGCGCACAAGAAATGCTCTCACCGGTTCTTCACCCGCTGGAGCTATGGAGAGAGACTAATCGTACAAATACAACTGGTTTTGAATTAACCAAAGTTGTTGATCGCAGAAAAGGGGAGTTTGCACTTGGCGGAACCGCGGAAGAAATGTTTGTCGATGTGGTAAGAAAGTTACGTTTAAGTTATCGAGATTTACCATTAAATATATATCAGTTTTCTTTAAAATTTCGCGATGAACTTCGTGCTAGAGGAGGACTATTACGCGTTAGAGAGTTTATTATGAAAGATGCTTATTCTTTTGATAAAGATGAGACAAGTTTTAAAATAAGCTATGATTTAATGGCAAAAACTTATAAAAAAATCTTTGATCAGTTATCTCTTAAAACTATAATTGTTGAGTCTGACAATGGATACATCGGAGGCGAATACTGTCATGAATTTGTGGTTGAATCGCCAATCGGTGAAACAAAATTTCTCACAACTTCAGATGGATTTTACGCTGCTCATCAAGACGTTGCTAAATTCAAACGGGATATGGTTAATGAAAATGAACCAATTATGTCTATGAAAATAATTCAACAACCACAATGGATTAAAACAATGGAAGATAATATCAAACACTATAAAAAACCAAAATCATATTTTCTTAAAAATGTTGTTTATAAAAATCGCATTACTAAAGATATTATAATTGCAGTAATCCGTGGAGACCTTGAAGTAAATAAAATGAAACTCGAACATGTTTTAAATCTAGTTGGTCAGCTCAACGAAGCATCTCTAGATGATCTACTTAGAATTGGAACAAAGCCAGGATACGTTCATTCTTGGGGACATAAGAACGTAACATATGTTGCTGATATTTCATTAAAAACTGTTACGAACTTTATTGGTGGTCAAAAAGAAGATGAAACTGATTCTATCAATGTAAATTATGGTCGTGATTTTAAATGTGATTATGAGGATGATATTGCATTAGCACAACCCGGACATTTAAGCGAATCAGGAAAAGAACTTATATTAAAACGCGGAATTGAGGTGGGGAACATCTTTCAACTAGGATATCATTATTCAAAAAAGATGAAAGATGCTACATTCACCAATTTTGACGGACAATTAAAACCATACTACATGGGTTGTTATGGAATTGGCATTGGCCGAACCATGGCAGCAATCGTTGAAGTTCATAATGATAAAAATGGAATTATCTGGCCACAAAACATTGCTCCATATCAAGTCCATTTAATTGGGCTTGATTTACAAAATGATGCAATCCAAAAACAAGCAGTAAAAATTTATCATAATTTACTTGAAAAAGGTATTGAAGTTTTGTTTGACGACCGGATTGATATTCGTGCCGGTCAAAAATTCGCCGAAGCGGATTTGATCGGTATCCCCTGGAGACTGCTTGTTTCTACAAAAACAGGTGAAAATGTTGAACTAAAAAAACGTTCTGAAACAAAAACGGAAGTTATAAGTATTGAAGAAACTATTAAACTTATTAATCAGTAAATTCAAATGTCAAAATTCAAAGATTCAAATCAAATTTAAATAAAAATAGGCAGAATTACGATTTATCCGTTACTAAATTATTTTGAAATTTGAATTTTGTTATTGATTTGTTATTTGACATTTGTAATTTGAATTTAACTTATGAAGATTATAGTTACCCATCTTACTCCAGATCTTGATGCAATCACAGCCTGTTGGCTTGTAAAAAACTTTATGCCTGGTTGGAAAAATGCGGAAATTATCACAATTCCAGCCGGAACAACATATCAGAATAAAATAGTAGACTCATATCGAGAAATAATTCATGTAGACACGGGTCTGGGAAAATATGATCATCACCAAACAAACTCCAATACTTGTGCTGCACGTCTTGTGTTTGTATCTTTAGAAAAAAACTATGGTTTATCAAGTAAAAATATTCCTGTTTTAACTCGACTCACAA
>Ga0210051_1006819_pt1 | contig 10725 bp, 14 predicted proteins | sample CryGey092014_all_FD_185464 | JGI IMG/M metagenome (GOLD analysis project Ga0210051, IMG submission 185464) | Groundwater microbial communities from aquifer - Crystal Geyser CG23_combo_of_CG06-09_8/20/14_all (SPAdes) (version 2) | ecosystem: Environmental > Aquatic > Deep subsurface > Groundwater...
AAATTAAAAAATACGAACCACCAGAATGGTTGAGTCTTGACAGGGAAAAATTAGAGGGAAAAGTTATATCATTACCTAAAAATATCGAGATTCCCTTTGATATCAATTTAGTAGTAGACTACTATTCAAAATAAAATGGAATACACCCGTCTTAGCGAAACTGTCAAAATTAAGAAAATTTCCGAAACCGATAAGGAAGGCGTTTTTGAAATTGAAGGGCTTTATACCGGCTATGGATTAACTTTAGGCAATGCCTTGCGTCGCACTCTCCTTTCCTCATTGGCAGGCGCAGCAATTACTCAAATAAAAATTAAGGGAGTAGAACATGAATTCTCTACGATTCCCGGAGTATTAGAGGATGTAGTGGAAATAACGTTAAATCTTAAGAAAGTTCGTTTCCGTTTTTATGCCACCGAGCCCCAAATTTTAACCTTAAAAGTAAAAGGAGAAAAAAAGGTGACCGCTAATGACATTAAAACCAATGCCCAGGTCGAAGTCGTTAATTCGGATAGCCATATTGCCACCCTCACCAATAAGAACGCCGAGCTTGATATGGAGCTGACAGTGGAAAAAGGGCTGGGCTATGTTCCGGTAGAGGCTAGAAAAATTGAGAAATTACCCATCAAAACAATCTGCCTCGACGCTATTTTTACTCCGATTGTCAAAATCAATTTTAATATTGAAAATATGCGCGTCGGCGAACGCACTGATTATAACCGGCTAAGGATTATAATTGAGACCGATGGCAGCATTTCCCCTTCAAACGCCCTTCATAAGGCCTGCAATGTTTTAAAAGACCACCTTGAGAAAATTTCGGCCGTAGAAGTTAAAGAGATAGAGAAAAAAGCCGAAGTTTCCGAAACCAAAGAGAAAAAACAAAAAAAGAAAGGTAAAAAATGAAATCAACGAATAACAAATTTCTTACGAATTTACGAATAAACGAATTTTAATATAGTCATATACTTCTATCTGTTGTCATTCTATCTTTCCGTATTCGCTTATTCGTTTATTCGGATAGATTCGTTATTCGTTGATAGAGCGAAGCGATGAGGCATCTCAAAAAAGGAAAAAAGTTTCATAGAAAAAAAGGGCAAAGAACCGCCCTTTTTAAAAGTTTAATTAATAATTTGATTTTAGAAGGAAAGATAGAGACTACTGAAGCTAAAACTAAAGAAATTCGATCAAGAATGGAAAAATTGATTACTATTGGGAAAAAACAAAATTTAGCAGCCCTCAGAACTCTTTTAAGTCGCCTTCCTAAAAAATCAGCTGAGAAACTTTATTATCAAATTTCGCCCCGCTATCAAAACCGCAAAGGTGGATATTTAAGAATTATCAAAGGCGCTAAACGAAGAAAAAAAGATGGCGCGAAGATGGCAGTGATTGAATTTGTGTGACTCTATTGACTTTTAACTATTGACTAATTACTATTAGATAGCATAAAATTAAAAAGTCGCAATTTATGTAAAACACTAAATACTAAATCCGAAATCCTAAACAATATCTAAATCCCAAAATTTCAAATTCCAAACGTTTGTGATTTGGAATTTAGAATTTGGAATTTGTTTAGAATTTAGAGTTTAGGATTTAGAGTTTAATCATTGTATGGCGGAGAAAGCAAAATTTGAACGAACAAAGCCGCATATTAATGTCGGAACTATTGGTCATGTTGACCACGGTAAAACCACTTTGACAGCGGCTATTATGCATGTTCTTAAATTAAAAGGTCTTATTGATAAAGCCGAAACCGTTGACCAAATTGATAATGCTCCGGAAGAGAAAGCCCGAGGCATTACTATCGCTTTACATCATTCGGAATATCAGTCGGAAAAGCGGCACTATGCCCATATTGATGCTCCGGGACACGCTGATTACATTAAAAATATGATTACTGGTGCGGCTCAGATGGACGGAACAATTTTGGTGGTTTCCGCTACTGACGGGCCAATGCCTCAGACTCGGGAACATATCCTTTTGGCTCGCCAAGTGGGCGTACCGGCAATTATTGTTTTTCTTAATAAAACCGACCAGGTTGATGACCCTGAACTCATTAATTTAGTTGAAGGCGAAATTAGGGAACTCTTGAAAAAATATAACTTTCCCGGAGATGAAATTCCGATAATTAAAGGTTCAGCTCTAAAGGCCTTGGAAGTGAAATCACCCGACGAAGAAGCGGCTAAACCGATTTGGGAAGTAATTAAGGCACTTGACGAGTATATTCCCGAACCAGTCAGAGAAATTGATAAACCCTTTTTAATGCCCATAGAAGACATTTTTTCCATAGAAGGCAGAGGAACAGTGGTGACCGGCCGGCTAGAACGGGGAATAATTAAACTCAATGAAGAAGTGGAAATTATTGGCATCAGACCGACGCAGAAAACCGTTATTACCGGTATTGAAATGTTTAATAAACTTCTTGATGAAGGTCGAGCTGGTGATAATATAGGAATTCTTCTTCGCGGTCTTAAAAAAGAAGATGTTGAACGGGGCCAGGTGTTAGCCAAACCCGGCAGCGTCACCCCTCATACAGAATTTGAATCAGAAGTTTATGTTCTTAGCAAAGAAGAGGGCGGCCGGCACACCCCTTTCTTTAAGGGTTACAAACCTCAGTTTTATATTCGGACTACTGATGTTACCGGCGAGATAATTTTGCCTGAAGGGATTGAAATGGTGATGCCTGGAGATACTGTTAATCTGACAATTAAATTAATAGCGCCGGTGGCTTTAGAGGAAAAACAGAGATTTGCCATTAGAGAAGGAGGTAAAACTGTTGGCGCCGGAGTGGTGACGAAAATTCTTAAATAGAATTTTTAAAAATCTTTAACAAATTGGCATGCCCAAAAAAGAAAAAGAAGCCGAGCAACAAACAAAGTTGCGTTTAAGAATTAAATCCTACGACCATAAGTTGGTAGATAATTCCTCCCGGCAAATTATTGATATTGCTGTCAGAAACGGCGCCGAAATTATCGGCCCCATTCCCTTGCCGACAGAATTTAAACGCTACACCGTTAACCGCTTAACCTTTGTCCATAAAGATTCTCGGGAGCAGTTTGAGCTTCGGGTCCATAAGCGCTTGATTGATATTTTAAATCCCGATTCCAAAATCATTGAGGCATTGTCTAATTTAAATCTGCCAGCCGGTGTTGACATTGAGATTAAAATGCTATAACAAATAAAAATATAATTTTTTATTTATTTTCTGAAAGTTTGATATTTTTTCTCTACAATTTCTTTAGCCATCTCCATGTCGCGGATGGCTTGAGGCGAAAGGTGATATTTTGCCCGGAGATATTGAGGAAGATCGGGAAAATCGTATTCATCACTATCAACTAAACCAGCTTCTTTTAGAAATGCTCCTATCGGTATTTTATAAAATTTTGAAAGTTTCAAAAGGGTATGGATGCTGAGAGTGAAAAAAGAATCACCCTTCTCGATTTTGGAAAGATAACTTGGGGCAATACCACATTCTCGAGTTACATCTCGGATGGATAAATTAGCGTCTTTTCTTAACTGTTTGAGATAAGCCCCCAGTTTTTTCATCTCGTAAGGAATTATTTTGGTGGGTTTTCGAAAAGGATTTGGCATAATTTAAACTTAGTTTTTAGTTTTTAAATTGAGACCTGTGGATAACTCGGCTATCCCAATTTTATACTATCAAAACAAAAAAATCTGTCAAGAGACAATTCGTTCTTTAAAATAAACAAGTAAATTATGGAGAGATACTATTTCGGCTTAATTTCCTTAATTTTTTAGTAATAAACTAAAAAATAAGCTCCTCCCCTAAAATAATATTCCTTAAAAAGAACGAATTGTATATTTTAATAAATTAACGGTATTTATCTTAATAACCTTATGGCCTTGCTTGACAATCCTTTTTGGTTTAAAATGATATAAGTTATAAATTATGAGAATTTTAATGAGAATTAAAATTTTTAATTCACTTTACCCACTTTACGTAGAGAGAGAGAGAGAGAGAGAGAGACGAATTTCGCCCGCGACTCAACTCTAAGAGTTTTATATTTTGTATTGAAAACAGATCTCCGTTGCTGATTTAGTGGCGGAGATTTTTATTTTGCGAAATTGGAAAAGGCCCCAGCTAAATAAAAAAGGTCGACTAGGGTAAATAAAAATTAATTTCGAGAAAAAATATGGCTGTAGAAAAAGCAATAGGTAGTTCTAGTTTAGTGGAGGTAGTGGACCGAATTCTTGACAAGGGTGTAGTTATTGATGCTTGGGTAAGAGTTTCTTTGGTTGGAATTGAATTGCTGGCAGTTGAAGCTAGAGTGGTAGTTGCTTCGGTTGAAACTTGGTTGAAATATGCAGAAGCTGTTGGTCTTACTGCCACTGCCTAAGAACTAGACTAAGGAGAATTTAGGATATCCTTTAAGTTGGGTTGAGGCGCCTATGGCCCCTCCCCGCGGATAAAGAATCTTGTCTTATTCTGAGAGACCTAAAGCATATCCTAAATTTTATTAGTTAAGTTTAAACTTTAGTCAACAAATTTGTTGGTTAAAGTTTAAACTCATACTATGCCGAACAATAATTTTAAAATCGCCAAAGACATTGTTGCTTCTTACGAGGCTCGGATAAAGGTAGTTCAGGCAACAGCTGAAGATACTAAAAAACTGTTGGAAGAATTTAGAGAGAAAAGAGAAAAGATGGGTCAGGAATTAAAAGAGGCACTATCCCAACACGAATCTTTAAGAAAAAAAGATTTTGATAAAATGATGGGAGATATTCTAATTACCCAATCAGAGCGAGAAGAGAATGTTAAAAAGATGTTGGCTGATTTTCAAGAGCAAGAAATGCAGGTGGTTGAAAGTCTTAGAGAAATGCTTAAAAAAGGAGAAAAATTAAGGCTCAAAGATTTTAAGAAAACTTTGGCTAAAATTAGAGAAGAACAAGAAATTCGCCAAAAGGAAACCCCAGAGCGAATTAGCGAAGAATTGGTTCAGATGCAATCAGAAGTTCGTGAGATGCTTGAGAATTTTAAGAAAGAACGGGAAAAAGTGGCTTCGGAATGGAAAGAGATGACAACCTCAATGAATCAAAAACGAAAATTAAATAAATAATTAACCCGCCAAAATTTTGCTCAGCAAAACTTAGGCGGGTAAAGGTCAAAAACTATGGCAACAAAAGCACCAACTAAATATACAATGATTACTTGCGCTTTCTGTAAAGGAAAAGGAATAGATCCTTTTGGAATTCCATCAAAACTTTCCAATTGCCAGGTATGCTGGGGAAAAGGCAAAGTTGCCGTTGCTGACATCCCTCATGAGACTTGTTTAGCTTGTAAAAGAACAGGAATTTTTGAACATCACCGGCTACCCTGTTCTGTCTGTAAAGGAAAAGGAGTGGTTCCTAAAGATAGAAGAAAAGGACCAAAAGGAATGAATGCCGGCACAGGACTTCCAGAAATTGGGAATTACTAATCTTTCTACAAAACAAAGGTCGAAATTAATTTAAATCAAACTTAATTTTGTTCAGTCATTTCAATTTTGAACTTGACTGAGCGAAACAAAAGAATATGGCTTGGGCACAAGAAATGAAAAACTTAGTCGCCGAGATTAAAACTGGGCATCAAGATAGAACTGCTAAAATTGGCGAGATTAAAAGAGAGACAAGAGATATTTTAGGGGAAGCCGATGATTATATGAAAAAAGTTGCTATTGACTTAAAAGAAATGGCTAGAGATCTTAAAGATTTTCTGGCAAAGAGCGAGGAGACGAGAAAGAAAGATTTTACTGCGATGATGGGAGAGATTCGAGCAAAAATTAAAGAAATAAAAGGCGATGTGAAAGATTTTTTAGCAAAAAACGAAGAGAAGAGAATGGCAGATTTCAAGGCCTTAATGAAAGATGTTATGGGGAAAGTGGAAGAAATTAAGAAATCTACTAAAGATTTACTTGGTGATTATAAAGCAGAGAGAAATGAAGCTGCTCGCTATTGGGCTTCTATTCGAAGTAAGAGAGAGGCAGGAGAAGTACTGGTAGCCCCCCAAAAAAGAGGAAGGAAGAAGAAATAAAACCTTTTACTTTGCAAAAGGAAATCCGAAGCACGAAATCCGAAATTCTAAACAAATCCAAAAACCAAAATTCAAATGACCAAAACACGTTTTGAATTTTGAATATTAGAATTTAGATATTGTTTAGGATTTAGAAATTAGAATTTAGGATTTTAAAACTTCGATAATAAAAATAAGTTCGGAGACTCATAAAGGTCGAATTTAACATAAACCAGGGTTATAGATTGTAATTATGCCTTATTTATCACCAGAGGAAGAACAAGCAATAATTGAGCCTCGGCCAATGGCTGATTTTGTTGAAACTTCCTATATTAAGCGATTGACTCGCCGGGCTTTGAATTATCTCAAAGTTGGAATTCCAGTTCATTTTAGAGGCCCGACCGGAACCGGAAAAACTACTTTAGCTTTGCATTTGGCAAGTAAAATCGGAAGGCCGGCAGTCCTTTTGCACGGAGATGATGAATACAAGACTTCAGATTTGGTGGGAGGAGAGCACGGATTCCGTTATCGCTATTTAAGAGATAATTTTATTGCCAGCGTTTTGAAAGTAGAACAAGATATGTATAAGCGCTGGATGGACAATCGCTTGACCATTGCCTGCCGAGATGGTTTCACTTTGGTTTACGATGAGTTTACCAGATCAAGACCTGAAGCAAATAACATCCTCTTATCAGTTTTACAGGAAAAAATTATGGACTTGCCAATGGAAAGAAATGGAGAAGAGCATCATTATTTAAAAGTTCATCCTAATTTCTGCGCTATTTTTACTTCTAATCCCGAAGAATATGCTGGGACCCATAAGGCCCAGGATGCTTTGCGAGATAGAATGGTTACTATAGACCTGGATTATTTTGATAGATCTACTGAGATAGCAATAACTCAGGCCAAATCTGGTTTGCCGAAGGCAGATGCAGAGAAAATTGTTGATGTGGTTAGAGCAATGAGGAAAGGCAATCCCTGTGAGTTTCCACCGACTGTCCGAAGTTGTATTACCCTGGCTAAAGCAGTAGAAATCAATAAAGGAAAAGTTTCGGCAGCTGATCCTGTTTTTCGAGAATTGGCTCAAGATATCTTGGTTTCTCAAACTACCCGAAGTCCCTGGTCGTCAAAACGAAAAGAAATAAAAGAATTGGTTGAAGAATTAATTAAAAAATATTGCTAAATCTATGAAAACTTCAATAAAAACCCTTCAAAATATCAGTGGCCTTCCTGATCTAAGGACATATACTGGCTCAGTGAAAAAAAGTGGCAAGCCTAGCCTTCCTACAACTGCCGTTTTAGACCTTTACATGCGAAGAAATGAGAAAGATAGGTTAGTAAAGGAATTAGAAAGGTTAAGGAGGAGAAAGGGGCAATTGCGCGGAAGATTAAAAGATGTGGAAAAAGAGATGAATAAACTTCTTGAGAAAGCTACTAAGACAGCAGCGGAATTAAGAGGAGGTCATCTAAGAAGCGGGGGGCTTACCAACGGAGTAGAGAAAAAAGGAAAAATGGTCTTAGAATATTGATATTCTCATGACCACTAATGAGTTAAGGGTTTTATCCATTATTTGGGATTGGGGAGGAGAAGCATCGGTTGATATTATTGCCAGAGAAGCTGGCATTAGCATCGATTATGCAAGGATTTTGTGTGAAAGTTTAAAGAAAGAAGGCTGTATAGATTTTTTGGGTTCCAAATTGTGCAAGATAAAAAGTAAAGGAAAAATAGCAGTAGTAAGTAAAAAGGGCCAGAATCCCCAAAAAATTGTTATCCCGGAAAGGCCGAGCAAATTCGGCTTAGGCAAGGATAAAAGAGGAAGACTTATTTTAAATTATGGTTAAAAAATATAAATTTAAAGAAACTAAAAAAACCGATCGAGCCAGGGAAGAATTAAAAGGCTTAGAGGATTTGCCTTTGGTTGGTGGATTATTCAAAGGCTTAGAGAAATTTATTGATTTGGCAGAAAAAGTGGAAGAAGCAGGAGGAGAAATTAAAAGAAAAGGAGAGATAAAAGGAGATGACGGGAAAATAAAGGGTATTTACGGATTTTCCATAAAAAGTGGAATTGGCAACATACCAAAGGTTCAGACTTTTGGCAATATTAGACCAGTGGAGAAGAAAGCTGGCAAAAGAGAAATTAAAATTACTGAAACCAGAGAGCCGATTGTCGATGTTTTCGATGAAAAAGATCACGTATTAATTGTAGCTGAGCTTCCCGGGGTGTTAGAAGAAAGTATTAAATTAAACCTTAAAGGAGATATTTTAATACTGGAAGCCGGGGATGAAAAAAGAAAATATTCCAAGGAGATTTTGCTTCCAGCTAAAGTAGATTTTGAGCAAAGGGAGACAAATTTTAAAAACGGGATTCTTGAAATAAAGCTTAAGAAAATCTAAACGTATGCAGGAGTTGGTTTTCAAAATAGCTGAAGCAGAGTCCAGAGATGTGGGGAGGGCTATTGTTAGAATAGACCCAAAAGACCTTTCAAAAGTTAAAGCCGAGATTGGAGATGTGGTTGAGATTAGAAAATCTGAGAAAGTAAAGAAAAAGGCGGTAGCAAAAATAATGCCAGCCTTTGAAGAAATACGGGGAAAAGGGATTTTACAAATGGATGGGATAATAAGAGAAAATGTTGGCGCGGGATTGGGAGAGAAGGTAAAAATAAAAAAAATTGAAGTAAATTCAGCCTCAACCATAATTCTAAAACCTTTGACTTCTGAAAGCTCTTTTAAAGAAACAGATGCGGAATATTTAGCCCAGATTTTAGATGGGACTCCGGTAATTAGAGGAAATAAAATTAGGGCAACTTTATTTGGAAGTAAATTTCAGGATTTTGAGGTTGTAGATACTGATCCCAAAGGAGCAGTTCTCATTACTTCAGATACTTTAATTAAAATCAAGGGAGCCGAAAAAGCGGTAAAAAGAGGAGTGGGTATAACCTATGAAGATATTGGCGGACTTAAAAAGGAAATTGGTAAAATCAGAGAAATGATTGAACTTCCATTAAAATATCCTGAGGTCTTTGAAAGATTGGGAATTTCGGCCCCAAAGGGAGTGTTGCTCTATGGGCCTCCGGGTTGCGGAAAAACCTTAATTGCTAAAGCCGTTGCCAATGAAACAGATGCTTATTTTACCTCTATTTCCGGGCCGGAAATAATGGGAAAATTTTACGGAGAGTCAGAAGGAAGGCTCCGAGAAATCTTTGAAGAAGCTCAGGCAAACACACCCGCTATTTTAGTGATAGATGAAATCGATGCCATTGCTCCTAAAAGAGAAGAAATGGGTGGAGAAAAACAAGTGGAGAGAAGGGTAGTGGCCCAACTTCTTGCTTTAATGGATGGTTTAGAAGCACGTGGAGATTTGGTCGTAATTGGAATCACAAATATTCCAAATACCTTAGATCCCGCCCTGAGAAGACCTGGCCGATTTGATCGAGAAATTTCAATTCCTATTCCTGATAAAAACGGAAGAAAAGAGATTTTGGAAATTCATATCCGGGGGATGCCCTTGGCTAAGGATGTTAATTTAGATAAATTAGCCGAAATTACTCATGGATTTGTGGGAGCAGATTTGGAAGCTTTGGTCAGAGAAGCAGCAATGTCAGCCTTGAGAGAAATTATGCCAGAGATTGAGTTTGAGAAAGAATACATTCCTTATAAAAAGCTTTTGGGGCTTCAAGTTACAATGGACCATTTCCGCGAGGCGTTAAAAGAAGTTGAGCCCTCAGCTTTAAGAGAAGTCTTTACTGAAATTCCTAATGTCAAGTGGGAGGATGTTGGAGGCTTAGAGGGTATAAAGCAGACCTTAAAAGAAACCATTGAGTGGCCCTTAAAGTATGGAAAACTTTTTGATCATTCAAAAACCAATCCTCCTAAAGGAATACTGCTTTCAGGGCCTCCGGGCACTGGAAAAACTTTAATAGCCAAAGCAGTGGCTTCTGAGTGTGGAGTGAATTTTATTTCAGTTAAAGGACCTCAACTTTTATCTCGTTGGGTTGGAGAATCAGAAAGAGGGATTAGAGAGGTTTTCAAAAAAGCAAAACAGGCTTCCCCTTGCATTGTCTTTTTCGATGAATTGGATAGTTTAGTTCCGGCAAGAACTCAAAGCTCCGATTCTCATGTGACAGAAAGAGTGGTTAGTCAATTTCTTACTGAATTGGATGGCATAGAAGAATTAAAAGGGGTAGTAATTTTAGGAGCAACTAACCGGTTAGATTTAATTGATTCTGCTCTGTTGCGAGCCGGCAGATTCGACTTTATTTTAGAGCTTCCAAAACCCGATGAGAAAACAAGGGAGGAGATATTGAAAATCCACACTCGAGGAAAACCTTTAGCAGAAGATGTGGATTTCAAGAATTTGGCTAAAGAAACCGAAGGATTAGTAGGGTCTGACATCGAAGCAATTTGTAAGAAAGCCTCGATATTAGCAATAAGAGAATTTATTGAATCAGATAATCTTTCTGTTAAAGATTACAAAAAATTTAAAATTACTGCTAAACATTTTAAAATAGCCCTAACTAACCAAATACAAAAATAAAATGACAGAAGATTTAAAAAAACCAATTGAAGAACCTTCTCTCGAAAGCTTCGTTAGACTAAAGAGGGTGGCGGAAGAATTAAAAAAGACAGGGGTAATAGAAAACGGAAAAACTCCTAACTCGGAAAAAGGAGAAATAAAAATTACTGAAACCGCTTTGTCAGATTTAATTCAAGAAAAAATGAA
>Ga0210051_1006820_pt1 | contig 10725 bp, 6 predicted proteins | sample CryGey092014_all_FD_185464 | JGI IMG/M metagenome (GOLD analysis project Ga0210051, IMG submission 185464) | Groundwater microbial communities from aquifer - Crystal Geyser CG23_combo_of_CG06-09_8/20/14_all (SPAdes) (version 2) | ecosystem: Environmental > Aquatic > Deep subsurface > Groundwater ...
ACCGCGACGGCAACACCATCCGCAAAGCCGAGCCGGGGAAGACGACGCTGTACTCGTGGAACCACGAGAACATGCTGACGAGGGCGGAGTTCAGCGATGGGACGCCGACGAATTCGTTCGCGTATGATGTGGACAGTGTGCCGGTGGAAAGGGTGGCCAGCAACGGGCGCATACAGACACACACGGATGCGTTGAACCTCATCCTTGAGCGTGCAGCCGCCGACATCGATGCTGCTTTCGCTCACGGGCACCCCGAGGTCTACAGCGTCGGCTCCCAGGTGATCCATGAGGGTGACGCCGAGTCCTACTTCTACGTGCATGACTCCGCGGGCTCAGTCTGGGCGCTGGTGGATCCATCGCAGGCAGAGGTACAGCGCACAGAGAGAGATGCCTTCGGCGCAGCGATAGCCCAAAGCGGGGGGCTCGGCGATCCGTTCGGCTACCTTGGGAAACAGTGGTATGGCGATCTCGGTCTCTACCAGTTAGGGCGGCGCCTGTATTCTCCGGCCACCGGGAGGTTCCTGACCCGTGATCCTCTGCCGGAGATGCTGAGGGACACGGGACGTACCAACGCCCGCGATGCGGGGAGTACGTATGTGTATGCCGGCGCCAACCCCGTGCTGTTCGTGGACCCATTTGGATTGGCAAAGAAATACGTCTTCAAACACCATGGTAAGTCCGTCGAGCACGCCGTGGACGTGTGTGATCCCAAGAACGTCGAAGAGATTCTGGCAAAGATCCGCTTCAGCGCGTCGAAGGGATGGACATTCGCGAACAAGGCCAAGTTGGCTGGGATAGCAGTGAGGCCTGGGGATTCCGTGGCAGCGCGCACGCCGGGGCTCTACGAACAGGTGGCGAAGGCCTCGAGAGACCCACGCAGCGCAGTGTACACGTTCCTTGAGGGAATCCTGAAGGACGGACTGAAGGAAATGCCATCAGGCCATGGCGTGACGGTCACTCGCGAGATGGTGGAGGAGCTTGCCGAGACGGGCATCGCGACAGTCGAGGTTGCCGGGGAGTCCCGTGGCTTGACGTTGGTTATCAGTCACCAAGGAGAAGCCGATGAGGTGGCGAGGACGGCGGCGCACTTGGCCATGAGGAGAATCGGGAGCCTAGCGGGCCCTGTGCCACCCGCCGTCGGAAGAGTAAGGGCCGCTGTGAGCGGCGTTGCCAAAGGCGCCTTGAGGGTGGGTCGGTTCTCGACCCGAGTCGCAGGCAAGGTCGTGTGGTTTGTGTCCCCAGCGATGCTCGTCCTGACTTTCTCAGGTGAAAAGGCCAGGGGTGAAGATACTGGGGCTGCTGCACTGACGGCAGTTGACAGCGTATACGCGTTCGGCACGATCGGCTGGCTTCGCAAGAACATCCCTGCCGCACTCAGGCACATGGAACGCCTGCCGTCCGAGATCCGCGAGTACTACCTCCGGGAGTATTGGCGGAGACGCGGTCCCTTCTGAGATATCACTTCGCTTTCGCGAGAAGCACCTATGCGACATAGATGCGGAACATCGTCAGGCGATCGGCAGGTAGGTTCCTCCCTGCTAATGTCCTACGTCGCTTGGACCTTCACTGAGGTGAGCAATGCGCTGCGTTTTGACCTCAAACTGGACCGGTTTGTGCCGAGTAGGGTGCTGCGTCCGATGCGCCGCCTTCTCGTCCCGGTCGTACGCGCCGGTCTCCGCCACCGCAACTGGTGGGTCCAGACGGAGTTCCTGGAGGTTGCGGCGGACTGGGATCTACGCCGTCTCGCAGGTCTCGTCTTGGCTGCTTGCTCGGATGACGATGCTGAGGTAAGAAGGCATGCATTCTGTCTCGCGAGCAGGTGGGATGTTCCAGGAATCAATGAGGCTCTGGTGGACGCTTGTGAAGACGAGTACGCACATAATCGCAGGATAGCCCTGAGGATCGTCGTCGAGCGAGGGATGCCGCAGGCGGATGCGCTGGTGATCCGTCTGCTGCACGATCCAGAGAACTACGTGCGCGTGGACGCTCTGTATCTCGCCAAGGAGCACCTTGGGAGGGATGCCCTGCCGCACATCATGCCCTTGCTCGCGGACCCGGACCCGTGGGTCTCTGAGACGGCTGCGTCCCTTACCGCGTATCTCCAGGGACTCTGCGCCGAGCCGACGGCGCGCGACAGTTCCGACGCGCTGGCCGCGCGCGAGGAGCGTGCAGGCCCGCCCCCCGAACGAGGTGTGCCGTGAAAGCTGGCAAGAGGTGCGGGTGTCCCGGCTGGGACCGCTTCGCGTGGCAGGCCTCGGTGGGTGCCTGCGACTGCCGTGCTGACAACCGGACCAACCAGCTCGACGCCACCGGCAACCTGACTTCGTGGGACCACGACGCCATGGACCGGATGACCTGCGAGACCGACGCCGCGGGCAACCGGCGCCGGTTCGCCTACGATGGCGTGGGCAACGTGGTTCGCCGGACGGATGCCGAAGGGCGCACCACCGACTACGACCTGGACGACGCCGGTCAGGAGACGGCGCGCGTGTACGCGATCTACGCCTATGACTTCGCCGACAAGATCGAGACCGAGTACGACGCCAACGGCAACCGCAAGAAGGCGCGCAGCGCATTAGGCGAGTGGGAATGGACGTATGACTCGCTGAACCGGATGATCGGCCGGGCGGAGCCGCCGATTGGGATCGACGACCCGAACTACGGGCCGCTCACGACGACCTGGTACTACGACGACAACGGGAACCTGACCCGCCTCGTCGGACCGGACGGCGGCCTGACGGACTACGACTACGACGAGCGGAACCGGATGACCACCGTCACCCGCAAGGACGACGAGAACGACCCCAACCCGCGGATCACGACTTACGACTACTACCCCAACAACCTGCTGTTCCTGCAAGCAGGAACTTGGCTCAAGACGCTTCCCAACGGCTGCGAAGCCTACCACGAGTACGACGAGCTGGACGGATTGCCGATTGTCGGGTGGATCGGCTGCTCTGCGCGGTTTGCCGATGTGCAGAGCGCCCCGAGCGTCTGATAGGCGACGGTCATGCGCGTGGACACGTCGGGCATCATCCGGTACGCGACGTTACAGCGAGTAGCGAAGCCGCGTATCATCCGATAGACGCCGTTGCAGGCGTGGAAACCGGCGTCATCGGGCGTTCCGAGCCGTTGTGACGGGTGGCAACACCCGGTATCACGTGATATGGACAGGATCAGGAGGAAAGGACCATGAGAATCGTTCGAGACGTTGAGGATCTGCTGGCGAGAAGCCAGCAGGCGTTTGCGGCGGAGGCCGCGGGCGAGGAGGCGGAGCGGAAGCTCCCGAGCAAGCTGCGGGAGGACTGGGCGGCCGCCGTGAATCGGTTGCAGGCGGCGCAGGATGGCATCGCGCCGGTGGAGAGCGAGCGGACCCGGGAGCAGCAGGCGACGGCGGCGGCGTTGGACGAGGCGGAGGACCTGATCCGCGACGCCAAGCGGCGACTGCGCGGGCTGCTGGGAGGGCCCGAACTGGACGCGGTGCTGACCGCCTACCAGTTGGACGCGCCGCTGACCAACCTGACGCGGGACTTCGTGGTGCCTCGGCTGCGCACATTAGCGACGACGAGCGCCAGCCAGACGAACGCCGACGCGAAGCTGCCGGACGCTGTGCTGCAACGGGCGGGAGCGCTCCTGTCGGAGATCGAAGCGCACCAACCGTCCGCGCAGGCGGGGCTTGCCGACCGGAAGACGGCGGTGGCGAATCGCAACGCGATCCTTGATGAAGTGAACCTGCTTCGTCGGCGGGCGTACTTCCACCTGTGCGCCGTCCTGCCCGACATGGATGACGATCCGCGGTTGGATGCGTACGGCTTCGGCGGGGAACGGACGCGGAGGGCGCCGAAGGCAGAGGCGGTACCGGCGACCGGGTGAAGGTCAAGGGCGGAACCACGGAGCCACCGAGAGCACGGAGAAGGGCTTTGGCAGAAAGATGGGTGGCAGAGAGATGCCTTTGGAGTATTGCTGCCCACGGAGTTGGAGTGCGGACAGCGGGGATGAGGTGTGGTGCTGATGTGTCAGGTCGTGGCAGACAGCCCAGTCGTGCAAACGGCGAGCGTGGACCAACCGCCTTCGAGACCGCGAGGGCTGCGGAGCCTGAAGCTGTCCGTCCTGATTGCTTGCCCCAACGGCGCGGCTGACCACGCTCTGGCAGTGCTGGCAACGCTCGATTCGCTCGCAGAGCACTCCGACCTGCCGTGCGAGAAGATCGTGGCGTTGGCGGCGCCGTGCCTTGCCGGCGAGCTGTCGCAAGCGGTCGGCGGGCACCGCGGAGTGCGCGTGGCAGCGTCGCTCGACGGGGAAGGAACGGCGCAGGCACTCAACCGGGCGGCGGCGCAGGCGATTGGGCAGTATCTGGTGTTCGTCGCGGCGGGTGGGCGCGTGCTCGCTGGGTGGGAGAAGGAATACCTGACGCCGCTTTCACTTGGGCCTTCCCTTGGGGGCACCGGGTGGCTATGCCTGCACAACGGGGCGTTGGCGCGATTGGTGGTGGAAGCGCCGGACAGCTTCGTGGATTGGCGGGGACTGGCGATGCCGCGGGCGACGTTTGACAGCCTGGGGGGCTTTGACGGGCAGTTCGGGGATGTGGGGCTGGCGGCGGATCTGTGTTGGCGGGCGCGGGAGCGAGGGGTCCGGTTGGTTTGCCTCGAAGGCGAGTTCGATGGCGTTCAACGCAGAGACGCGGAGACGCAGAGACGCGCAGAAGGGGAAGAGGCGCTTCGGCGGGACTTGGTGCGACTGCACCGGAAGTATCCGGGGCGGGTGGTGCTACCGCCGGATCTCCAGGCAGAAGTCGAGGGGACGGGGGACATGGGGCAGGGGACGGACGGCCAAGAGCGCGACGTAGCACACAGGCAGCCGTTGCCCCATTGGGTGCGATCGCCCCACCGCCAGCGCCCGGTCCGCGACGGCGAGCGGATTCTGATTCACCGCGAGGTGGGCATGGGCGACGTGCTGCTTGCGCTGACGGCTGCGCAAGCCCTCAAGGACCAGAATCCCAACTGCCACGTCACCTTCTCGACGGCTGAGCGCTACTTCGCGCTGCCTGAGCACAGCCCCTGCGTGGACCGTGTGGTCACGCCGCTTCAGGTCCGAGCCGGCGACTACGACCGGGAGATCGACTTCGACGGGCGCGAAAAGTTCGATTTTGTGCCGGGAGAAGGACACAAGGAACGGCTGGACCTCATCGCCGAGATCGTGGGCTACACGCCCAAGATCCGCCGACCGGTCTACGTGGTCACGGCCGACGAACGCCGGGCCATGGAGCGCAGCCTGCGGTCGTGGGGCGTTGCGGAGGATGCCGAGCGGATCGGCGTAGTGTTGTCGTCCGCCAGTCCGTTCCGGTCGCGCAGCCCGGAGGCGTCTGCCGCGCTGGTTCGCGAGCTGCTCCAGGATCGCCCGAAGGCTCACGTCTTCCTGATCGATGGCAACGACGACCGGCGCCGGCGGATGGACCTGCCGGCTCATCCCCGTGTCACCGACCTGTGCGGGAAGCAGGATCTGACCGAACTGGGCGCGCTGCTGGCGCAGCTCGACTTGGTGGTCACCTCCGATACCGGGCCGATGCACCTCGCCGCCGCCTTCGAGACCCCGCAGCTCGCCTTCTTCTCGGAGATCCATCCGCTGGTGCGCGTCTCGCACTACGCCAACGTCGTCGCCAAAGCCAAGGCCGAGTTGTGCGTCGAGTGGCCCTGCGGCTACGGCGGCAAGTGCACGACGAACCAGCAGTGCATTAACGCAATCACCTACGAGGAGCTGCGGAGCGACGTGGCGCGACTCCTGCGCCGCGGGCTGGAGCGCCGAGCCTTGCGCAGCCGCCGGCTGAGTGAAGAGGTGGCCCGGCACAGCCTCGTGACCCGCGCCAAGTCGGTGCTGTTGGAGCGTCACGGCGGTCTGGGTGACGTGCTCTTTGCGCTCACCGTCGCCCAGGCGCTGAAGCGGCTCAACCCGGACGCCGCCCTCGACTTCGTCACTTCGCCGGAACATGTCGAGTGGGTGCGGTGGTTCTCGCGCCACAATGCGGAATGCGGAACTCGGAATGCGGAATTGGGCCTCGCTGGTCCATTGCTGCGGGAGGTGCACACTCACAGACCGGGCAGGTTCTACGACCTGCGAGCCGACCTGCAGGACATCGACACGATGGACGGCGTCGACCGGGTGGAAGTGATGGCAGCGAAGGCCGGGCTGCTGTCGCGGCCGGCGGAAGGGTCGCCGTACTTGTCGGAGATCGGCGAGCTGGTGGAGCTGACCGGCGTTCCCGCGGCGCTCCGCGAGGAGAGGGCGCGCCGGATCGAGGCGGAGACGGCGCGATTGGGCAGCGACCCAACGCTGCCGCTGCTTGCGTTCGCGCCGTTCTGCGTGCGCCGCAATCCCGACAGAAGCTGGCCGGTGGAATATGCCGAGGGGTTCCTGTCGTTGGCGACCGAAGCGTACCGGGTCCTTCTGCTGGACAGCGCCCGGGTCCACGAGATCCCCGACCGCCCCAACCTGCTCCGGTTCGACGGCACGACGAGCGTTGCGGAAGCCCTCGCACTCGTGAGCTTGTGCGACCGGTTTGTCGGCGTCGACAGCGGTCTGCTGTACGCAGCCCTCTCACTCGGCGTCCCGGCGGTGGGGCTGTTCACCCACATCGAGCCGTTGTCGCGGTTGGCGCGCGGACGCGGGTACGTCGCCCTGCGCCCCACAGGGCTGGACTGCATCCCGTGCGGCGACTTCGACGGGGGGCCGGTATGCGCGGGAACCGACCGGTACCTCGCGTGCGTGAAGGCGATTCGTGCGGCCGCAGTCTGGAAGGCGGTGCAGGCCGTGAGGCCGGGCGAGGCGGAGGTCCGCACAGTGCCGGTCAACCGGGGGCAGTTGCACCGCCCGCCCAGAGCGCGGCCGCACCTGACCTTCGTGGTGCCCTGGCTCAAGCCCGCCGGCGGCGAGCGACACTTGCAGTACCTGTGCGAAGGGCTTCACCCGGAGTTCGAGATTGACTTGGTGGTCACCTATCCCGAAGAGAGCCGGCCCTTCGACGGAGTGTTCGACCGCTGGCCCGTCCTGAACCTGGACGGGGACCTCCGCACCCGCGCCCGCAAGCTCGCCGCCCATCTCGACGGCACCCGGCCGAAGGCAATCGCCTTCTACAACAACTGCCTCACGTTGGATGCGCTGTACCGCTGCGAGCATCGGCCCGACCGGTTGCTGGCGATCATCCACACGCAGTTCGGGCACGAAGCCGACCTCACGTCGCATAGCATGAGCTTCCTGATCGACCGGTTCGTGTGCGTCTCCGAGACGGTGCGCGAAGTGCTGCGCTCGCGCACCTCGGTGGACCCCGACCGCCTGCTCGTCGTGCCCAACGGCGTGGAGTTGGAGAGATTCGAGGAAACCCTTTCCGCCCGCAGCGAGCTGGGGTACGGCCCCCACGACTTCGTCTTGGGCAACGTGGGGCGGATCGACGAGGGGAAGAATCTGCTGCTCCTCCTCGAAGCTGCGGCGCTGCTGCCGGAGCAAGTGAAGGTGCTCTTCGTCGGCTGGGGCCCGCATGTCGACCTCTGCAAGGCGCGTGCTCGGGAACTGGGACTCGAGGGTCGTTTCCGCATGGTGGACGCCACGCCGGATGTAGCCCCCTACTTGCGCAGCCTTGATGCCTTCGCGCTGCCGACCGACATCGAAGGCTCCGTGCCCTACGCCGTCATGGAAGCCATGGCAGCGGGCGTGCCGGTGCTGTGCACGCCCGTCACCGACGTGCCGAGGCTGTTCCGCGACGGTGAGAGCATTCTGTTCATCGAGAAGACTGGGGAGTCGATTGCCGAGGAGGTCCGGTTGCTGCTGGAGGACCCAGCGCTCGGGGAGACCCTGGCGGATGGCGCGCGCGTCGTGCTCCGGCAGCATCTGTCGGCCGAGGAGATGCTGGACCGGTACATGACGCTGCTCAGTTGAGTGGCATAGGTAGGACAGGTCGCCCGACCTGTCGACAGGTCAGGCGACCTGTCGCACGTCCCGTAGGATAAAGCTCCTCGCGCCCTGCGGGCGCGCGCTTTGTCGCCCTTGACCGGGGTGCTCTCGGAAGTCGGGGTGAGAAGGACACGGGACAAAGCTGGAGCTTTATCCTACGGGAGGTTACGATGCCGCGAATGCTGATCTACGACGCCGGTCACCTTGAGAACTTCGGCGACCGGATGGTCCACGAGGTCGTGAGCGCGGCGTTGGGATCGCGCGTGCCGCAGCTCGAAGTCGTGCGCATGACCGGCGTCAGCATCCACCCTGTGCCGGGGTACTTCCAGCTCCACAAGCACGACTGGGTGGAGATTGGGAACGAGTGCGACTTGGTGCTGGTGTTGGGTGGGTCCGTCTTCTTCAACGACCGGATGCTGGCGCTGAACCTCACACGCCTCGATGAGCTGGAAGTCCCGCTGGTTATCTGGGGAGGCGTGCAGGACCCCGACTGGCTGCAAACGGACGAAGGTCGCGAGAGGGTTTCACGGCTTGCCGCGGGCGCTACGCGGGTGTTCCACCGATTCCCCGGCGAGGTCGAAGTGCTCCGCGGTCTCATCCCTAAGGAGAAGCTGACGCTGGGCGGCGACCCGTGTCTCCTCATGCCCGCGGCGTACCCCAAACAGGAGGGACGGCTCGTCTTAGCGCTGTCGCGGCATCTGATCGAGCGCTTCCCCGAGGTGGCAGCAGAGCTGCCGGCAATCTGCCGGGAGTTGGGCGAGCAGTACGAGCTCCTCGCCGTCTGGTGCGAGACTGACGACGCGGCTCACTTCGAGGACCTGCTCCCCGGCGCATACAGCCTCTTCGGTTACGACCACATGCTCTCCGTGCTGCGCAACTGCGAAGGGGTGGTGGGGTGTCGGCTCCATCCGCTGGTGGTCGGTGCCGCGCAGGGCGTGCCCATCGTCGGCTGGGAGATCGGCAGCCAGAAGGTGCGGTGGCTGATGGAGGCGATTGGGGCGGAGGGGGAACTGGTCGACGTTGCCGTCAACGGTCTCTCAGGGACAAGCCTTGTCGATTTCCTCCGCGCCTCGTCCGACCGCCAGACGGAGCATCGGCAGCGCGCAGAGTCACTTGCGCGAGCCGCCCAGGAGACCCTCGATTGGGTGGCCGACGGGCTCGAAGAGCCGACAATCCTGCTCTCGGAACAGCGGCACCTCCGGGGGCTGTCGTCTGAGGTGTGATTGCCGCACCCGGACAGTGCAGAGGCCCCGGTTGCCCTTCTACCACTTGAGTTTCACGACCTCGCCCAGGCTTGGCACGAGGCTCTGGCCGCCGCAACGATCCCTCAACGTGTCCTGGAAGTCGAGCGAGGCCTGCTCCTCGCCGTGGACCAGGAAGGTGTGCTCCGGGCACCCACCCAGCGCAGAAAACCAGTTCAGCAGACCTTCGCGATCCGCGTGCGCCGAAAGCCCGTGGAGCGTCCTCACCCGGGCGCTCACGGAGTGCATCTCGCCGAAGATCCGGACGTGGTTCTCGCCCTGTTGGAGACGATACCCCAGCGTGGCACGCGCCTGGTACCCGGCGAACAGAATGGTGGACTCGCGGCGCCCAAGGTTGTGGACGAGGTGGTGCTTGATGCGGCCGGCGTCGCACATGCCGCTGGCGGAGATGATCACTGCCGGCTGAGTCGAAGCATTGATCTGCTTTGATTCGTCTACGGACTGGGTGAGCTGCAGGCCCGCAAACTTGAGCGGATCATCCCCCGCCTCGATCAGCGCGTGCATCTCCGGCGAGAAGCCCTCGTCGTGCCGCCGGAAGACCTTGGTGGCGGCGACGGCCATGGGGCTGTCGACGTAGACGGGTAGGGAGGGGACCCGGTCGTGCTCCACGAGGTCGTTCAGGCGCGCCAGCAGCTCCTGGGTGCGGCCGACGGCGAAGGACGGAATCACGACGTTGCCGCCGCGGGCGTGGGTGGCGGTGATGATATCTTCGAGTGCCTGGGTAACGTCCTCGCCGGTGTCCCGCACGCGGTTCCCGTAGGTCGTCTCCATCATCAATGCGTCCGGGCAGGCAACCGTGCTAGGGTCGTGCAGGAGGCGTGCATTCGTTCCGCCGAGGTCGCCGGTGAACACAAACCGGTGAATCCCGCGCGACGAAGGGAGTTCGAGGTCGACAATGGACGAGCCGAGGATGTGCCCAGCATCACGGAAGGTGACGGCAAGCCCGTTCTTCAGCGGCACGCGCTGGTCGTAGGGGACGGACTCGAAGAGCGTCAGCGCCTCTTCGGCTTCAGCGACGGTGTACAGCGGCTGAACCCACGAGGCGTCCTTGCCTTCTTTTCGCAGCCGCTTGATCTTCCAGTGGGCGTCTTCTTCCTGGATATGCGCGCTGTCGGGAAGGAGGATCTGGCACAGTTCGACGGTGGCGGCCGTGGTAATGACCGGACCGGTGAAGCCCGCCCGCTTGAGCAGAGGCAGCCGCCCGCAATGGTCGATGTGCGCATGGCTGAGGAGGCAGTAGTCGATCTGCGTGGGGTCGAACGCAAAGGGCTGTCGGTTGCGTTCGTGCCGCTCCGAGCCGCCCTGGTACATCCCGCAGTCGAGGAGGATCCTGGTGCCCTCGACCTCCAGGAGATGGCAGGACCCGGTGACCTCTCGGGCAGCTCCAAGGAACGAGATCTTCAAGCTCAAACCGCTGCTCCTTCCGGCCGGGCGCTGGTTCCCAACGGATTCAGGGCGGCAACGGATAGGGCCACCGGCTGTCGCCTATCTTCCACAGTGCCGACAGAACGTAGATCCGCAA
>Ga0210051_1006821_pt1 | contig 10724 bp, 12 predicted proteins | sample CryGey092014_all_FD_185464 | JGI IMG/M metagenome (GOLD analysis project Ga0210051, IMG submission 185464) | Groundwater microbial communities from aquifer - Crystal Geyser CG23_combo_of_CG06-09_8/20/14_all (SPAdes) (version 2) | ecosystem: Environmental > Aquatic > Deep subsurface > Groundwater...
GTTCTATGGTACATCTTAATATAGGTAATGGTTTGCATAATCTTCTTTATACAGCTGACATGAAATATGGGAGAACAAGAACACTAGAATCAGCAGTAACCCAGTTTCCAAGACTAGAAACTCTGATTATAGAATCAACTTACGGAGCAAGAGAAGATGTCTTGCCAAATAGAAAAGATAGCGAAGAACTGCTTTTGAAAACAATAAAAGAAACAATTACAAGAAAAGGAAAAGTTTTAATTCCTGTCCTGGGAGTAGGAAGAAGCCAAGAAGTAATGTTGATAATAAATGATGCCATAAAAACAGGAGCCTTAGAAAAAATTCCTGTTTATGTAGATGGCATGGTAAGTGATGTTACTGCTATTCATACAGTATACCCTAATTTCTTGAATAATACAGTAAGAAGAGAAATTTTCCAAAACAGAAATCCCTTCAGCTCAGAAATATTTAAGCAAGTTGGCTCTCCAGCAGAAAGAAAAGAAATTGTACAAGGAGGACCATGTGTAATTCTTGCTACCAGCGGTATGTTAGTTGGAGGAGCAAGTGTTGAGTATTTGAGAGAACTTGCAGACAGCAAGAGGAATAGCATAATTTTTGTTTGTTACCAAGGAGCTAATAGCCTTGGCAGACAAATACAAGAAGGTAGCAAAAATGGTAGTTTGAAAGAATTACATTTTAATGTAGAAGGAAAAGAAGAAGTTGCTCCTTTCAAAATGCAAGTTACAACAATAGATGGTTTAACTGGTCACTCTGGCAGGAATCAACTTTTGGCATTTGTCAACAATATCAAGCCAAGACCCAGAAGGATAATCCTAAATCATGGAGAATCAAGTAAATGTATTGATTTGGCTTCTACGCTATATAAGTTACACAGAATAGAAACAAGCGCACCAAGAAATTTGGAAACAATAAGATTAAAGTAAGATTGAAATAAAAAGAATAAAAACAAACATTTTTAAATTATCTTTTTCTTGCTATCCAAGAGGTGATAAACACCCCAGCTTTTTCTGAGGTTTTTGAAAATGCAAGAAAAAAAGATTGTTGTGAAGATAGGAACAGCTGCAATAGTCTCTGATAGTAGTATAGATACTAAGACTATTGCAAGGCTTGCTTATTCTTGTAATGAATTACTCGAACTAAACAAAAATGTTATGATGGTAAGCTCTGGAGCAATAGCGTGTGGAAGAAGAAAACTAGGAGTAAAATACAGAGAAGATGAAAGATTAAGGGAAAAACAAAGATATGCTTCTATAGGTCAGCATAAGCTAATGAGTGCTTACGAAGAAGAATTTGATAAATATGGAATTATTGTTAACCAGGTGCTATTAACTGAAGATGCTCTGAGCAAAAAGAAAAGACTCAAAGAATTTGAAAGTTTTTATGAAGAAACTCTTTCTCATAAGGATATTCCTATTTTCAACGAAAATGATGCTATAGCAACAAAAGAAATAACTTTTGGTGATAATGATTTGTTGGCAGCATATCTAACAAGAGACCTGAAACAAGACTTGCTTATTATGCTAACAGTTTATGATGGTTTATACAAAAATGGTAGAACTATAAAAATAGCTGATTCATATGATCCAAAAAATTATGACAATTTAGATAGAGAGGTAACAGAAGGAAGAGGTGGTTTGAAAAGCAAGCTAGAAGCAGCAAAGATTGTTAACAAAGCAGGAAAAACTTGCATAATAAGTAATGCGTGTTATAATCTGTGTGACATAATTTATGGTGATGCTCCATCAACAAAGTTTTTACCAAAATAAGGATAAAGAGAAAAAATGATTGAAATACCTAAAAATTTTATCTGGATAGGAACTTTTTACAAGAAAGGAGAAAAATTCTTGCCAGAAGTAGATATTTTTTCTACAGAAAAAATTTTAGAAAACAATATAATATTTGAAAAAGAAATAAAACCAAAAACATCTGATAAAGACTATATTGGAGATTATATAGCTGTGAAAGCAAAATATATTGGAGAAAGTTATTTTTTTATTTATGCGAAAAAGAATAAAATAATAGAAGAGAAAAAATGATCATAGATGGAAGAGAGGTCAAACTGAAAAGGGCTCAGGATGCAGTAAATGAAGGTCTCTACAAAACAAGCTTGACAGTTCTTTTTTCAAAAGAGTGCAAAGATTTTGTTGTTGATGTTTCAATTGGCAAGAGCGATTGCCCGATAGGGAAGACACTACTAGATGTAGAGTTATGCGAGTATGATTGTCAGAATACATATCTGAGCCTTGCCTTTTTTGATAACAAAATAAGATTTTTAGGAACAATAACACAAGAGCCAACACTTCTTACTGAAAAAAGGCTGATAATGGGAGAAGAGATGAGAAAATTGCTTGAAAAAAAGAATATAGAAAAGATATACAAAAGATATCCATTAAGTGGTGTGCCCTACTATGAAATTTTTGAAAATGAAAACACAAAAAGATTTATAGGTTTTTACACTCCACATTGTTCATTTCTACAAGGAGCTTTCAACTCAGAAAAATTAAAACCTTTTTACGAAAAAAGAAAAGGTTTGATAGGAAAAATCTTAGAAAATCTTGATGAACTCAAAGAAGAAGCAGGCCTTTAATTTTTAATTCTAGATCAACAAGCCAAGCAACCAGCCTGCTATGCAGCCAGCAGTCAAAAAAGGCATGGCAGGATAAAACTTTCCTTTTTTTGCGAAAACAAATAATAACAATAAGGAAATTGTTGCAAACAAAACAACAATCAAAGAACTTATCAAGCCAACAGCCCTAAACAAAACTCCTGCAAAAATCAAAGGAAAAGCAACATCTCCGCCACCAAGAATTGCAAGGCCTACCTTCACTTTCAGCTCTCTAGGTTCTCCTTTTTTTCTTCCTGCTTTTTCAAGTTTCACTCTTTTCATTTTTCTTAGCTTGGCTATTTTTGCTTTTGCTGTCTTGGTAAGATATGGAACAAAAAATCCTGCAAAAACTTTTACTTTTTGAATTTGAAATTTTGCCATTTTTTGCATAAACTTAGTATGCCATACTGCATACATATCATATATAGAAATTGCAATAAGCAAAAGCAGAGCAGTCCATATATTGAGTATAGGAACAAAAATTGCTGCTATGCCTGGATAAATAAGCAATTCAGTGAAATTATGTACAAGCAGATTTCTTTCAAAAACTTTGTAAAATGCAAGAGGCAAAGCAACAACAAGAGCAAGAAATTGCGTGGCAAAAAGTTTTGTTGGGATAAAAGCAGCATTGATTGTTATTGCTAAGGCTAACAAAACAACAACAAAAAACCAAAAACGCAAAAACAAAACTGCTTTTATTCTGCTGAGCAAAAAAATAAGCAAAGTTGCAAACAACAAGGCAACTATTATGCTAACAACAGATATTTCTGGTTTTATCTCAGGAGGCTGCATTCCATAAGGCAAATAAGGAGTTATTGTAACATTCTCAACTACACCAGTAGTTTCATTTATGGTTTGTTTAACATGTGGAGAATAGGCATTTATAACTGCTAAGCCAATAAGCTGTGCAGCAAGAAACATGCAGAGCAAGAGCAAAGTGATTTTGACAGTATGTTTCATCTTTAATAGGAGAAAGAAAGAGTTTAAAAAGTTTTATAAATTACTTTTCATTGACTTTTTCATTAACTTTACAAGGGGGCATGGTGTAATGTCAACACGGACGGCTCCAGACCGTCGGATGGGGGTTAAATTCCCTCTGTCCCCATTTTTCTAAAAAAGATTTTCAAAAAAAGAAAAGTTTATAAACTCCTTATTCTCTATAGAATTATGAAAGGCTATTGTCTCTGGCTATTCTAGCAAGATTTTTCTAGCTTTGCCTTTCTACTATCTCTGGCATTTTTAGTTCTAGTAATAATAATTTTTGTAGGTATTTTTGTAGGTATGATAGTTACAAAGTTTTTGTATCTTCTTTCTTTACTAACTCAGATTTCTTAGGTTTTATTCTTGCTCATCTTCAATCAGAAAAATCATTGAGAAGAGGTAAGAAAAAATGAAAGTTAATTTCAGAAGGCAAGAAATTGAATACGAGAATCCTATGATATTATACAGGAAATTAACAGATAACGGGAATAACTTGAGTATGTTGATGGAATCAAAGTCTTTGAACCTAGCTTACGGCAGACAAAGTATCATAATCCCTAGACCAAGAATTAATCTTATAGGAAAGGGAAATTATTTTGAAATTAAAGCACTAGATGATATAGGAAAAACTATTTTATCTCATTTTACAAGGCAAGATTTTGATTACTGCAACAAACTAGAAATTAACAAAAGTTCAATTTCAGGAACAGTTTATAGTCGAAGGACCAATGACCTATCAGAAGACAAACGTTTGAAAGCAAAAAATTTGAGTTGTGTAATAAGAACTTTTTTGAACAAGTTTGAAATTAATGATGAACATGCAGCCTTGTATGGAGCAATATCCTATGATTTTGTGAGGCAATTCGAAAATATTGGAGATAAATTTAAGGGGGGTATAGATTTTAATCTATTTTTGCCTACAGAAGTTGTTTTTTTTGACGAAATTAGAAAGAGAGCTTTTGTCAAATCTTTTGAGTTTGATGGAATACAAGGATTAGAATTTAAAGAATTAAAACCATTTGAGCAGATAAATCCTTCTAAGGTATCTTATTATACAGATATGGATGAGAAGGAATATATAAAAAAAGTAAAACATATAAAAGAGCATATAGCAAATGGAGACTTTATCCAATGCGTATTGTCAAGAAAAGTAGGGATAACCTTGAACCAAAATCCTCTGAAATCTTACATTAGATTAAGTGAAATAAATCCCTCGCCTTACTCTTTTTTCTTTAATTTTGGAGACGAACAACTTTTTGGAACATCCCCAGAGCTGTTTGTGAAAGTTAAAGATAGGAGAGTAGAAATGAGGCCAATAGCAGGAACAATCAAAAGAAGTTCTTGCCCAATAGAAGATGCAGAAAAAAGAATACAACTGCTAACAGATGAAAAAGAAAGAAGAGAGCACACAATGCTAGTAGACCTTGGAAGAAATGACCTGAGCAGAGTCTGTGAGAATGTAAAAGTCGATGAATTTATGGTTTTGGAACAATATCCTAACTTGTACCATATAGTAAGCGGTGTTCGTGGTGATCTAATTAGGGGATATGATTCTATAGACGCCTTGTTAGTATCTACTCCTGCAGGAACTCTGAGCGGAGCCCCCAAAGTAAGAGCAATGAAAGAAATAGAAGAACTAGAAAATTCTAGAAGAGGATACTATGGAGGCTGTATAGGCTACCTCTCTTTTGATGGAAGCCTGAACACAGGAATTACAATAAGGTCTGTGCATGTAAAAGATAAGATTGCTTCTGTCAGGGCAGGCTCTGGAATTGTTTATCATTCTATGCCAGAAAAAGAGCTATTAGAAAGCAAGCTAAAAAGCGAAAAAATTTTGGAGTGCATAACAAAATGAAAAACAAAACAAAAATCTTGATTATAGACAACTATGATTCATTTACTTTTAATTTAGTCGAATATTTTAGAAAAGCAGGATGTGAGGTGGGTATATACAGAAATAATTGTAACACAAATATTGTTGACAAACTTGGGCCAGAATTAATTGTCTTGAGTCCGGGTCCTGGTTCTCCAGAAGGAGCAGGAAATACTCTAGAAATTATAGATAGATACAAAGAAAAGTATCCTATTTTTGGTGTTTGTCTTGGGTTCCAGGCCATTATTCATTATTTTGCTACTCCTGTACATAGACTTGATGAAATTGTACATGGCGGTAGCTCTTTAATCACACATGACGGAAAAACAATCTTCAAGGGACTAGAAAATCCATTACAAGTAGGAAGATATCATTCTCTGGGTATCTATAGAAATGAGATATGCAATAGCGAATTAGAGATTAGCGCTGAATTTGGCAGTATAGTAATGGGAATAAGGCATAAACAATATCCAATCGAGGGTGTCCAGTTTCATCCCGAATCTGTTCTGACCATGAAAAATAATAGCGGATATAGGTTAATAGAGAATATAGTTAATGGAGAGATAAAAAATGCTCTTAGATAAAATAGTTTATGGTAAGAAAATAGAAATCGAGAAAAATAAGAAGCTATTCCCTTTAGAAAAATTCAAGAATCAGCTAAAAAAATCAAACAGAGACTTCAAAAAAGCAATCTCTAAAAATTACTTAAATCTTATAGCAGAAATCAAAAAAAAATCCCCATCAGAAGGAATTATTATTCATGATTTTGATCTTGAAAAAATAGCATCTATTTATCAAAAAAATAAAAATGTCAAGGCAATATCGGTCTTGACCGATAAAAAGTTTTTTTCTATGAAGATAGATTATTTAGAAAGAGTAAGAAAATTAACAAAAAAACCTCTTTTGAGAAAAGATTTTATAATTGATGAGTACCAAATTTATGAATCAAGATTTTATGGAGCAGATGCAATACTGCTTATAGCAAGGATTTTATCTAAAAAGAAAATTGAAAAATTAATCAAAATTGCAAAAAAATATAATATGGATTGCTTAGTAGAAATACATAACAAAAAAGAACTGAAAAAGCTTCCAGATAATGTTAAAATAATAGGAATCAACAACAGAGATCTAGATACTCTAAAAGTTGATTTGAATAATACTCTAAATTTAGTCAAAAAAATCAAAAAAAAGGTTTTAGTAACAGAATCTGGTTTTCATACAAGAAAAGAAATAAATAAGATTAAAAATAAAGTTAATGTAGTATTAATAGGAACGACAATTTTGAAATCAAAAAATATTAATAGAAAAATAAATGAGTTAATGAAAAAATGAAAGAAAGAAGAAAAGGAAGATTTGGAAAATATGGTGGAAGTTATGTTCCAGAAACCTTGATTCCTGCCTGCACTCAACTAGAAAAAGCTTTTTATAAATACAAAAAAGATAAAAAGTTCAACAAAGAACTTTCTTTACTTTTGAAAGAGTATGCTGGAAGACCAACTCCTTTGACTTTTTGCAAAAACCTTAGCAAAAAACTTGGCTGCAAATTATATCTGAAGAGAGAAGACCTTGCCCATACTGGTGCTCATAAAATAAATAATACACTAGGACAAGCATTGCTTGCAAAATATATGGGCAAGAAAAGGATAATAGCAGAAACAGGTGCTGGACAGCACGGTGTTGCAGTTGCAACAGTAGCTGCTAAATTTAGCATGCAATGTGAAATTTACATGGGTATTAAAGACATAGAAAGACAAAAACTTAATGTTTTGAGAATGAAGATTTTGGGTGCAAAAATAAATCCTGTTTTCTCAGGCTCGAAAACACTAAAAGATGCAATAAACGAGGCAATAAGAGACTGGATAACAAATGTCAAGACAACCCATTATTTACTTGGCTCTGTTCTTGGACCTCATCCTTATCCAACAATGATAGCCTATTTCCAGTCAATAATAGGAAAAGAAACAAAAAAGCAAATTTTACAGGTAGAAAGAAAATTGCCAGATACTATAATAGCATGTGTTGGTGGTGGCTCTAATGCTATAGGTATTTTTAAAGAATTCATAAAAGATAAGTCTGTCAGGCTAATTGGGGTAGAAGCTGGAGGTTTTGGGATTTCTTCTGGAAAACATGCGTCAAGATTTGCTGATAGTAAGTTAGGAAGAGCAGGAATTATTCATGGAACTTTTACTTATGTTTTACAAGATAAATACGGCCAAATTTATAACACGCATTCGATAGCACCAGGCCTTGACTATAGTGCAGTTGGTCCAGAACATGTTTATCTGAAAGAACTAGGAAGAGTAGAATATAGTTATGCAACAGACAAAGAATGTTTAGAAGCATTCAAAATATTAAGTAAGGAAGAGGGTATTATTCCTGCATTGGAGTCCGCACATGCTCTTGCTTATTTGATAAAAAATACTAAAAAATTCAAAAATAAAATTGTAGTAATTAATCTTTCTGGAAGAGGCGACAAAGATATGGAAATAGTATCTGAGTCTTTGAAACTAAAATGAATTATGAAGAAACATTCAATAAATTGAGAAAAAGAAAAGAAAAAGCTCTTGTACCTTTTGTAGTAATCGGAGATCCTGATTATAATACATCCTTGAAAATAGTCAAAACAATAACTAACTCAGGAGCAGATATTTTGGAAATGGGTTTTCCATTTTCTGATCCAATTGCAGATGGTCCAACAATACAATCATCAGATAGCAGAGCATTAAAATCCAAAATTGATACAGATAAATGTTTCAAATTTATAAAGAAAATAAGAGAATTTTTAGATATACCTATTGGTTTACTAGTGTATTATAATTTAATTTACCAAAGAGGAACAAGTAAATTCTTTTCTGATTGTAGCTCAGCTAGGTTAAATTCTGTTTTGGTAGCAGATGTTCCTGTTGAAGAATCAAACGAGATAGTAAAGGCAGCAAGAAAATATAATATTAATACTGTTTTTATAGTAAGCCCTCTTACAGATAATAAAAGATTAAAATTAATTTTGAAAAAATGTAATGGTTTTGTTTATATTATTTCAAGACTGGGAGTTACAGGAGCAAGAAAGGACTTACAAAAAGAAACTTTGAAATTAATAAAAAGAATAAGAAAAAGAACAAAACTTCCCCTATGTGTTGGCTTTGGCATATCAAAACGAGAGCATGTTAGGGCAGTTTGCAAAGCTGGAGCTAACGGTGCTATAGTCGGCTCAGCTATCGTAAAGATAATAGAAAAAAATTTGAAAAACAAGAAAAAAATTCTGGATGAAATTGGAAAATATGTAAAGAAAATGAAAGATGCAACAAAAACTAAGAAAAGCTTTTAAACAGCAATTGCTTTATAAAAAAATAAAAATGGAAAAAGCAGGAAAAGAGAAATTTAAGGTTACACCTTGGGAAGTTTCTGGAAAAGTTGATTATAACAGACTTATCAAAGAGTTTGGAACAGAAAGAATTTCTGAAAATATGTTAAAAGGAATAGAGAAACTTGCAGGAGATTTACATTTCTTATTGAGAAGAAAAATCTTTTTCTCGCATAGAGACCTGAACTGGCTTTTCAAAGAATATGAAAAAGGAAACAAGTTTTTTCTCTATACTGGAAGGGGGCCTTCTGGAAAAACCCATATAGGCCATCTAGTACCCTGGATTCTAACAAAATGGTTTCAGGATAAGTTTAATTGCAATTTATATTTCCAGTTTACAGATGATGAGAAATTTTTGTTCAATCCAGAACTTAGTTTGAAGGATACAAAAAAACTTGCTTATGAAAATGCTCTTGACGTTATTGCAATTGGATTTGATGCTAAAAGAACAAAATTTATAATGGATACAGAAAACATAAAAAAACTTTATCCACTTGCATTGAAAGTTGCAAAAAAATTAACTTTTAGTACAGTAAAAGCTGTTTTTGGATTTACAAATGAAACAAATGTTGGCTCTATTTTTTTTACAACTATCCAATCAGCCCCTTGTTTTTTTGAAGACAAACCTTGTTTAATTCCTCTTGCAATAGACCAAGATGCTCATTTTAGAATCACAAGAGATATTGCTCCAAAATTAGGACTGAGAAAACCTGCTCTTGTTCATAGCATTTTCTTGCCTGGCTTGACAGGTTCTGCTAAAATGTCATCTTCTATTCCAGGAGATGCCTTGTTTACAACTGACACGCCAAAACAAGTAGAAAAGAAAGTAAAGAAATATGCCTTCTCTGGAGGACAACCAACAGTAGCTGAACATAGAAAAAAAGGTGGAAATCCTGATATAGATATAAGTTACCAGTGGCTAAAAATCTTGTTCGAGCCTGATGACAAAAAACTCCAGAAAATCTATAATGATTACAAGTCTGGAAAGCTTTTAACATCTGAACTAAAAGAAATTTTGATAGAAAAAGTTAAGGCTTTTCTTAAAAAGCATCAAGTGGCAAGAGAAAAGGCAAAAAAGCAGCTTGATAAGTTTATCTTGAAAGATTAATACTTTTCTACTTCTTAGTCTCCTTTTTCAAATTCTACCCCCTACTTTGTTACTTTTCTTCTGTAGCAACAAAACCAAAAGATTTAAAAAGGGTTTTTACCTGTCTTGAGTAGTAAAAATGACAAAAAGATTATCAAATTTGGGTTTATTTGAAAGCGGAAGAGGACAAGATTGCTTGAAAGAACAAACAATAGAAGAATATGCAACAAACAGACTGAGAAAAGATGATTTATATGCGGTAGAAAACCATCTTGAAGAGTGCGTTAATTGTAAAGAAAGAGTTGAAAAATATAAAAAAGAAAAAGGAGGTAGATAAAAAGAAAAATGATAAAAAAAATGAAAAAGCTTTACAAAGGCAGAAAGAAAGAAGCTCAAACTCCCTATCTTGGGAGAAAAAAATCACTTTTATCAGACATGGTCGAAGAGACTCGTCTACAAGGAAGCTCAGAACAATTTTATTCTGATGTTTATAATTATTTGACAAAAGGACAAACTCCTGTAGTTAATTACGAGGACGGATTTAAGATAAAAGGCCTAAATGATGAGGACTAAAAAAAATGTTAAAAATTTATTTAAATAGAAAAAATAGAGAAGATAGAAAAGCAGTTAGTGAGCCATATTATCCATATAATTTGTTGCTCAATAAAGAACAGAACAAGAGAGTTAAAAAAGAAAAAGCAGCTAGCCCTTTTTCTTTTAGCAATAAGAGCACAAAATTTACAGCGCTTACAGCGATTCTTGCTACAAGTTTGTGGGGCTCTTTGGGCTTTTTTGGTGGATGCGGCACAAACACATC
>Ga0210051_1006823_pt1 | contig 10722 bp, 12 predicted proteins | sample CryGey092014_all_FD_185464 | JGI IMG/M metagenome (GOLD analysis project Ga0210051, IMG submission 185464) | Groundwater microbial communities from aquifer - Crystal Geyser CG23_combo_of_CG06-09_8/20/14_all (SPAdes) (version 2) | ecosystem: Environmental > Aquatic > Deep subsurface > Groundwater...
GACCAAAAGGTCATGCCTCCCTTTTCATTAACATAGTTTATAAGCTCTTGATAGGGCAAGATTCCTTGATCTCCATGGTACTGATCAAACATAGAGCTTTTAAAAGGATGATAGTTTATAATCAATAGAAGGCTTAAAATGAACACTATAATTCCGATTTTCCTGTAGATTCCTCGCCAGCGTATCAAAAATATACCAAAAAGTACAGAAACGATAAATAGCAGAGTGGCAGGCAGGAACTGACTTACGTAGTTAGTTGAAAATGCACCACTTAGAATGGGTAAATTATTATAATCTTCAGGTTTTTCCAATCCTATAATCAGTATATGCTTCTCCCAATTATGGGCAGTTAGATTGCCCTTAATTATGCTCCCTGTCCAATAGTAAAAGGGGGCTGACTCTACTCCGGGAATCAAGATCATCTCTGGATACTTATATCCCACTTCCTTAATCTTGTTAAGGTATTTTTCTGCGCCTATCTTCAATACAGAGGGTCTTTCAATCCTCTTCTTTATAATATGTCGAAATGGAAATAAACCGTACTCCATTTCTATACGGTCATGATCGGTAAATATTACAACCTCAAGAGCTCTATTTTTTGCTATATTAACCAGTTCTTCAATGGAATAACTGCCATCACTGAATGTTGAACGCAGGTCTATCAATCCAGAGATTTGAATATAGTCATTTGCATAAGCAAGGGGAGAAGATAAAATGCAGAAAATTAGATATAATATTAAATAAGGAATTAATCTCATAAGTAAATTATCCGTAATATCTTAGCAATATCGTAACTGCTCAGGTGGATAGGCTGTAGGCAGTTAGCCTGTAGGAGGAAATTATGCGCGACCATACGAAGCTCAGAGCGGCGGTTTCGGTGCCGTCAAATCCGCCCGTGGCGGATGCACGCGAGAGTCAGGCCGAATACCTTCGCTTTCTTGAAATAGCCTTCGGTTCCGCAAGGGAACTACATTACCAGTTCGGCTTGGCCAGCCGCTTGGGTTATACAAATGAGTTGGACGTTCCCGAATGCGACTCGAAAATGGTGGATACCGAGAAGGTTCTGAGCACCTTGATTCGGTCAATGCGTGACTAACAGCCTTCAGCCTACAGCCTAAACAACCTGAGTAGTAACACAATATCTTTGATAACCGCTTGATGCTTATTCTTGCTTCCAGCTTTTGCTCTCAAGTTTTTTTATCCTTTGAAAATGGCTTATATTAGCAGTAATAACATGGCATTTATGTGCCATTGCAATAGCCGCAATAGCAATATCAAAATCGTCTATTAACTTTCCTAGATGTTCAAGATCTGCCTTTATTTTCCCAAAATAATCAGATGACTCAGATGACCACGGCAGTATAGTAATTACGGAAAGTAAGCGATCTTTCTCTGACTTCAATAAGAAATATTTCCTTGAGGAATTATCTAATCTTTCAATGCCGTATTGTATTTCAGCTACCACCGGAGGTACAGTGACAATATCTCCTGGACGATGGTTCTTAAGGAATTCTAATAAGGCTGCATCTCGTCTCATAGCTGCCGAAAAGGCGGTTGTATCCAATACGTATCTCATAGAGCAGCATCCCTCCGGTTTTTACGCATACTGATAATTGCCTCTTCCATCTCCGATACACCTTCCCTTAGTAATATTAAATTGTCTCCATTGAGTTCAGATTCGAAGAAACCTTCAGGCCATTGCCCAACACTATTATTCAATGCCTGTTCGCATGCCTGGACAATAAAACGGTTTCGGCTGATGCTTTTTTCTTTAACTATTTGGTCTATTTTGGATAATAATCGGTCAGGTATATGGACTGTTGTGGATGGCATAATATCACCCCCTGAGATTCTAGTTTAATTCTGTATAAATAGAATATATTCTATTCGTAATAATTGTCAAGATGAAAATGTGCTTGTCCTTTTCTCCTTCAATAAATCTTTATACAATCCTTCAATCTTCCTTACCATAACGCTGGCATCATAAGCAGGATAAGCCAGTTTTTTCCCCTCGTTTCCCATTTTTCTTCTTAACTCTCTATCCAAAAGCAGCTTTATAATCGCTTCTGCCATAGCATCCACATCTCTGGGGGTAAATAATATGCCATTAGCCCCATCTTTTACAAGATCTGGAATACCACCAATATCTGAAGCCACAATGGGTTTTCCCATAGCCATAGCCTCTACAAGAACCCTCCCCATACCCTCATTTAAAGAAGGTAATGCAAATATATCGAATGTATTTATAAGTTGGGGTATATCACTTTTCCATCCAGCAAAAATAACTTTATTTTTGATTCCCAGGGCAGAGGCATAACTGATTAATTCGGTCATAAGATGGCCATCTCCGATCAACAGAAAGGTTACGTTCGCTATCTTATTCAAGACCAAACGTGCAGCATCTAGAAGATACCTATGCCCCTTTATTTCAACTAGCCTCCCTACTGTGCCAACTATTGAATCTGTTATAGGTATCCCTAAGCTTTTCTTTAATTCATCAGCATTGTCTAAATTTTTAGAGAAATCTTCCAGGGATACTCCGCTGTGTATTACGACAAATTTATCGGGAGTTGAGATATTGAATTGAATATGCTCATCCCTCTCCTTCCTTGTTAAAGTTATAATCTTGTCTGTTAGCGAAGCCGTCAATTTCTCGACCAGTATGAATAACTTCGTTTTAATCTTTCCGTAGTAGCCATAAAAGATGTGACCATGAGGGGTATGTACAACTATGAGAACCCTTGCAAAGAAGGAAGCCCAGCGGCCAAGGATCCCAGCCTTCGATGTGTGAGTATGTACAATAGCAGGCTTTTCTTGCAGGAAGATCCTGTACAGGCGAAAAAAAGCTCGTAGATCTAAAATAGGATTCATCCGTCGGATTAGAGAGGGAACTGTAATCAGCTTTACATCCTCAAACTCAGCCTGCTTTAATCCTTCATCTAAAGAGGCCCTTTCTTCAGCACTCATCTCCGATTCCAGGGAAATGCCTTTTATCAAAACCACATCATACTTATTCTTATCCAATCCTATAGTAGTGAGTAAGGTATTTTCAGCAGATCCTCCTTTATCCAATCTGGTAATGACATGTAAGACCTTAACCTTCTCCAATCTCTTTCCTGACTATCCTAAATGGATAATACTAAGTTTTTTACTGAGCAACCTTTACAAGGGTCTCCTCGAGCTTTTGAGCTACATTATCCCAGGAATAGTTGTCCACAATAAACTGTCTGCATTTGCCTCTCAAATTATCGAGTTCAGATTGCCGGTTTAAAAAATAAAGAATCTTTTCAGAAATATGTCTGGGTTCTGTCCCTTTAAATAAAAGCCTGCCATCTAAGCCATCTAGAATTTCCTTTGTCCCTCCAATGGGTGTTCCCAGTACCGGTGTGCCACAGGAAAGAGACTCAACAGTTACCAGACCGAAGCCTTCCATTATTTTGGTAGGTAAGACAAAAAGGTCTGCGGCTTGATAATAGAATGGTAACTTATTTTCTGGGATAAAGCCTTCAAATCGAATAAACAAATCCAGTTCTAATTGTTTAACCAATCCCTTTAGTCTCTCTTCTAAAGCCCCCTCCCCTCCTAAAATCAGATAAACATCCCTTGTTTTCTTAACAACATCCGCCATTGCATAAATAAGGTTCTCAAGCCCCATCCTGGGAACGAGATTACGAACGGATAGAAGTAAGGTTTTTTCAACGGGTACTCTTAGCTTTTTTTTCAGTTTTAATCTATCGGATGAAGGTGTGAAACGATCACTGTCCACACCACCAGGAATTACAACAACCTTTTCATCGGAAATAGAATGGCAGCTTAAAAGCTCTCTTTTCATATATTCGCTTAGTGTCCTGATCTTTTCACATTTCTTTAAATTGTATCTTTCTATTCCCTTCCTGAAATAGGAGTTCAGCCTGTAACGGCATCTTCCCCAGGAGTTAGACGGGACTTCGTTACGAGTCTCGTACTCTTTAAAGGCAGGAGAATGGAATGTATATATCTTTTTTATATTTCTGCTCTTCCGGGATATATTAACTCCTAAGGCAGAGAAAGGCTGATGAAAGTTTATTACATCAAAACGTTTGCCTCTAACTATTCTCTCAAATAACCTCCTGGAATTAAAGATCGAAGATGTAATATATGTGAACGTGTTATTTTCGACAATTTTATATCGGGATTCTTTTACTCCTTCGACTATTTCTTCGGTCAAATCTGAGTTTGGAACCTGTCGGGTTAAAACCCATACATTATGTCCTCTTTGCTTCAGTCTCTTACTTTCTTCACGGAGGACCCTGGGAGCCCCCCCAATCACATTCTTTATGGAAACATCAGCAACCATGAGAATATTCATTTAAGAAACCCTGCATGTCAATTATGGGGAAACTGCCTTTCATACCAGTATTGAAAGACAACAAGGTTCCAGAGCTTCCATGAAGTGTCAGACCATTGGTTAAAAAGGCTCTGTTTTAATCTTTCAACTTCCATTTGGTTAAATATGCCTTGTTTATTAAGCCGCTCTGTGGAGAGGTACTCATCAATCAGGAATCTTAGTTCCCCTTTAAGCCATTTACCTATAGGCATCTCAAAACCCCACTTAGGACGATTGTGAAGGCTTTTGGGAAGGATATCCCGGAAGGTTTCCAGAAGGATGTATTTTCTTCTCTTTCCCCTAAGTTTCAGCTTGCTTTCCATCCCAAAGGAAGCCTCTACTACCCGGTAATCGAGAAAAGGAACCCTAACTTCCAGCGAATTTCTCATGCTCATCCAGTCTACTTTGGTAAGCATATCTCCCGGAAGGGAATGTTTAACATCCACATAAAGCATCCTGTTCAGGTCATCTCCCGGAAAATGACGGAGTCCTTCTTCAATCAGTCTCTCTCCTCTATTTAGACTGAGTCTTTCTCTTCCCATAATCTTCTCTAATAGCCCCACCCTATCCTTTTGCGAAAATATCTCAGTCCATGAGAAGAACCTCTCTGAAAGATCTTTATCGGCACCTTCCAGAAACTTTTTACCCCTTCGGATATATTCAAGAAATTCAATATCACGAGAGTCTGGTAATGCCTTTAAAAGAGGTTCAATCATTTTATGTCTTAAAAAAGGGGGGAGAAGGAGGTAGTATTTTCTAAAGTATTCTCCCAGATACATCCTGTATCCAGCAAACAGCTCATCGGAACCGTCTCCTGCAAGAGCGACAGTAACAAGCTTTCTGGTTTCCCTGGAAACCAGAAAAGTAGGTACAGCCGAGGAGTCAGCAAAGGGTTCATCAAAGGAGGAAAGAACCGTGGGAAAGACATCCAGAATGTCTTTATAGGTAAGTTTAAATTCGTAATGCTCCGTGTGATTGAGTTGAGCTACCTCACGGGCATATCTAGTCTCATCAAACAGTTCAAGGTCTTCATATCCTATTGAAAAGGTTTTTACCGGTTTGCTGGAATTTCTAGCCATTAACCCTACGATTATGCTGGAATCAATACCTCCGCTTAAAAAAGCGCCAAGAGGGACATCAGAGATCATCCTCATTTTGACTGAATCTTCTATTAAACCAAAGAGCATCTTTTTGTAATAGTCCGTATCCTTTTCAATGGCATTTTCCTTATTATCCTTTTCAGGGAAGCTGTGAGGGATATCCCAATACTGCTCAACCCGTAATTTATCTCTTTCCATTACCAGATAATATCCTGGTTCTAACTTTTTGACGCCTTTGAATATAGTCCAGGGAGCAGGGATATAATTAAATGTTAAATATAGATTCAGTGCCTCCCAGTCAATTTCTTTAGGTACAGAAGGATCTTCCAGAAGACTTTTTATCTCTGAGGCAAATAGTATTTTCTTATTATCTGTATAATAAACGAGGGGCTTTATCCCCAGCCTATCCCGAACCAAAAACAGCCTTTTATTATTCCCATCCCAGAGAGCAAAGGCAAACATACCATTTAACTTGTGGATACCACCTATTCCCTCTTCTTCATAAAGGTGTATTATAACCTCTGTATCTGAATTAGACTTAAACCTATGCCCTTGAGCCTCTAGTTCAGACTTTAGAACTTTAAAGTTATATATCTCTCCATTGTAGGTAATCCATATCTTCCCATCCTCATTAGACATGGGTTGATGGCCGGAAGGAGAAAGATCGATGATACTCAACCTCTGATGCCCTAAACCTATATTGTAATCGTTATGCGATACTCGAAATTCGTTATCATTAATTGTACTATTCACAACTAACGGTTTACGATCTCCATTTGATGATAGGAAAACCATTCCACTGTCATCCGGTCCCCGATGCTTCAAAACCGATGTCATCTTTTTCAGAAGCCCTTCACCAAAAGCTTCTTTTTGTTTCTCAAAATTAACAAAACCACAAATTCCGCACATGCTTTTTTATCCTATATATCACCCAACCACTTAACCCATTGAATGTCCTTTCGCACAGCATTATATATCCCCTGGTCCGACGTAATCAAAGGAATACCTTCATCCCTGGCAAGGGCTAAGTAGTCCGTCCTGAAAAACGAAAAATTTCCTTTGGAGCGAACATCGTCAAAAACCGGAAGTCGTGAATCGTAAATCGTGAATGGGTATTACACCTCTTATTTACGACTCGCGACTTACGATTTACGATCATAGATGGGTCAAAAATACTGAACCAGAGAGCGGAAAAGGGAATTTTTCAGTGTGAACTAAGTAACTGGATCATATACAGATCGATTATAAACCCTGCAATAATGTAACACCTGGGGGGTACATGGATAGCTTAAGTTAGTTGAAATCTGTTTAGTTATCGCTCCCTTTTAATCCTGTTCCAGGTTTCAGATATTCGGTGGGTCAACCTATCTATCCTATACTTACGAATATATTTCCAGGAACGTTTATCCTTGAATAATAGATAAATATTTGAAATTTTTGTAAGGAATATATTATGATCATCATCATCAATCTGTATTCGACCAATGCCGGCCGGCGTTGCTTGTTGATACGTTGGGCACTGGGTAAAAACAGCATGAAAATCAAGCCCTTGAAGAAAATTCCACAAGGCTTCGCCCGGGACACCCACCCTGAAGGCGCAGAACTTGATTTCAGAATTGAGATTGCTCTTCACGATTTCCATGGAGGCGGAAATATCCTCTTTTATTGCCCGTTCGTCATAGTGATTCTTGATTCCTTTCCCTCCATACGCTAGAAGACCTATTTCCATGCCGCCGCGTTTGAGCTCATGCACTTCGTCCCAGGTCAAACACTCGATAGGGTTTCCTTTAATTGTCCTTTCCTTGCCTATGCAGCCGGGCACGATAAAGAATGTAGCATGGAGGTTGTGTGCCTTAAATATACGGGAAGTACATTACAAAAGGCATCCCTATAACCGCCGTCAATCGTGATTGCAATGGATTTGGGTGGTAATTCGATACGCCCGGCAAGATGATCCAGCGCCCTGTTTAATGACACAACCCTGTAAGCATTTTCTGAAAGAAAGCCCATTTGCCGTTCAAAGCTTCTCGGTAAAAGCCCGTCTTCCATCATGTCTTCAGGGTAATCCCCTATATTTTGATAAAGTAAAATAGGTATCTCTTTCATAGCCTTGATCTGGACCAGCTTTCTGAAAATATCTTTTCCATGGCATCAACATTCTTTTCCCAGGAATAATTTGCTTCCACAAAAGACCTGCATAGAGAAGAAATATCTTGCCAAAGCCCCGGGTTATCTTTAAATAGCTGACATGTCTCAATAATTAATGCTGCCATGGACTCCGGTTGGGTATCTCTGAAAATATATTTTGGGTCCAGTCGTCCCAGAATCTCTTTTGTTCCACCAATCGGCGTTCCTAATACAGGAACACCCGAAGCCAGAGCTTCCAGAGTCACTAAGCCAAATCCTTCTAACTCCAGGGTGGGAAGAATAAAAATATCAGCCGAGCGGTAATAATCAGGAAGTTTCTCTTCAGGAATGAAGCCGGTAAAACGAATGTGATTCTCAACTCCCAGGTTTTGACTCAGTAAAATAAGGTCATTTTTAAGAGTTCCCTTTCCGCCCAATACGAAATAAATGTCGGGAACAGCTTTTACAACCTCTTTGATAGCATATATCAGATTTTTCAATCCCATTCTAGGCACCAGATTCCTTACTGAAAATAAGATCACTTTTTCTTGAGGAATATTCAAAGACTGCCTGATTTCCGCCTTATCTGCAGCAGGATAAAATCGTTGCAGATCAACGCCCCCAGGAACAACCATAATTTTTTCAGAAGGAATTTCATAGGCACGCCATAATTTCTCCTGAACAAATCGGCTTAGAACAACAATTCTATCCGACTTATTTAGAACTCTCCTCTCGATAAACTTTCGCGCCTTAACATTCAAAAAATATAAAACTCTTCTTATGACACCCTTCGGCTTTGGATTTCTCGATCTAAACTCTTCAAACGACAGGGAATGGCAGTTATAGATTCTCTTTATTTTCTTACTGGCAGGGAAATGAATAACACCAAGGGCAGAAAAAGGCTGATGAAAATTGATGCAGTCAAAAGGATATTGATTTTGGATGGAAGCAAAGAGTCTTTTACAGTTTAATAAAGTTGATATAATGAAAGATAAGTCATTGCTTTGATCAACATCGTATCTCCATTCCCTGACACCTTGAATGATTTCTTGGTTTGATTTGTGGTCTGGCAACTTTCGAGTCAGGATATGAACGTCATGGCCTCTTCGTGCCAGGCCGGTTGCCTGTTCATACAGAACCCTTTCTGCCCCTCCAATAATATCACGAATGGAAGCATCTGATACAAATAGAATATTCAAACTTTAGCTTCTACGTTTTTCGAGCTGTCACTTCCAATGAAGGGCCAACAGTGAAACTCCCGGCGCTAATAACGTACAATGAGTTAACCACTATTCCAACAATCTTCTTGAAGGGACGTTTGGAAAAAGTTCCTCCTGAAAACCTGGCATTTTGTATGACAATCTTTGAAAAACCGTAATCAGTTAGCAACCTTCTGATGAATTTTGGTGTGAATGAATATTCATGAAAAACAAGAAACTTTTTTATAAAATTCTCCAACTTGAATATTTTTGAAATTTTGTAAAGGATCGGGTGAAAAATACCGTTGGGAAATCTGAGAAAAACTAAACCCCCAGGTGTTAGTAAAATGCTGGCTCTTTCGATCTCCGACCATGGTTCCGTGGAGTGATCCAATACATTGATCATCGTAATCACATCGTAAACTTTTTCCTTTGACAGATCTTTCAGCGTTCCTTTATTGGCAACAGCAACTCCCAATAATCTGTCGCAGTATGTTATGGATTCTTCTGAAGGATCAATGCCTGTTATGTCCCAACCTCTGTTTCTGGCTTCTTTCAGGAAGAAACCACAGCCGCAGCCCAAATCTAAAAGCGATCCGGGGTTTTTGTAACCCTCCAAGACATCCAGGACATGCCGATAGATATTCGTCCGATGTCCCGACATCTGGTCTTCGGTGTGGTCATCGAAATAGAGATTCTGATAATAGGCTATGACGGTTTTTACATCTTCTTTGCGCCTTAAAAAGATGAGATCGCAGGATGGGCAATGGTAGTAAGTCCGGCTGTAGAAAGGAAAATCAAAGTTACTGACAGTCTGGCAATAAGGGCAATAGATTTTTTCATCTCCGACGGCCGATAGTGTCATAATGTTTCGTAGACCTTTATAGTCAACCTCATCCAAAGGGAGTAGGGTGGCATCCTGAAGGACCTCAGCCCGCATGCGCTGCATTTGAGCACGCGATAGGGGGCGAATAGGCATTCAACCGCAGTGAATTTCGTGGAGCTGCAGAGAAGACACGTCGGATTTACTCTTTAACTTCTTGCCAGTCACAGGCAGCTATCATACTCGGCATAGGTTCATTTTCAGCATCTTCAAAATAGCATAGGCTTCGAAGAATGTGATTCGTATTAAATTGAACCCCAACGTATTTTATTGAAAGTTCTGGGACAAGAGCATCGATTGGTTTGAATTCCCGGACGACAAAAAACATATCGATGAAATCCTTTATGGAACCTCGCTGGAAAATGGCCACCATTTTCATCAAGGCGATATCACGTATGGAAGCCACATTGAGGCCATTCCACTCTGTTAAGGAATCCAATAACCTGTAAGGATATTTAAAAAAACTTATGCGTACGCTATCAAGATTCCCGACAATAGTTCCCTTTCCCATCTGGTCAAGCCGAAGATTACCCACCGTCCTTAGATGATCGACTATCGTCATTTCTTCGACCTCTGATTCAGTAAAGAAATCAAGGTCTATAGAAGTCCGGTGACCCAGGTGCAAGGCAAGTGCAGTCCCACCTGCAAGATAATAAGGACTTAGCCAAGGGCGGTTTTTGATCTTTTCGATTAGCCTATAGGTATCAGGTGAGATGGTTTCTGAAAACAAGAGGCCTCTCTTCTCGGAATACTTAGTAATATTGTCCAGAGGTTTACCGTACGGAGAGAAAGCTCGCGACTTGATTTTACAACATTTTTGATGGCTTCATCGCCAACAATTCCCCTCAAAAACCGGATGTCCTTCCACTGCCCATACTCCAATACACGCTCGATCGTATGCTCTGGGTAATCAAGAAGTTCACGACCTGTAAATCGAGTATCCCAGAAATAGGTCCTGAAATGGTCCGGCAGTAAACTTTGAGATTTCACTATTGATTTGGCATCATTCATAAATTATTTGTATCATAAAAAAGAAGCAATTGTCAA
>Ga0210051_1006826_pt1 | contig 10719 bp, 10 predicted proteins | sample CryGey092014_all_FD_185464 | JGI IMG/M metagenome (GOLD analysis project Ga0210051, IMG submission 185464) | Groundwater microbial communities from aquifer - Crystal Geyser CG23_combo_of_CG06-09_8/20/14_all (SPAdes) (version 2) | ecosystem: Environmental > Aquatic > Deep subsurface > Groundwater...
TGATGAAATAGGAATTGTTAAAGCTAATAAGTTAGCCATGAAAAAAGCTTTAGAGAATTTGTCTTTTAAGCCAGATTATGTTTTGATTGACGGGAAAATAAACCTTAATAAGTTAAGAATCCCCTCTCAATCTATTATTCAAGGAGATACAAAAGTTTTTTCTATAGCTTTAGCTTCTATCATCGCTAAAGTTTGGCGAGATCGGATAATGATAAAACTTCACGAAAAATATCCTTATTATGGATTCGCACAACATAAAGGTTATGGAACAAAATTGCACTGGAAAACGATTCAAAAATATAAAATTTGTCCTTTGCACCGAAAAACATTTAAGCCAATGAAATTAATGTAGAATGTAGAATTTATAATGTATAACGAGAATTCTCGAAAGTTTGTGTTTTTATATTTTTTGTTTTATAATTATAATCATAAAGAAGTTAAAAATTATCCCGACCCATTGAGTAAACTCAGGGTCGCCCTGAGTAAGTCGAAGGGCGACAAATCGGGATCCCGATAACCTTGTATTTTATAAATTAATGAAAAATCGGGAAAAGTCAAAGTTAGCTTTTCACCCTCACGGGTGATGACCCGCAGGGTCATTAACTTAACTGGAGGGAACATGCCTATTTCAAGAGCTATTTGCGGAGGGACAGAGCTTTTAGATTCCATTTCTATTTTAAAGAAGATTGATCTCTCTCCGGGAATGAAGGTGGCAGATTTGGGATGCGGAGGTAGCGGACATTTTTCTTTCCAGGTTGCCCGAATAGTGGGAGACGAAGGAGTTGTTTACGCAGTAGATATATTAAAATCAGTTTTAAGAACTATAGAAGTTAAAGCAAAACTTGAAGGGATTAATAATATTAAAACTGTTTGGTCTAATTTAGAGGTTTTGGGAGCTGCCAAAATAGAAAATGGTTTTTTAGATGCGGCTCTGCTTGTTAATATTCTTTTTCAGTCTAAAAAACATCAAGAGATTTTTAAGGAAACAGCTCGCGTCTTAAAAAGAGGAGGAAAGCTTTTGGTCATTGATTGGAAGCCAACTGGAGGAGCTTTTGGTCCGCCTATCCAAAATCGAGTTAAAAAAGACTCTCTGAGAATGATAGCTACAGAAGAAGGGTTTAGAGTAAGAGAAGAATTTGAAGCTGGACAGTATCATTTTGGAATTATATTTGAAAAAGAGTGAAGACACGAATAAAAAACGAATATTGGAAAATCGCGAATAGAGAACGAATTTTAAGAAATCGCGAATCAACACGAATTGGAACACGAATAGACACGAACACAAATTTGGAATGCACGAATAAAAAACGAATAAGTTTTTAGACAAATCACAAATCAGCACAAACTACTTGTTTTGGTTATTTGGTCATTAGAATTTAGGATTTGTTTAGTATTTAGGATTTGTTATTTGAAATTTAAAAAGGTTTTAACTGAACATTAGCCTATAACTCGTTGTTGAGTTCGGTTAATAGTTAGTTGTTTTTTAAGTATGGCAGCTGGTATTAATCTCAAAGAATTTTTTACTTTAAAATATTTATTTTCTTTTCATCCACCATCATTTCATCCGATAGCCCTTAAAGTTTTATTAGGAGTTTTTTTGTTTATCCTTTTTGTGGGAATAATAAGTCAAATTTTAGTTTTGAAGACTCGGAGGAAAGACCCTATTTTTGTTAAATTGTGGCAGAGAATTTGTTGTTTGAGTTGGACAATGGGGTTTATTGGTTTAGTTCTCTTGTTTTTCTGTTATGAAGGAGTTCCATTTTTTAACGGTCGTTTTTGGTTTTTGTTTTGGTTAATTGGTGTTCTTGTTTGGAAAGGAATTATCATAAAATTTCTTATTTTCGAGGTGCCCAAAAACAGAAAAGAATTAGCCAAAAGACGACGGTTTGAAAAGTATCTCCCTAAAAGAACATAGAAAGACAATAAATTTCTATAAATTTATAGATAGCAATATGTTCACTGATTGGTTTCATTCCAAAAGAGAGCCTCGGGGCTATAAGAAGAAAATTGGTGATTTCGGCGAGAAGTTAGCTCGTCGATTTTTGAAAAATAAAGGATATAGGATATTAGCGACACATTTTCAGACAAGGATAGGAGAGATTGATATTATTGCCCGAGACAAGGACGAAATAGTTTTTGTAGAAGTAAAAACTAGAACGAGCGAGACCTTTGGCCTACCAGAAGAGGCTATTGATTGGCGCAAGCAACAAAAATTAATTAAAACTGCTCAAGAGTATTTATTTAAAAATCATTTAGAGGATAATCCGTGGCGCATTGATTCTGTAGCTATAGAAATTAATTCTCAAACCCAAAAAATAAAAATTAGACATATAAAGGCGGCAGTAGAAGATATGAGGTGATTTGAATAATTAAAAGTGTTGCCACTTGTCAACCTACTGTATGGGCTTGACAAATTTTTTGGATAGTGTATAGTGTAATTGGTAATGTTGAGGAGATCCACAGAAGGGCAAAAATCCTGAAGTGGAAAACCCCAAACCGACCCTGCCCTCGTTATAACGGGGGCAGGATTTTTATATAAAATAAAATTCTACTTACCTTCCCGCACCACTTCCGCTTGCTGGGGTGGCGCGGGGGTTTATTTGACTTGTCGTATTTATTTAATTATGCTACGCTAAATAACGGTGGAGCAGGAGAAATACCTTAGCATTACCATTTGGTTAGGGGTTTATATTCTCTCTGCTCTACCATATTTAATTTGTGACCTGTTTTAGGTGGGTTATTATTTTTAAGGTCCAATGCCCGTACAAAAACTGCGCCACCACAAAAAAACCACACAAAACCACAAAAACCTTGACAAAAATTTTTAGATATGCTATAGTCAAGAAAATAAGGAAGCCGAAGCATTTATAGTTTATAGTTTATAGTTCTTTCACAATTAGAAGTTATTCCCCATAAAATCGTAAAATCGGCTAAAAATATTTTAAGGAGGTGAGAGAAGTTGGGAAGAAAGAATGAGGAGATTTCGATTACTCCTCTTGGAGGAGTAGATGGAGGAGGACATTGTTTTCTTTATGAAAGCAATGATTCGGCTCTCGTGGTAGATTGCGGCGGAGGGATTCAGACTTATAATAATCGGTCAGAATCAGCTTGTCGCCTTCATGTCCTGGATGATATATTGCAAAGAAGGAAAAGGGTTATCGGAGTTATAACCCATGGTCACCTTGACCACATCGGAGCCGTAGCCGAGCTTTTGAAACGAAAGATACCGGTATATCTATCTGAGTGGTCAAGACGGTTTTTGGAACGCTATGCCAGAAAGATCCCAAAGGGAGCAGAATTTACTATCGTTAGTGAAAATGAAAGTATAAGGTATGGCGATTTCCAAGTTTCTTTTATATCCCTACAGCACTCGATACCCGGTGCGCTTGGTATTCTAATTTCCTTAAAGAAAAAGAATATTTTACATTTGGGTGATTTTAAGTTTAATGGAATGGAGGATAGCATTGGTGAGTTCGAAAGAACTCTGAAAAGGATTCGTCAAAAAGTAGGAAGAATCGACTGCTTGGTTTTAGATGTTCTTAATGTAGAAATGGAGGGATATACACCCCCAGAATTTCAAGTTATCGATTCTCTTAAAAAGATCATAAAAAAGGCCAGGGGTAGGGTGATAATTTCTTTTTTTTCCTCCAATCTCCGGAGGATGGAAGAAATTCTTAAGATCGGGAGATCTCAGAAAAAAACGGTTGGGATTTCAGGATACGGCATGAGGTCTTCCTATAACCTCATTGAAAGATATCTTGAAGGAAATTTTGAGATTCCACCTCAGGATGGACAGGTTATTCTTATTGGTGGCTCTCAGGGAGAAGAGAATTCCGGATTAGCAAAGATGATTTGGGGAGAACACAGACTTCTGAGTATTTCTTCCCGGGATACAGTTGTATTTTCCTCAAGGTGTATTCCCGGGAACGAAGAGAGGATGAGAGTTTCTCTGAAAGAGCTTCATAAAAGGGGAGTAAAGATTATTCTCCATCAGGGAGAAAAGGAGAAACTTAACTTGCCTTTTGATGAGATAAAGGAAGAGTTTGTCCACGTTTCCGGACATGGACAAAGAGATGATATTTTGAAAGCGATTGAGATACTTAAGCCGGAAATGATTATTCCATTCCATGCATCCCCAGAAAAATACAGTATATTTGAAAATCTAATCGGAAATGGGAGGAAAATTAAGCGTCTCTCCTATCTGAAGACGTTTAAAATTTGAAACAAAAGTTGCCTCGATACGCTTCTCTGTGAAACAGAAGTATCGGGGCACTCATTTTTTTGACAAAATTAAAATTTTGCAAAAAAAGGTAGGTGATGAAAAAATGAAGATACCTAAAGATCAGATTTCATCGGGTAACAGGGATAGTAAATGTTGGGCAAAGTTTTATGGCAAAACAGAGGAAGAGGTGGGAGAGAAAATACAAAGGTATTTTTGCCAATATCCTTCAGAAGGTTATGCAACTCGTATAGCTGTGGGACCTAAAAAGCATTTAAGTGGTTATTGGTACTGTCGCATGAAAAGATGGCATTCGTGTGATTAAGAAGAGATTCTTAAAAAGGGAGATGTAAAAATGTTAAAAGAAAAAGAAATTCGTGGTCTGAGAGTCAAAATTGACAAGAAAATAGTTTTTAAAAGGCCCAGAGAAAGGATCGTATATCAGGAAAAACAAAACCGAGGTTTTAAATGTAAAACCTCGGTCTTTTTTTATTCGTGTTTTAATTTGTGTGGTTTTTATTCGTGTTTTATTCGTGTGGTCTCCCTTATTTCATCCAATTTCTTTTTAATTTCATAAGGACTCTCTATATCGAGGAGAGTTACTTCTTTCCATTTAGTTCCAGCCGTATTCATTGTAAGAGAACCAGTGCTAAATAAAAATTTTTGGAAAAAATGTTCTCTTACTCTCACATCTGTTATTTTACCATAATCAATACTTATAAGGTGAGTAATAAGCCATCCTTGATGAACTAATACTCGTTTGTCAGTGAAAGCATAAAGGTAAGCGATGTTTAAATAAAGACTATAAAGGATGAAAGATAGTCCCACAAGTATTCCTATGCCTGTGTCAAAAAATAGGAGCAATAAAGGCCCCAAAAATATTCCGCAAAACATCAAAAAAATACGATAGTATTTTCCAATACCGAATTCAAATAAAATTTTTTCTTGGGGAGAGAGAACTTTCTCCCAAGTTTGTTTTTTGAAAGACATAGGGTAAAAAATTTTCAATTTTTCACGAAGTGATTCCTTCGGGACAAATTATCACCCTAACGGGTGATCACCCGTTAGGGGCGATAATTTCTAATGACAAATGTCTAAATTTAGACAAAATTGGCAAAGGACTGGACGGGAATTGCGCCCGTGTATAAGAGTTTTGCCTGGCTACGCCAGATTTTTTATATCTGGCTACGCTTGGTTTTTTATATCTGGCTACGCTTGGCTATGCCAGATCTTGCGAAGCGAGACAAAAGGCGCCGAGGGGAATCGAACCCCTGTATAAGAGTTTTGCAGACTCCTGCCTTACCACTTGGCTACGGCGCCCTAAAATTACTTTAGTAGAGAATTTTTTAATCTTCTCTTTAATAGGTCTCTTAAGAGTAAATTCTAAATTCTAAGCACGAAATCCTAAACAAATTCTAATGTTTCAAATTTAAAATTCCAAACGAAATGTTTAGAACATTGGAAAATTGGAGTTTAGATATTGTTTAGAGTTTAGAAATTCGGGTTTCGGATTTTTTAAAACTTTGACGTTCGTCAAAGTTTAGTAGACGCATCCTTCCGTTATTATACCATTTGTTTTCTCGCTAATCAAAAGAATTTTTTGAATAGAAGAAAAACAATTGGCAAAAGATCCTCTTAATATATTGTTTTCAGTTAATATTTTGGGGTCAATAAAAAATGTTTCACCTTTAAGAGAAGAGCAACTTTTCTTAAGGTTATTTATGTCCAATATCTCTTTTTGTGGGATATCTTTTTGTATCTTTAAAATTTTTTGAAGAGCCTCTGGCGAATTGCTCATTATGATTTTATTTTGCCAGAGTGTATAAGCAAAACTTAAGTTTATTTGAGGAACGCTCGTATAGTGGATTTTTGTTTCCGGGTCTTTTATTTCTAAAGTTTTAAATTGGAAAAGTTCGGGGTCCGCTATAATTTCAGTAATAGTAGTCCCATCTGGCAATACCTTTTTTTTCTCTGTGGGAAAAAACCTAGCTAAAATCCCCTTGAATATTTCCTCTAATTTTTCTAATCTTTCTTGAATTTCAGGAGTAGATGGCTTGGTGGCTAAGATGTAATCATACTGATTTTTTTCTTTAGGTATAATGACTATTTCATTTTGTTCACCTAATAAAGATAGAATGTTTTCTGTTTTAAAACCATAAAATCTCTCGTAGATATTTTTGATTTTATTTACGGAAGTTGCTGAAAGAGATTCAGCTTCTTGAAAGGAATCTTCAAAATCTTTTAGAATTTTTTTAAAATTTATATTTTGAGCGACAAAAAGGGTAGAAGAAGGAACAATATTTATGAGGTTTTCTTGCTCCTCACTTTCTTCTGTGTCAGAGGTTCCTCTAATTTTAAAAGCTAAATAGTTCTTTTGGCTTTTAAGACCAAAATAAATAGCGCTATGCTTATCATCACTAAATTCGGAGATTATGAGATTTGTGAAGGGACTCGGAGATTTTTCTTTAAGATAAGTTATAATTTTCTCCGGCGCAAGATAGATTTTTAAGAGATAAGATTTGTCAAATACTTCAGAGACTTTTATAAGAGTAAAATTTTGAGCTAAAGAAGGAGCTTCTTCAACATAAGTTGTGATAATATATTCTATGGCCTCTTTGCTTTCTGATATAGCAACTATTTTCTTGCTTAAAAAAGCATAATTTAACTCAATATTTTGAGAGTTTCCCTTTAAGGAAAATTGAGTGGGGATATTTGTAATTTTAATATCTTTATAGTAGGAAGTAGTGAGATGAGCGGGACTTTTCAATTTATCTAAGATTTCTTCAAATTTTTTTTGATTTTTTATTTTAAAAATAAAAACTATCTCTATTTTAGATTTTGAGGAAGGCTTTAATGCTGCTAATGAGATTTCTTTGTCAATGATTGGCATAATGTCTTTTTTTAATTTAAGTTTAGCGGGTTCTAAAAATTTATCTATTTCTTCATAGACTGCTTTGAATTTGTCTTCGAAAATATTTTGACTAAGAACGCTTCCTAAAAGATGCTGGCGGTAAGTAAGGTGTCCATAAAAAAGAGCGTCTTTCGGGACTATCTTAATAAGCGTGTCCTTTGGAATGTAGTATTCTTCATAAATGAATACGTTGGCAGCAACAAATAAGGCCACTGTTAAAAGGCATATTGAAAAGATAAAAAGTATTTTTTTGAGAAGAATTTTTAGTTTAGGAGACATAATGGAATAAAATTTTTCCGACAACTACATTAATATAAAATTTTTTAAAGGTTGTCGGGATCCTGATTTCCTTATATTTAAATTTACAATATGAAAATCGGGACTAATTTCTAAATATTCTAAATCGAAAGTCCCTCTGGGCCTATTGGATCAAATGGCTGAAGGCAAAAATTAAAAAATATTGGTGTTGTAATTTCTTTTTCCCGTTTTATTAAAAAAGAGGATGAGGATTCCTCTTTTTTTGTAAGGCAGTTTGCAGTTTATAGTGACTATTAATAACGGTGTTGAGGAAAATTTTTCTGTCCTGGTTTTTTTGAGAATTCCCTAGAATACCCCTGGTAGTGAGTGGGAGCGGATTTCAAAGCCTTCATAGAAAGATTTACTCTCCCCTGTTCGTCAATTTTAATAACTTTAACAGGAACAATATCTCCTATTTGAACAACATCTTTTACATTGTTTATATGCCGATGATCTAGTTCGGAGATATGGACCAGTCCTTCTTGCCCGGGAAAAATTTCGACAAAAGCTCCGAAATCTAAAATACGAGTAACTTTGCCTTGGAAAGTTTCTCCCACCTTTGCTTCGCGTGTAAGATCTTTAATCCAGTCCACTGCTTTTTCTAGGGCTTTTTGAGAAGTGGAGGTAATAGCTACCATCCCGTCATTTTCAATATCAATAGCAACACCTGTTTTGCTAATAATTTCGTTAATAATCTTTCCTCCAGGACCAATAACATCTCGAATTTTTTCAGGGTCAATATGGAACACTGTTACCCTTGGAGCGTAAGGAGAGAGTTCTTTTCGGGGCGCAGAAATGGTTTTATTCATTGCTTCTATAATTTCCAGCCGCGCTTTAAGAGCTTTTTCAAAAGTATTTTTAATTATCTCTAGAGTTAGGCCATGGGTTTTAGTGTCCATTTGAATAGCGGTAATACCATCGTAGGTTCCGGCAGCCTTAAAATCCATTCCACCCGGACCGTCTTCTAAGTCTTGAATATCTGTTAAAATTTTATATTTTTGAATCTCTCCACTTTCATCTTCTTCTGAGGCAAGGCCCATAGCAATGCCAGCCACCGCTTTTTTAATAGGAACTCCTCCATCCATTAAAGCCAAAGAGGAACCGCTAACAGAGGCCATAGAACTTGATCCATTAGACTCTAAAACTTCAGAAACTACGCGAATAGTGTAGGGAAATTCTTCTTTCGGAGGTAGAACCGGGATTAAAGCTTTCTCAGCCAAAACGCCATGGCCAATTTCTCTTCGCCCTACTCCTCTTATTGGAGCAACCTCACCCACGGCAAAGGGAGGAAAATTGTAATGATGCATATAACTCTTTTTACTTTCTTCTTCCACAGTTTCTATGAGTTGTTCTTCTCCCGGTCCTCCTAAAGTAAGAACAGAAAGAATTTGGGTCTCTCCTCGAGAAAATAAAGCTGAACCATGGGTACAGGGAAGAAGCCCTACCTGAGAGGACAAGGGTCTAATCTCTTCAAGCTTTCTACCATCAACTCTCTTTTCTTTTTCTAAAATAATTTTACTTATTTTTTCTTTAATAAGCTTTTGAAACATTTCAAAAGCGCCTTTTTTCTTTTCTTTTCCTATCTCTTCTTTTTTAAGTTCTTCTTCTAAATTTTGTTCTAATTCTTTTATTTTATCTAAACGGTCAGCCTTAGTTTTAATTTCTTTTAAAAATAAAGTTTTCTCTAAATTTTTATCTAGAAACTTTTGTACTCTTTTTTTGATTTCTTCTTTCTTAGCGAGAGCTGTTTCTTTTTCATCCGCTTCCAATTTTTTACCTCCCTCTAATAATACTAAATTTTTAGGCTTCCCTACTTTTGCCTCCACTTCTTTAATAAAATTTATAATTTTACCGATGTGTTTCTGACCAAATTCGATAGCTTTTAAAAGAACTTCTTCTTTAATTTCATTTCCTGCCATTTCCAACATAATTACTCTGTCTCGGGTACCGGCCACAATTAAATCTATATCACTTTTTGCTCGAGCTTCATAAGTTGGGTTGAGAATCCATTCTCCATTTATTCTACCAATGCGCACGCCAGTGATAGGACCGGCCCAAGGGATGTCAGAGATAGTTAAAGCTACAGAAGCAGCAATAAGAGAAATAAGCGTTCCACTGTTTTTATGGTCAAAAGAAAGCGTGGTAAGGATTACCTGAATATCATTTCTTATTCTTTGATCAAAAAGAGGCCGAATTGCCCTATCTACCAAACGCGCGGTAATAATAGCCGTGTCTGAAGGACGGCCTTCGCGTTTAATAAATCTTGAACCTTTAATCTTGCCAGCCGCATAAAGTCTTTCCTCATACTCAACTGAAAGAGGGAAGTAATCAATATCTTCCCTAATATTTTCGCTAGCTACTACCGTCGCCAAAATAACGGTGTCACCATAACGAACAGTGCAGCTGCCATTAGTTTGTTTGGCTAATTGTCCTATTTCTATAATAAGTTTTTCCCCTCCAATTTCTTTCTCGAATTTTTGTATTTCAGGCATAAATAAAAATCCTTTCTCTGGTCTCCAGGCTATAGACTACGAGATAAATACTCATAGACTATTTGTCCGAAGGCCAGAACTAAATTATTAAAATAGCTACATTCCTAAATCATCTTTTTTGAGTTAGATAACCCAATAAGAATTTTTGTTTATTTTGACTTAAATTCGTAAAGTCATCGGCTCTTTCAATAAGTTTTGCACTCGTTGTTTCTTTAAAAGCTAATATTTCTACTAAACGACCATGATTTTGGATATATTCTACTACCGGAGTAAAGTCTCCATCGCCGCTTACTAAAATTAAAACATCTACATTTTCTGACATTTTAATCATATCAATAGCGATTCCCACATCCCAATCTCCCTTTTTAGCTCCTCCAGCAAAAATTTGTAAATCTTTTATTCTTATTTCAAAGCCTTGTTTGTCTAACGCTTCAAAAAAATTTTGTTCTTCCGAAGATTGTGATTTTATAACATAAGCAAGGGCTCGAATTAATTTTCTCCCAGCCACAGCTACTTTAAGCACTTCTTTAAAGTTAACCTTGGTTTTATATAAATTCTTGGCTGAGTGGTACATATTCTGCACATCCACAAAAACCCCGACTCGTTGTTCTTTATGTTTAATCATAAGACACGAATTAATACGAATTATAGACAAATAAAAAACGAATTTAGAAATAAATTATTTCTTTTTTTCAGTTTCTACTTTATCCTCTTCTTCTTTTAAGATCGAATGTTTGCGAGGGGCGGGTTCTTCGCGAGTTATTTTCTTAATCTTCAATTTCTTTGTCAATGTTTCATAA
>Ga0210051_1006834_pt1 | contig 10709 bp, 9 predicted proteins | sample CryGey092014_all_FD_185464 | JGI IMG/M metagenome (GOLD analysis project Ga0210051, IMG submission 185464) | Groundwater microbial communities from aquifer - Crystal Geyser CG23_combo_of_CG06-09_8/20/14_all (SPAdes) (version 2) | ecosystem: Environmental > Aquatic > Deep subsurface > Groundwater ...
AATAAAGTAAAAAATGCTGGGTTTAATTCCCAGCATCCCGACAAAATTTCTAGGGCCTATGGTCCAGTGGTAAGACGCCACATTCGCATTGTGGAAACGGCAGTTCGAATCTGCCTGGGTCCACCATGAATTCGAAACAATTGGGAGATTTGGGCGAAAAGATTGCCTCGAGATATCTAGAAAATAAAGGGTACCGGATTTTAGACAAAAATTATTCAACCAATTTTAATTCCGGTCCCAAAAGGGGAGAAATTGATATTATTGCCAGAAAAGATAATGTAATTTCTTTTATTGAAGTAAAAACCCTTCAACAAGTTCAGGGTGAACCCTTTCGACCAGAAGATAAAGTTAATTGGTTAAAACAAAAGAAATTGATTAAAACTGCCCAATTTTGGTTAATGGCAAAGAAAGTTCCTTTGGATAAAAAGTGGCAGATTGATGTCGTTGCCATTAAAATAGATTCTGATAATAATTTGGCTAAAATTCAGCATTTTAAAAATGCTGTTTTCAGTTAAAATAATTTAATGCCTTATTTTTGGATAATTTTTAGTTATGTTTTAGGGTCAATTCCTTTTGGCTATTTGATTTCTCGCTTTTCCGGTAAAGATATTTTAAAAGTTGGCTGGAGGAAAACTTCCGGCTCTAATGTTTTTAAAAATGTTGGTAAATGGCAGGGAATATTAACCGGACTTTTGGATCTGGCAAAAGGGTATCTGGCAGTTTATGGAGCTCAAAAAATAGGGCTTTCTACAGAGATTCAAATTTTCTCCGGAGTGGCGGCAGTCACCGGCCATAATTGGTCAATTTTTTTGAAATTTGCCGGAGGTCGAGGTATTGGCACTTTTATTGGTGCCTTTTTAGCTCTGTCACCAGTCATTTTACTTTATTCCATTATTCCTTTAATTATTTTAGGGATTATCTGGAACTTAGCTATTGGCACTCTTTTGTTCTTAGCTACGGCAATTTATCTCTCTTATTACTTCGGCCAATTTGAGACAGGTGGAGTATATGCTTTGGTTTCTTTAGCTCCGATTCTAATTAAAAGATTAAGTCCAATTAAAGAAATAAGAGAATCTCAAAATAAAGCAGCTTTAATTAGAAATCGCCTTCTTTTTGATAATGACGAAGCTCTTTTAGATTTGCGGATTAAAAGAATTTTTCAAAGAACCCAAAATAATTCTGGTAAGGTAATGAAAATAGTCAAACCAATGACTGCTCCCATTTGGTGGTCGTCAAAAATAGGTTGGCAAGCAGCAAAATTTGGGGTGAAAATGGCGAAAAAACCAATCGAGAAATTTATTCTAAAAAATCACGAGAAAGTGGTTACTGAAATCGGGATCGAAGATTTTAAAAAAATGATGATAGCCGCTTCTAAAAAAATCGTTCTCCATCAGGAGGAAATTAATAAAATAAACGTTTGGCCAGTGGCTGACAAAGACACCGGCTACAATTTAGCCGCAACTTTATTAGGAGTGGAAGGAGTAATTTCTCAAAAAGATTATCTCAACCTAAGAGAATTAACGAAAGACATAAAAGAGGCAGCTATGGTTAATGCTCGGGGCAATGCGGGAATGATTTTAACGGGTTATCTTATCGAAGCATTAGACAGGATTAAACATTTGGAATCGATCGACGCATTTCATTTGGCCTTAGCGATGAAAAGAGGAATAAAAGCTGCTTGGTCTTCGATTGCCGAACCAGTCGAAGGGACCATTTTAGACGTGATTAAGGTGGCTGGAGAAAAAGTTTATGAAGTTGCAAAAATGAAAAAAGAAAAGAACATTATTAAAATTTTGGAAGAAGCTCATAAAATTAGCGAAGTCGCCTTAAAAGAGACCAAAGAAAAATTACAGGTTTTAAAAGAAAACGACGTGGTTGATGCCGGAGCCCTGGGTTTTGTTAAGATTTTAGAGGCCTGGATTGAAAGTTTAAAAGGAATTCCAGTCGCAACCAAAGCAGAGACAACTTTTCCAATTGTCGAGCCAGAAATAAAAGAAAGGCTAAAATACAGATACGAAGTGGTATTGAGTTTCAGAAAAACTCCAGAAATTAATATTGAAGATTTAAAAGAAGAATTGTCTTTACTGGGCAATAGTTTGGAGATTCTGGAACTGGGAAGTAAGGTTAAAATACATATACATACCAGTGAGCCCGAATCTGTCCAGGATAAATTCAAGAATTTTCCCGACTTTCAATCGCGGGTCGAAGATATGGAGACCCAAATAAACAGAAGAGAAAAGAAGCCGCTCGGTTTGATAGTAGATGAAATTGCCGACTTGCCAAAAGAATTTTTGGAGAAAAATGGAATAATGGAAGTATCCTTTACCACCAGATTTCCCGACGGTGAAATAGTAAAATCCAAAGAAGAGATTTATCCTAAAATGAGAGAGGCCCTGGAAAAAGATAGCCCTTTACCAACCACCTCCGCTCCTTCTTTCAAGGAATTCCTTTCCGTATATCAAAAGGCCCTTAAAAATTTTGAAAAAATTTTAGTTGTTACTGTTTCCTCAAAACTTTCAGGGGCTTATAGTTCGGCCAGGATTGCCCGTTCTATTTTTAAGAAACCGACGAAACTAAATATATATGTATTTGATTGCAATACGGCCGAGGTCGGTGAAGGTTTGGTGGCAATTCGAGCCCAGGAATTGATTTCACGAGCGCTAGCGAAGTGGGAAGAAGAAGGTTTACCTTCTTCGCCCTCTCAAGGAAAAAAAATGGAAGAAATAATAGAAAAACTAAAAGAATTTTGTCCCAAAATTACTTTGCTGGCCTGCATAGACGATTTTAAATATGTGGCCAGAGGAGGAAGAGTCAGATTGCCAAAAATATTCATCAAACCGGCTTCATTTATCCAAAAGTTAGGAATCAGATTTTTGGTGGGATTAAAAAATGGAAAAGTTAAATTTTTCGGGGCGAGTTTGGGGAAAGACAAAGCGAGAATTCTGGCTGAAGCGATTGACCTGGAAAGGAAGGGCGTGGAAATAAAAGTAGCCATAGCTCACGCCGATAATTTAAAAGAGGCTCAAAAACTTAAAATCGAACTGGAGAAAAGACCGAAAATAAAAGTTTTGTACGTTTCTCCGGTTTCTCCGGTAGTAGCAACCCATACGGGTCCGGGAGCCTTATTAGCAGCTTTTTATCCTGTTGACAATTAATTTTGATTTGTTATTATATAATTAGTCCGCAAAAGTTGCGGACATTTTTAAAGGTATGTTTGACATTAAATCTTTCATGTCGGCCATTGCCCAGATTGCCGAGGAAAAAGGCATTTCGGTTGAAAAAGTTTTGGAGACCATTGAAATGGCAATTGCCGCCGCCTATAAAAAAGATTACGGGAAAAAAGGACAGATAATCAAAGCCAAGCTTGAGCCGGGATCAGGCGATGTTAAGTTTCGGCAGGTTAAATTAATTGTTGATAAAGACATGATTTATTCTGAAACCGAGCTTTTACAAATGGAAGAGAAGGTATCAGAAAAAATGAAAGCTTTGCCTCCCGAAGTCTTGCCAAAAGAAACGGCAGAGGAAGAAACGGGTAAAAAAGTCCGTTTCAATTCCGAAAAACACATTATGCTGGAAGAGGCAAAAAAAATAAATCCCAAAATTAAAGTTGGCGAAGAACTGGAAATTCCCTTAGAAACAAAAGAAGATTACGGCCGGATTGCTGCCCAGACCGCAAAACAAGTTATTTTGCAAAGAATCAGGGAGGCGGAAAAAGAAAGCATTTTTACAGAGTATAAGTCTAAAGAAGGAGAGATAATTTCCGGAATTGTTCAAAGGGTTGAAGGGAGAAATGTTTTTTTAGATATTGGCAAAACTTTAGGAATTCTACCGAGAGAGGAACAGGTGCCGGGAGAATTTCACCGGCCGGGTCAGCGACTCAAAGTTTACCTTTTGAAAGTTGAAGAAACGCCAAGAGGTCCGGCCATAATTTTATCTCGGGCATATCCAAAATTAATTTCAAAACTTTTTGAACTAGAAGTGCCGGAAGTTTCTTCGGGCCAGGTTCAAATAAAATCAATTGCCAGAGAAGTGGGCTCCAGGTCTAAAATTTCCGTAAGCACAGACGTTGAAGGGATAGACCCGATCGGTTCAATGGTGGGCCAAAAAGGAACAAGGGTTATGGCCGTAATTAATGAATTGGGAGGAGAAAAAATTGACATTATTGAGTATTCGAAGGTCGCAGAAAAATATGTTGCCAATGCCTTGTCGCCCGCCAAGACCTTAGAGGTAAAAATAATGCCTAAAAACAAGGCTCAAGTTATTGTGCCAGAAGACCAATTGTCTTTGGCCATTGGCAAAGACGGCCAGAATGTAAGATTGGCGGCAAAATTAACCGGCTGGAAAATAGATATCAAGTCGCCGAGCGAAGAGCCCGCTGAAGAAAAAGTTGAGGAGACAGAAAAAAAAGACAAAAAAGTTAAAAAAGAAACCAAAAAAAGCCGATTAAAAAAAACTAAAGAAAAAAAGTAATATGTTATTTATTCCAATTATTGTTTCTATCTTTTCTTTGCTTTTCGCTTATTTCCTTGTTCAGGAAATCAACAAAGCATCTTCGGGCTCGGGCAAAATGATTGAAATTTCCCAGGCGATTAAAGAAGGAGCCCTTGCCTTTTTAAAAAGGCAGTACAGAACTTGCGGTTTGGTTGCCATTGTTATTTTTTTTCTGCTTTTAATATTCTTGGGAATAAAAATAGCAATCGGCTTTTTGATTGGCGCCGCGGCTTCGGGCTTAGCTGGTTTTCTTGGCATGATTGTTTCAACCAAAGCCAATGTTAAGGTGGCAGAAGCCGCCAAAGCCGGTTTAAAACCTGCTTTAAGTTTGGCTTTCAAGGGCGGGTCGGTGACCGGATTTTTGGTTGTCGGCCTGGGACTGTTTTCGGTTGCCGGTTTTTATCTCATTACCCAGGATTTAAAATCCTTAATCGCTCTGGGGTTTGGCGGAAGCTTGATTTCCGTTTTTGCCAGATTGGGCGGCGGAATTTACACCAAAGCCGCTGACGTTGGCGCTGATTTGGTTGGCAAAGTGGAAAAGGGCATTCCAGAAGACGACCCGAGAAATCCGGCAGTCATTGCCGACCAGGTTGGAGACAATGTTGGCGATTGCGCCGGAATGGCCGCCGATCTCTTTGAAACCTATGTTATCACAATAGTGGCTGCCATGGTTTTGGGAGGATTGTTGTTTCCTAATTTGCCGGAAGCTATATTTTTACCTTTGATTTTAGGTTCTATTGCCATTTTAGCTACGACTATTTCAACCTTTTTTGTCAGGTTAGGGAAAAGCCAGAATATCATGTCTGCTCTTTATAAGGGCTTAATTGCAGCCAGCGTTTTGTCTGCTTTGGGATTTTTGCCGGTAATTCTTCAGTTCAGCCAAAGTTTAAAAGTTCCAACAATAAATCTTTATCTGCCTATCCTGGTCGGTCTTTTGATTGCTGCTTTTATGTTTTTAATCACTGAGTTTTTTACTTCCAAAAAACATTCGCCGGTAAAATCAATAGCCGAAGCTTCGCAATCAGGCGCGGGCACGAACATTATTGTCGGCTTGGCCGTTGGCATGAAATCAGCGGTTCTGCCGGTTATTGTTATTTGCATTGGCATTTTAATCAGTTTTGCTTTAGGCGGAATGTATGGTTTGGCTTTGGCAGCGGTAGCCATGCTTTCTTTAACCGGTTTGATTATCGCTTTGGATTCTTACGGCCCCATTACCGACAATGCGGCCGGAATTTCAGAAATGGCCGGCCTGCCGGATGAAAACAGAAAAATAACCGATGCTTTGGACTCGGTCGGCAACACAACCAAAGCCGTAACCAAGGGCTACGCCATAGCTTCTGCCGGCCTGGCTGCTTTGGTTTTGTTTTCAGCTTACACGCAAGAATTATTTGATCTTGGCAGAATAGTTAAATTTAATTTGGAGGACCCAAAGGTTTTGGTTGGCCTTTTTGCCGGCGGAATTATCGCCTATTATTTTGTTTCTTTATCAATGACAGCAGTGGGAAAGGCAGCAGGCTCAGTGGTTGAAGAAGTAAGAAGGCAGTTTAAGGAGATAAAAGGGTTAATGGAAGGCATGGCCAAGCCGGATTATTCAAATTGCGTTGACATTGTCACCAGAGCTGCTTTAAAAGAAATGATTTTGCCTGCTTTATTGCCGGTAATTTCTCCGATTTTGGTTGGTTTTCTTTTGGGGCCGGAAGCTTTGGGCGGTCTCTTGATTGGTTCAATTATTGTTGGCATATTTTTGGCTATTTCAATGACTTCTGGCGGAGCTGCCTGGGACAACGCTAAAAAATGGATTGAAGAAGGAAATCTTGGCGGAAAAGGTAGTCTGGCTCATCAGGCAGCTGTCACCGGCGATACCGTAGGAGACCCTGAAAAAGATTGTGCGGGGCCTGCAATTAACCCGATGATAAAGGTACTGAACATTGTTGCGCTTTTAATAGTTGGTTTTTTAGTATAAAGATCACAGATATACGTTACTTTAAATTTGATTTTTCAATAGCTCTTTTTTAATCTCGCCCCTTAATTCAGTCCATTTTTCTTGTATCTCGTTCCATTTTTTGTTTTTGTTTTCTAAAATAAAATTCATTTTTCTTATTTTTTCACTGTGTTTACTCAAAGGCAGTAATTTATTTACTAAAGATACTATTTCCCCCTTGCGGTTTAGAGTTAAATCAAATATATCTTGATTACATATTCCATAGGAAAGCTTGGTTCCTTTTTTATTTTCTAAATACAGATATGGATGATAGTTGAGCATTTCCAATTTCTTCTTTATTTGTTTCAAAATCTTTAAATCACCTGTTCTAATTTTAAACATGAAGCGGACATGTTTTTGATGACTTTTTAGGATTTTCCAACTTCCCTCGCAATCCATATAAGCTGCTAAAAATTGAAAGAAATATTTTTTATCTTTTAATGTCCAATCAGAAATTTTATTCGGCTTTTTTACAAGAAATCTAAAAGATGAGTGTAAATCAACGTATACAAACCATTCGTCTTCCCTTGATTTATTTTTTGATAAGTATACACGTGTTTCTCCATAATTTCTAAAAGCATTTTTTGAGAGATCTATTTGGGCAAGATGAGTCGTGGTAGTTTGAACTCTTATTGATTTTCTAATCCATTTGGCATAAAAATCTCCCGCTCTTAATCCAAGAAAATAAGCTTTTTCATTTAAATCATTTGGAAATACTCTTTTAAATTTTCTAGTTAACGCTTCTGATAATGACCTTGTTGGTATTCCGAATTTCTTGAGTTTCTTTCTTATGGTTCTAGCGTTGATGTTCCCAAGTTTTTCCGCTATTTTTAGCGAAGACATTTTTTTGTTTAAATACAAATCCTTTAAAACTTTCTTTGTTATATCCACTTTTTTCCAATAAGCAGGTCGCCTTTTTATCTTAAATTTCTTTAACCAGTATAATATATTTGTGCCTTGACAACAGAATCGTTCGCCTATTTGGCCAAGCGACAATTTTTTACTCCAATATAAATTTTTTAATTGATTTTTAGTAAATTTTAATCCTTTGTTCATTTTTTGTTTTCAATTAGTATTTAGTATATCATATAAAAATGAAAGACACTTAAGGACCGAGGCTCAATATTTTTTTATAACAAAGGTTTTACAAAAGAAAAGCCATTCTGGCAAATAAAAAGCGCCTCGATCCGTATTGCGGAAGGGGCGCCTAGAGAAAGAGGAAATTTACACCCAAACGAAGAAGATAAACAACCAAAAGAATGTGGGGCAGGTTGACGGCTGCTAGATACCAGTGGCCATACTTTAACCTTCTTGTCCCGAGGGCTACTGTGGCCAGGATGTCGGTAACTGGGAAAGGGAAAAACAGAAATAAAAGTATAATCCAGACGCTTTGTCGTCCCAGCCATCCTGCAAATCTTTTTTTCTTGTCTTTGGCAAAAGAATTAAAATTCTGGTATCCCGTTCTCTTTTTCAAAATTACTAGCTGGTTTTCTGAAAAAGGAATTTCCAATCCTTTTTCTAGATTCTTTTTCAACCAATTTATCGCTGTTTCTAAAAGGATTCTGACTCCGAAAGTTCCGAAATAGAGTCCGAACATTTCTACAGTGCTTATACCGTAAACAGCCAGACATGCCTGCCAGAAAGGTTTGCCGCTGTAAAGCCAGTAGCTGACAGCTCCTTGGAAATAAACCCAGAGAGGAAGAGAGTAAGAAATTACTTCCGGGGGAGAACGGACCATACTGAAAGGAAGAGCAATGCAGATACCGATAAAGAGAATCAGTAGTTTTCTTTCGACAGAGAGCGCCAGGAACCTGTTTAAATTTCCCAATCTTTATCACCTCCTTTTTTCAAAATACTGCTTTAAACTTGGCACAGATATTGCAAAAAAGCAAGATAAATTTTAAAATTGACTTGGAGATGTTAAAATATTACAATTAAACGAAGAGCATGAATCTTATTCCAACCGTCATAGAAAAATCTCAATACGGGGAGAGGGCGTATGATATCTATTCACGGCTTCTAAAAGACAGAATTATATTTTTGGTCGGTCCCATTACCGACTCTGTAGCTAATTCCACCATTGCCCAGATGCTGTTTTTGGCTTCAAAAGACCCTAAAAAAGACATCCAGCTTTATATCAATACTCCGGGAGGCTCGGTTACTGCTGGCATGGCAATTTACGATACCATGCAGTATGTCAAACCCGATATTTCCACTGTTTGCATTGGCCTGGCAGCTTCCATGGGAGCAACATTATTGGCTGCCGGGAAAAAAGGAAAACGTTTCGCTCTTCCCAACTCCCAGGTTTTGCTGCACCAGGTGGCAGGCGGAGTTACCGGAGAAGCGGTAGAAATTGAAATTACTGCCAAACAAATTATTAAAATCAAAGAAAAGCTGAACAAAATTCTGGAAAAGCATACCGGTCAACCATTGGAAAAGATTGAAAAAGACACTGACCGTGATTTTTATCTCTCGGCCGACGAAGCCAAAGAGTACGGTTTAATAGACCAGGTCATCAAGCCAAAAGAGTAGACAGATTTGTTTAATTAAATTTTTAGTTGACATTCAGTCTTGTTTCGAATAATATAGAAACAAGGCTGTTTATTTTGCCAAAAAAAGAAACAATTTAATTTAATATGACCAAAAAAGAAATTATCTGGCGAGAAATCTTGTTTCAAGCCATAGAAAATAAAAAAATCGAATTTACTCAAAAAGACCTGGCTCAAAAATACGGCTTTTCGTTAAGCACTGTTTTTAACGCGCTGAAAGTTCCTCGAGCAGCCAATGCAGTTGAGGGAAAAAGAGGATTCGAGATAAGGGATATTGATAAATTTTTAAATCTTTGGGCGACTTTCAGAAATTTGAAAAGGGATATAATTTATCAGACCAACGTCGGAAAAACCGTCGGCGAAATAGAAGGCGAAGTGCCGCCAACAGCAATTTTTGGAGCTTACAGTGCTTTTTTAAAAAAACACAAGGAAGCGCCGGCTGATTATGACAAGGTCTATCTTTATTCTGACGAAAATAAAATAAAAGAAATTAAAGCTCGTTTCCCCTGCCGAAAAGGCTACCCTAATTTGATTATTTTAAAAGCCGATCCATGGCTTAGGTCTTTCGGCGAGGTAACGCCTGATTGCCAGACATTCGTTGATTTATGGAATTTGCCGGAGTGGTATGCCAAAGATTTTTTAGAAGCTCTAAAGGAAAAAATTTTAAAATAATTTATGCCAGAATTTTATCATCGGCTGATAACTGAAAAAAGTTTCAAAATTCTTCAGTCATTATTAAAGAAAAAATTTAAATTTATCCTTATCGGCGGCTGGGCAGTATTTTTATACGCCAAAACCTTAAAATCAAAAGATATTGATATTGTTGTTGACTATGACCAGCTGGAGGAGTTTAGAAAAAAGTATGATGTTTTTAAGAACGAACGTTTGAAAAAATACGAAATAAAAACGGGCGAAGTAGATATTGATATTTATTTACCTTACTTTTCCGAATTAGGGTTAAAAGTTGAAGAAATTCAGAAATACTGCCAAAGTAGAGAAGGATTTGCCGTTCCCATTCCCGAGATCCTCCTTATTTTAAAAATTTATACCTACCAACAGAGAAAAAGCACCAATAAAGGCAGAAAGGATTTGATCGATATTTTTAGTTTGCTAAGAAATGGTGGGATTGATTGGGCAAAATACAAAGAATTAATAGAGAAATACGGTTTTAAAAATTTGGCAGCAGAACTTAAAAATTTAGTTTGTAAACAGAAAGCCATCCCTGAACTTAATTTGTTTAATCATCAAATTGCCAAGCTTAAAAAAGAAACTTTAGAAAAAATATAAATTCCTTCTTGCGAGTATCTTTTATTTTGTGCTACAATAAAAAAAGATGAAAATTAAAAATAATATCTTGAAAAATTTGTTGACACTGCTTGTTTTGACAGTGTTATTTTTTTCTTTTGTGCCCTCACAAACACAGGCCGAGCCTTTAGTTCCTTGCGGCGGAGAAGGGCAGGATCCTTGCGAACTTTGCCACATTTTCGTTTTATTTGACAATATTGTTAAGTTCGTTCTGCGCAGTCTCGTGCCGCCCATAGCCGCTTTGATGCTGGTTATCGGAGGCGTCATGTTTTTTGGGGCAGCCGGCGACCCGGCGAAACTCGGCAAGGCCAAAGGATTGTTGACTAGCGTGGCCATAGGTTTAGTTATTATTTACGGCGCTTATTTAATAATCAACTTGTTCT
>Ga0210051_1006845_pt1 | contig 10703 bp, 11 predicted proteins | sample CryGey092014_all_FD_185464 | JGI IMG/M metagenome (GOLD analysis project Ga0210051, IMG submission 185464) | Groundwater microbial communities from aquifer - Crystal Geyser CG23_combo_of_CG06-09_8/20/14_all (SPAdes) (version 2) | ecosystem: Environmental > Aquatic > Deep subsurface > Groundwater...
GTTGGGATTACATATTTTTTCATCTTATTCCTCCAGCGCTTCCAGAACTTCTTCCAGGCGTTCAAACAGAATCAAGGAGTTTTCCTTAGAGGGGTCAATTTTCAATGCTTCTACCAGATTTTCGCGCGCTGTCCAGTAGCTACCATCTTGAATATTTTTGTAAACACTGGCTATTCTTGCATAATATTGTCCACGTTCATCGTCTGGCTTTACGTGTGCGTATAGTGACATCCAGCGTGCGGCATCTTCGTATTTTTCATTATTGAACAGGTCAAGTGCATATGGAAATATATCTGCTCGTCCTTGAAGAAAATTATCAAGCCGTTCAATATCTTCGTCTTCGGGGGAAAGAAGTGATGCGCGTGCCATAGGTTCCTTAGATTTTTTCGGCTGGCCGTTTATGATAAACTCCATTGCCTGCTTAAAATATTTATTTGCCTCTTCTTTTACGAAATCGGGTGCAATACGGTTTGCTTGCACGACAAACGCGTACGCTGCTTTTTTATTACCCCTTGCTAGTAATGGCCATGCTTTTTCCAGCTCACGAGTTACAAGAGCCTGTTTTACCTGCATTGATAATGCCTGTGCTTCTTCATCAAGCGGGTTTATTTTTAAATATTTTTCAATGTTCGCATCAGCGCGTTTTAGGTCGCCTTTTTCAACGGCATTCTTTGCTTCATTAGAATAGCGGCTTAGCTCTTGCTCATGAAGTTTTGAATTTACGTTTACCTTCTGTTGCCACACCTCGTGACGTATTTGTTTGGAAAGCAGGATATCTTTCTCCTCCTCTGCCTGTAGTGTCACAAACGCGTAATTTGCAGCATCTGAAACATTACTGGAATTCAGTTGCTTCTCATAAAGTTTTGCTATCCGGTTCGTATAGTCCGGGTAGACGTCACCAGCATGAATGAATGTCTCTTTTGCAGCCGACTCGTTTCCTTCTGCAAGATATGCATAAGACCGCATTAGATATTTGCGGCAGAGGAAACAGCGGCCTAGTTCCACGAGTTCCGGCGCAGGATAAGCAGTTGACGATTCCAGTAATTTGTTGCTTTCGTTGTATGCACGTTCGTATTTCTGCAAATTAAGGAAGTCCAGGATACGTTCGGCACGCTCGGTTATTGCAAGTTCTTCCTCCATCTCTTGTACGGTGGCCGCGTAACCTGTCTTGATGGAAACAAGACAGCAAAACACTATGCTAAAACACACAATGGCTTTGTTTGTCGTTTTCAAATTCAAAATAGTTCTCCGCTCTTTATTTTTTTCAGGAGTTCGCGAAGATACTTTTGCTGGGTATCCTTGAGTTCCTGTTCTTTTTTGTTGTATTCTTGGGTGAGGCGTTTCTTGAAGGTTTCCATCTCCCCGGTGAGCCGTTCAATATCTTTCTGATGGGCCTGTTCTTTTTCTTCGAGCTGCTTCTGGAAATTTTTGCGTTCCTTTTCCAGCATATTTTTTGACTGCCGAAGCTGTTCTTCGAACTCTGCCTTGATGTGGTCCTGCTGGTCGTCGAGGTGTGCGACCTCGTTACCATGCTCATGTTCTCGTTTGTTTAATTCTTCCTGATATTGCATCATACGGTGGACAATGCGCTCCTTGATTTCAGCAAGTTCAGTGTCTTTGGAGGCAAGTGCCTTTTGCCACTCTGATTCTTTCTTACGAAATTCTTCCTTCATTTGTTCAACTTGCTTTTCCAGTTCTGCCTGCTGTGAGAGGAGCTTCTTTTCTTTCGCAAGATACCCGGATTCCAGTTCAAGGTATTTCTGGGCAATGCGTTTTTGTACTTCATTCATGGAATCAGCATCAGCTTTTTCAGTCACTAATTTCACCCCCCCGTTTCTCTGGTAATACTAACGATACTTTTATACCATAGGTATGGCGTGTTTGACAAGTATATCATGTATAAACAGAGGTTTCAAAAAATTCAGGAATTTGATATAATTGCGACATTGTGAGCGTACGGAACGTGATGGTTATTAAGATAGGCGGAGAACTATTAGGTGATGAGGTCACGCTAAAGAATCTCGCAGAAGACATAAGTAGCATGACGTCGGGTTACCGTGTCGTTATAGTGCATGGTGCAGGGCCGCAGATAACCGAAGAACTGAAACACAGGAGTATCCCTCCACAGTTTGTGGATGGCCAACGGGTAACAGATAGTTCAACTTTGGGAATTGTATGTTCAGTATCTGGAGAGATGAACAATCTCCTGGTGCGGCATCTGCTCGCAGGGCGTGTTCCTGCCGTTGGAATGCCTGGATACGCAGGTGGATTTATATCAGCGCGACAGATAGTGCGCCCGAATCTTGGTTTTGTTGGGGTGCCAACAAAACTAAACAAAGATATAATGAAATATTTGTTTAGTGAGCATTCCGTTCCTGTCATCGCGCCGCTCGGAGTGACAAAAAAAGGGCAGTTACTGAATATTAATGCGGATTGTGCCGCTGGTTTTATTGCGTCACAAACCGGAGCAAAAGCACTTGTTTTTCTTACCAGTGTCCCGGGTGTGCTTTTAGACCCAGGTAATACGCGTTCGTTAATAAAAAGTATTCACCTCTCAGATATAGGCGATTTGGAGAAGCGTGGCGTCATCTCAGGCGGGATGACTCCGAAGCTCGATGCATCACGTAAGGCGCTCAAGAGCGGTGTGAAAAATATCTTTATCCTTGACGGGCGGCGTAAGAATGTGCTTCAATTGGCAATAGAAGGGAAGTGTATCTACGGCACAGTCATTGAAAGGTAGCGGTGCAAACAAAATGGCTCCCATTGCCGACAGTTGTAGGCACGGGTTTGCCCGTGCGTCTTGTTATGGTTTTGGTAGCCGCAGGCTTTAGCCTGCGCACCTTAAAAGGTGCGGCTACAGCCTGCGTTTGTAGGCACGGGTGTATGTAAAAAGTGAAAGACAAAAACACAAAAATAATGGAGATACTTGACACAGTACACATACCTGTTTATCGTCGGTACCCCGTAGTTGTTTCAAGGGCAAATGGAAAGTACGTTTGGGATGTGCGCGGCAGGCGGTTCCTTGATATGTTTTCAGGTATATCCGTTACCAATTTTGGGCATTCCCATCCTAAAATAACGAGAGCGGCCGTAAATCAACTGAGCAATTATGCGCATCTGTCAAATTATTACTATTCTCAAGCACAGGCGCGGTTAGCGCAGGTGCTTTCAAAGCGTACCCTCGGTGGCGGCGTTTTCTTTTCGAACAGCGGCGCTGAAGCAAACGAGTGTGCCGTGAAAATAGCGAGGAAGTGGGGACAGGGTCGTTATGAAATTATTACTTTTAAGGACTCGTTCCATGGCCGGACCCTTGCTATGCTTGCAGCAACCGGTGACGAGCAGTTTCAGCGTGGTTTCGGACCAATACCGGACGGTTTTGTGCAGGCAGAATTCAATAACCTGGGCTCAGTTAAACAGAAGATTAATAACCATACGGTTGCAGTCATGGTAGAAATCGTACAGGGAGAAGGCGGAGTTAATGTCGCAACTCCGAATTTCCTTCGTGGATTAGAATATTTATGTCATGAGAAAAACCTGCTTTTGATTTGTGACGAGATACAGACAGGGCTTGGGCGCTGTGGACGGTTTCTTGCAGGGGATAATTTTGGTATAAAACCAGATATCGTTACGCTTGGCAAGGCACTCGGTGGTGGCCTGCCGCTCGCTGCTACCCTGGTCACTCCGAAACTTACTGGCGTTATGTCCTACGGAGACCATGGGTCTACTTTTGGCGGTAATCCGGTTGCCTGCGCGGCAGGATTTGCAATGGTTCAAATGCTGGATATTCCTCGGTTTGAACGTATAAAACATTTAGGGAAAGTTCTAGAGGAAGGACTGAATGATATTGTAAAAGAACACTCTGATTTGGTTAGAGAGGCGCGCGGTCTTGGGCTGATGTGGGGATTGGAATTGAATGGCCCAGGAGCGTGGCTTGTAGATGAATTGCGCGAACAGTCCCACATTCTCGTGAATTGCACGCATGAGCGCGTCCTGCGGTTTCTGCCGCCATTTATAATTAACGCCAAAGACATCTTGTATCTCGTCAGTTCGATAGATAAGGCCCTTGCAAACCATGCGGAAAAAGGAGCGAAAATATGAGAAATATAAAAAAAATTGTTCTTGCCTATTCCGGCGGACTTGATACTTCGGTAGCAATCAGGTGGCTTAAGGATAAGTATCATGCTTCTGTTATTGCATATGCCGCAGAAGTAGGGCAGGGTTTGAAAGCGGATAAACTGAAAAAGCGCGCAGCCGCGGCTGGCGCTGACCGCCTGATAATAGACGACCTGCGTGAGGAATTTCTCTGTAACTACGCTATGCGTGCAGCTCAAGCAGGAGCAGTTTATCAGGGCTGTTATTATCTTTCTGCAGCGCTCACACGGCCTTTGATAGCATCCCATATGGTAGATGCCGCTCGCAAAGTGCATGCAGATGCGCTCGCTCACGGATGCACCGGTAAGGGCAATGACCAGGTGCGTTTTGAACTTACCTTTCAGGCACTCGCGCCTGAAATGAAAGTAATAGCACCGGTAAGGGAATGGGACATGAAATCGCGCAGTGAAGAAATTGACTACGCAAAGGAACACAAGATACCTGTTGATGTTACCAGGCAGAGTCCATACAGCATAGACCAGAACTTATGGGGCGTTTGCATTGAGTGTGGTATGCTTGAAGACCCCTGGGTTGCGCCACCTGATTCTGCATTCCGTCTGACAGTACCGCTTGACCGCACACCTGTCAGGCCGGCTGATATTGTCCTTTCTTTTGAACGCGGCGTGCCTGTCCGGTTGAATGGAAAAGGTGTCGGTATAGTTGAACTTGTTGAAAAACTGAATAAGGTTGCAGGTAAGAATGGTATCGGTCGGAGTGACTTGGTTGAAGACCGTCTTGTCGGCATAAAATCCCGTGAGGTATACGAAGTTCCTGCTGCAACAGTGCTATATCGTGCATTGCGTGAAATAGAGGCGCTGGTATTAGACCGTTGGACCCGTCAGTGGAAGGAAAAAACCAGTATGGAATACGCACAATTGATATACGACGGACTCTGGGATTGCCCGCTGCGGAAGCATCTCGCAGAAGTTACACAGTCAATTTCAGAGCTTGTTACAGGAGATGTCCGCCTGCGTCTGTGGCGCGGAAATGTAATCATACTCGGCCGCCGTTCTCCAAATTCTTTATATGACTATGAACTTGCGACGTATGAATCTGCTGACGTGTTTGACCACCGCGCAGCAGATGGATTCACCAAGATATATGGATTGCCGCTCAAGGTTATTGGCAGGAGGCGTGCGAGGAGGAATAAATGAGTGCCGTATGGGAAAAGCGTTTTGGCGCACAGCCGCATCCAAAAATGCTAAAGTTTACGCGTTCAGTATCTTCTGATTTCCGGTTATGGAAGTACGACATTGCCGGAAGCAAAATACACGTTAAAGTGCTCAGGAAAGCAGGGCTCCTTTCGGAGAGTGAGTGCACGCGCTTGATAGAAGGACTGGACGAAATATATAAAGAGTTCTCACAGGGGAAGTTCAAGTTCAAGCCTCTAGACGAAGACATCCATATGGCCGTTGAAAGGCGGCTTGAAGAAAAAATAGGTAAGCCAGCAGGTAAGCTCCATACAGGTCGCTCACGTAATGACCAGGTGGCCTGTGACCTGCGCTTGTTCTGTGCCGATTATGTCGCAGCTACTATTGCAAGCGTCAAAAAGACCCAACAGACACTTGCAGCGCTTTCCAGGAAATACGGAAACTATAAAATGCCTGGTTTTACTCACATGCAGCACGCCCAGATTATTACGCTCAGGACATATTTTGGCGCTTATATTGCGATGCTTGAGCGTGACTCTAGCCGGCTGAAAGATACACTGAAAAGGATAAAAATTATGCCGCTCGGAGCTGCCGCGCTTGCAGGAACTCCGTTCAATCTTGACAGGAAATACGCAGCAAAGCTTGCCGGTTTTTCTGGCGTTGCTGCCAATACCGTAGATGCCGTAAGTGACCGTGACTTTGTTCTTGAATTATTAAGCGTGCTGTCTATACTCGTATTACACCTTTCGCGTCTCGCAGAAGATTTGATAATCTGGTCAAGTCCTGAATTCGGGTTCGTAGAACTTGCCGATGAATGGTGCACCGGTTCATCTATAATGCCGCAGAAGAAAAATCCAGACGTTCTTGAACTTATTCGTGGCCGCAGCGCGCGAGTTGCATCAGCATTTCAGGGACTTTCTATGGTGCTCAAGGGTCTGCCACTCTCATATAACCGTGACTTACAGGAAGACAAAATACATCTATGGAATGCGGTTGATGCTGTAGACGGAATTCTTGAAGTGACACCAGACGTTTTGAAGACAATCAAGTTCGACCGCAAACGGTTGGCAGATACCTGTAAAGATGGTTTTATGGAAGCGACCGACTGGGCAAATTATCTGGTCACAAAAGGAATCCCATTTCGCGAGGCGCACAATATAGTTGGACTTATGGTTAAGTATTGTCTAAAGACAGGTCGTAAATCACTTTCCGGGCTCTCGCTCTCCGAGGTACGCCGCTTTTCTACACGCTTCGGTTCGGACTTCATCAAGAAAAATCAGAAGTGAAAAACTTCATAATGCTTTATCTTTCCAGTCTGGGCATAATGACCGCGGTATATCTATTCATTCCGATTTTGCCCGTATATGTTGACTCCGTATTGAAGAATGCAGGTCTTGTCGGGGTAGTGATGGGACTCGGTGCCGTGGTCTCAATCATCCTGCGCCTACTGATTACACGCTTAAAGAACATTTCTATAAAAAGGTTCCAGTACCTCGGCGTTGGGACGATTATTGTCGCTACTGCCCTGTACCCGCTTTGTCAATCCTTCAGCGACTTTGCAATGGTGCGTATGTTGTTTGGTGCAGGCCTTGCTCTGTTCTTTCTATTCACGTATCTGTTGCTTTCTATCACAATGCCAGAGAAAAAGCAGGGCTGGTTCTTTGCAACATACTCCACGCTATTTGCAGTACCGGCAATTTTCGCAGCACCACTCGCAACATGGCTTTATCAAAGTGGTGGCTTCAGGCCTGTTGTCCTTGCTACGCTTGCTGCAGAAGTAGGCACGCTTGCCGTACTTGTTATGCTGGAAGAAAAAGAAATTCCGGTTACCAGGTTTCGTTTTGATTTCAAGTTCGCTTTTCTTGCTTCGCCACGCAGGCAGTTGCTTCTTCTCTGGTTCTTCATAATCATTGCGGACAGTGGTATCGTTACTTTTCTTCCTCTATTCGCAAAGGCAAGAGACCTATTTAACTATGGATATTTCTTTGCGGTATATGGAATTTCTACTATCGTTTTTCGGCTCGGACTTGGCTGGCTATTTGACCGTTATCCGAGAAAGAATGTTATCGCGCTTGGCGCTATTTTTCTTGTGCTGGCACCTATATTGTTGATTTTTGCAAAGCAGATGAGCATGCTTCTTTATGCGGCAGTATCTTACGGTTTCGGTTTTGCGCTGGTTGATTCGATTATGTTTCCATATCTTATGGAAGGCGTACCCCGGGAGCACAGGGGTCTGGTCATAGCAGGATACGGAATCAGTTTTGATGCAGCATATCTTGTCGGCCCAATCGCGCTTGGCTGGTGGCTTTACGGTTTCGGTTTTGCAGCACTCTGGACCCTCGTAGCGCTGATATCTTTGTCAGGATTGGCATTATTCGTAAAAGACAATAGACAGCCTCCAACCAGCAATAAAGGCGCACAGGATTATATTAGCCCATTGTAGGAGGTTTTTATCCGCTTTTACTAACGATTGGACAATGATCTGCAGATGTAAAAACAGTGACTTTGAGGCTATTTACTTAATTATTAATGATGCCTCTCAGGCATATAAAAACGTTATCCCGGTGGACTGCTGGGAGGAACCTTATATGTCCAGGGACGAGCTTCAGCATGAGATAGACAATGGTGTTGTATTCTGGGGGTATGAAGAAGATGGCGAACTTGTTGGCGTGATGGGTGTTCAAAATGTCAAAGATGTAACTCTCATCAGGCATGCTTATGTTCGCACTGAGAAACAAAATCAGGGTATAGGCGGGAAATTACTCATCAATCTTCTAAAGAAAACGACCCGGCCGGTTTTGGTCGGCACGTGGGCCGATGCAGTCTGGGCAATTCGTTTTTATGAGAAGCATGGTTTTCGATTAGTTTCTCCGGAAGAGAAAGATATACTATTGAGAAACTACTGGTCAGTTCCTGAGCGGCAGATAGAAACTTCAGTCGTACTTGTGGACAGGAAGTGGCTTGATACTTGTCAATGAAAGGCAGACGCCACCTGACAACATGGCAATAGTTTACAAGTATGCTGGGAAAATGTAAGATATACTTCAATCGTATGTCAAAATCAACCCGTCGACTGGCGGTTTAGGTTACGGTCCTCTCAAGGCCGAAGCACAGATAAAGAGAGCAAAAAAAGAAAGGCAGGATTAACTTGAAGATTAATATTAATAGTAGTAGATGGGTCCGATTTGTAGTGGTTGCCGGACTATTGGTCGTTATGGCAATTCTAATAGTGATGGCGAACCCTGCGCGGTGGAACCATAATCATAAGAATAAGGTAGATGATTCAGTAATTCTGTCAACAGGGACTATAGTTTCGGGTGACACGATTTTAACACACCTCGCTGCGCTTGGTCTTACTCCGGCAGAGAGAAGCAAAATAACCCAGCCACTTTCCAGAGTTTTCTCATTCAGGTATGTGATGCCAGGCGATACTTTTGAGCTAAGTCGCTCAACGGATGGCGTTGTTCTTGGTTTTAATTATTATTCTTACCCGGATAAGGTCTATTCAGTCGTGCGTTCAAGTTCAAGTGAAGGAATAATGGTAGCATCTCAGCATGAAGTTCCTCTGGAAAAGGAAATAGTTGGTTTCCGCGGTACAATCAATAGTTCGCTTTACGGAACGGTAGTGGATGGCGGCCAGAGCGGTGAACTTGCGATGAAGATTGCAGATATACTCGCGTGGCAGGTTGATTTCCTCACCGAGCCGAGGCCCGGAGATGAAGTGCGCGTTGTCTGGGAGCGCTACCGCCGTAATGGAGAGCTTTTGTTTGATGGCAGGATTCTTACAGTTGAATATCGTGGCAAAGGAAACAGGTGCTTTGCCGTCTATTACGATGGCAACGAAAAGTATGCTGGTTATTATGACCTGCAAGGACAGTCTGTTCGCAAGGCATTCCTGAAAGCGCCGCTTTCATACAGACGCATAAGCTCCCACTTTTCCCACAGCCGTTTTCATCCTATCCTGAGATACTGGAGGCCGCACCTTGGTATTGATTACGCTGCACCTACGGGTACACCCGTGGAAGCTGTCGGGGACGGTAAAGTCATATTCGTTGGCCGGAACCATGACTATGGTAATCAGGTAAAAATCTGGCACAATTCTACGTACGTAACTTACTATGGTCACTTATCGAAATTTGCGCGCCAAATAAAAAAAGGTGTGTCCGTAAAGCAAGGTCAGGTAATTGGTTATGTAGGTGCAACAGGTCTTGCTACAGGACCGCACCTTGATTTCCGTGTGAGTAAAAATGGTAAATTCGTGAATTTCCTGAAATTGAAAATCCCGCCAGCTAAATCGTTGCCAAAAGAACTGATGGAAGAATACATCTCATTGAGAATAGAGCGGCTTGCGGCACTTGGTGGATTGTGGAAGTACGGAGAGTCAGGCGTCGATACTATAGGAATAGTTAACGCACGTAGCAACAAAAAGAGTAAAAGTTGACCCATCTGTCTGGCCAGGAGGAGTAAATTATGGCTGAAACAAAGGAAGGGGAACAGTATCATATCCGGCTTAAGCGAGGCGACGTTGGGAAATACGTTTTGCTTACCGGTGACCCCGGGAGAGTGCCAAAAATCGCTTCATTCTTTGAGAATGCAAGGCATGTTGCGACGAACAGAGAATATACCACATACACGGGTGAAATAGATGGAATAAAGGTGTCAAGCACTTCTACCGGCATTGGTTGTCCTTCTGCTGCAATCTGTATGGAGGAACTTGCGCGGGTAGGCGCCGATACTTTCATACGTATAGGGACAGCGGGCTCACTACAGAAGCATGTGAAGGTCGGTGACCTTGTTATATTGACTGCCACAGTCCGGGAAGATGGAACATCACGGCAATACGTTCCGCTGAGCTACCCTGCGGTTGCTGATTTTGAAGTCACCCTTGCACTTAAGCAGGCAGCAGAAAAACTCGGATACAGGTATCACATTGGTATCGGACACACAAAGGATGCATTCTACACCGAAGAGGCAGAGGGACTCCCTCTGGAGCGGGAGATTATGGAGGAGTGGGAGACATGGCGCAAAGCAAATGTACTGTGTACTTCGATGGAGTCATCAGCATTGTTCACGATTGGCTCCATTCGCGGCTTGAAAATAGGTACGGTACTTGCCTGCATTGGTACCACCCGAAAAGGTAAGCTTGCTATAAATACCGGGACAGGCGCAGTGATTGAAAAAGCAGCGAAGGTAGGAGTAGAGGCAGTCAGGATACTAAAAAGAGGCCCGGGACAGTTGGGACGGTAATGGACGAGGTGCTCACCGTGAGCGCGGTTTGCCTTCTGGGTTCAGATAAATGGTCCACACTAAAAGGTCGCCTGCCTGGCGTCCCACACGCGGACACGCTCGTGGCAATACTTTATGTTAGGTTTAGATTATTTTAATGCCTCGCTATAGATT